>Ga0082212_10009668_pt1 | contig 12412 bp, 10 predicted proteins | sample TergutNt197P3_FD_71548 | JGI IMG/M metagenome (GOLD analysis project Ga0082212, IMG submission 71548) | Neocapritermes taracua P3 segment gut microbial communities from Petit-Saut dam, French Guiana - Nt197 P3 | ecosystem: Host-associated > Arthropoda: Insects > Digestive system > Gut ... | reverse complement strand
AAAATAAAACTATAAAAACTCCCTCAGAAATTTTCGGATTTTCTGGTGAACCGGCGGTAATACAGAAAGCTGGCATTGCCAGTGTTTTTGGAGCAGACAGGCTTGAAAACAGCCATATTTTACAGGCGTCCACGTGAGTTTCGGGCAGAAATGAGAAAACCGCAACTATCAAAAGGTATACCTTTTGATAGTTACCTTCAAAATAAACACTACGTGATATTTGCATTCCCATTTCGTATGGGATAGGTTTCCTGTCTTGTCCATCCCGGATTCTCCTTTTATGTTTGCTTGAGCGGCTCAAATACGGAGTTTCCCTGACGGACTCCAGTATTTGTCAAACTTTTACGGCCTTTACGCCTGCACGGCACAAAAACGCGGGCTGAAAGCCCGCTTCCCGGAAAAGCCGGAAGGTTTTGCAAAAACCTCCATGGTATCACCTTTTTTTTCTATAACTCTCTAATGAACTTTTGTAGTAAAATTCCGTCTCTTTAAGAAGATGCCGGATTCGTATATGGTCGGAACCGGCTGTCTGAAAAAAGTACTTACATGGAAAGGATGAAATTTATGTTTTCGACGAGAATTATTAAAGGATCAGCGATATCGTTGCTTATGGCGGGCGTCCTTCTGGCCGGATCCGGTCTGTTAATGGCCCAGAGCGGTTCGGATGTCTGGAAAGACGACGCCACGGGATTGACCTGGGCGGGCAAGGACAACGGCATGCCTATAACTCCGGGCGAAGGCCGTTCGTATTGCGACGGCCTGAAAACAGCCGGTTTAAGCTGGCGTCTGCCGACAATCGACGAGGTTGAGAGCGTGTATGATTCAAAAGAGAAGAAACAATATAAGACCAAGGGGACAATAGAATTGAGCGAGGCATGCGTATTGACATCCTCCACAAACCGCGCCGGAGACGCGTTCACGTTTTGCTTCAATTCCGGAAGCCGCAATATCGGCGGCGGCGGCGGCTGCGGCACTACCTCGCTTGCGCTGTGCGTGAGCGGCGAATCAAAACAGGGCGCGGTACAGGGTCAGGTTCGTATGACTCTTACTTTAGGAAACACCTATCTTTTGAATAAATGAAACGACGTTTGATTTTACTGCTGTTATTATGTGTCGGCGTTTGCCTGTCCGCCGCGACTTCGACTGCGGAAGCGGCGGACAGGGATTCCTGCGCCGGCCTCATGGAGCGGAAATACGCGAATGTAACGCTCGTGTCGGCTGTTTTCATGGACGATCCAAAGGGTTTTGACGCGCCCGAGACGCCGGGAATGTTCGGCACGCCTCCCGGTCTGAAAGTCATGATGCCGTTCTGCCGCGTAACAGGTTTTATTAAACCGGTTCCCGAATCGCATATCGGTTTTGAAGTCTGGCTGCCTCCGGCAGAGGATTGGAACGAACGATATTTCGCCGTCGGAAATCCGTCTTTCGAGGGCGCGATTAAATACCAGGGGCTTACCCGCGCCCTCGCGGATGGTTACGCGGCAAGTTCAACGGATACAGGACACCAGGATCCCGGCCACAAATGGGCGACGGGGCAGCCTGAAAAACTGATTGATTGGGTGTACAGGGCCGTGCATGAAACGGCTGTCGTGTCAAAACAATTGATTCAGGCGTATTACAGCCGCGCAGCGCGCTACTCATACTGGGACAGTTGCCACAACGGAGGCCGTCAGGGACTGGCGGCGGCGCAGCGATATCCGGAAGATTTTGACGGCATAGTGGCGGGAGATCCGGCGTTCTATCTCACCCGTTTGCAGACGGGATCGGAATATCTTGGCTGGGTTGCATTGAAAGACGGCACGAAATCGCCCTCATACGTGCCGCCCGCGAAATATCCGGCGATTCATCGCGCTGTTCTCGACGCCTGCGACGCTCTTGACGGTGTAAAAGACGACGCGATTGAAGACCCTACCCGTTGCAAATTCGATCCGGCGTCAATTCAATGCTACGGGCCGGATAAACCGTCATGCCTGACTGCGCCGCAGGTTGAAACAGTCAGGCGGCTCTATGAAGGCGCAAAATTCGCCGACGGCACGCAGATTTATTCAGGCTTTGAACCCGGAAGCGAACTGCTCTGGAACGCCCTGATCGCCGGCCCCGAGCCCCACAGTATCAATAACGATTTTTTCAAATATATCGCGTTTGAAAACCCGGACTGGGACTTCCGGACTTTCGACGTGGACGCGGATACCCGCGATATCGAGGCGCGGCTGGGGCCTGTCATTGATTCGACCAAAACCGATTTGTCCGCGTTCAGAAAAAACGGCGGAAAGCTCCTCATGTATCAGTCGTGGACCGAAACATGGATTCCGCCGCGCACGGCGACCGTTTATTACAACGATGTTGTAAAGGCAATGGGCGGGGATAACCAGACAAAGGATTTCTTCCGGCTGTTCATGGTTCCGGATTTTGGCATGTGCCCGGGAAACCAGGGCGGGTTCGACGCCCTGAATACGGTACGGAAATGGCGCGAAGAAGGCGACGCGCCCGACAGGATCACCACAACATATAAGGACAGCGGCCAGGTGTACAAGACGCGCCCGGTGTGTCCGTATCCGCAGGCGGCGATATACAAAGGCAGCGGCGATACCAACGATGCCGCAAATTTCGAGTGCGGTATGCCAACCTGGTAGGCGCGGTTCGCTAACCGGCCTTATTTGAGGATTTATTTTATGAAAAAGGCGTTATTTTGTTTTTTAGGAGTTTTCGTCATGGCATGTACTGTTTCCGCACAGGAAAACCAAACTTTCTCTGTTTCCGCTGACGCGATTGTAAGGGTATCGCCGGACAGGGTTGTATTGCATATCGGCGCTGAAACCATCGGCGAAAATCTGGGCAGTGTCAGAAAAACGAATTTCGATATTATTAAAAACGCCATTGAGATTTTAAAGAAAAATGGCATTGAGGATAAATATATCGGAACCGACTACGTTAATATTGAAACATGGTATGAAAGAAATGTTAATAGTTCCAATTACGGAAGAATCAGATTTACCGCCAGACAAAGCCTGTCGATAATTATTACCGATATTTCAAAATATGATGAATTATTAACCAATGTCATTAACGCTGGAATAAATCAGGTTCACAGCATTGAATTTCAAACATCCGAGTTGAAAAAACACAGGTATGAAGCCCGTTCCCTCGCCATAGCGGCGGCGAAAGAAAAAGCGGAGTTTCTGGCGCGCGAGGCGGGGTTTCGTTTGGGAAATATTATTAATCTTCAGGAATCCACAAATGATGGCTACTGGCGGCCGCGCAACGACAGAGGCGGCATGTCCCAAAGCATGTCGCAGGCGTATACGGGAAACGATGGAGAAGATTCCGATACCCTGGCTCCCGGTATGATATCAATAACGTCAAACATAAGGCTTTATTACAATGTTGCGCAATAATACCGAGTGTATTGAACATTAACGTCAAACTTTTTCCTGAAAAGAAACACTATGGCATCTACAAAACTACGCTCTACAAAGGCGAGGTGCAAACGACGCTGTCATTAATAAAGAAATCGCCGATATTCGTGAAAAATTCTCCTTTGATTGATTAAACACCGGCCTTGCCGATCATTTTATTGAAATTACCGTGGAATAACGCAGATTATCCGTTTTATCCATATCTGTTAATATTATTTTGGAATAGCTATGCTGATAATAAACATTTTGCTGATAATTTTGGGAATGGCGTTGTTGTTAAAAGGCGGTGACATGCTGGTTGACGGCTCATCAAGTCTGGCACGCCGGTTCAAAGTGTCAGAACTGGCAATAGGGCTTACAGTTGTTGCTTTTGGAACATCTGCGCCTGAATTGGTAGTGAGTTTATCGGCATCCATAGGTTCGCATCCTGAAATTGCTTTCGGGAATGTTATTGGCAGCAATAATTTAAATCTGCTTTTTATACTAGGAATTACCGGACTTTTAGCGCCCGTGGCCGTTCAAAAAAATACTGTCCGCATAGAAATACCATTTTCTCTACTGTCTGCGATTATTTTGCTTTTTTTGGCAAATTTTGCTATTTTGTCCGGAGAAAGAAATATTCTAAGCCGCATTGATGGCATTATTCTATTCCTGTTTTTCGTATTATTTCTTTTTTATGTTTACGCCGGCATGAAAAAAAATGAAATTGTTGATGAAGCCTCATCCGCAATATCATTTTCTTCAGGTAAATCACTGTTATTTGTTATTTTAGGATTAGCCTTTCTTGTTTCGGGCGGAAAACTTGTTGTTAACTCCGCGGTAATTCTGGCGCAAGCTTTTAATATTAGTGAAAAAATTATAGGTCTCACAATTATAGCGGCCGGAACTTCGTTGCCCGAGCTGATAACATCAATTACCGCTGTTATAAAAAAAAGAGACGACATTGCAATCGGGAACATCATCGGCTCCAATATTTTTAATATATTTCTTGTATTGGGCGTAAGCGCGATTGCACGTCCCATGGAATATTCGCTGGTATTTAATAAGGATATTTATCTTTTGATTTTTGGAAATTTACTTCTGTTTTTAGCAATGTTTACCGGCAAAAAAAGAACGCTGGATCGTTGGGAAGCCGCAATTTTGGTATCACTTTATGTTGGATATGTTATATATCTGATTATGCGAAGTGAATAGCATTATTGCGGTGCGAAACTGACAATAGCGTCCGGCGCGCTGAACCATGAAACGGCACTATGAACCACTGCAATTCTGTAAAAACGAAAATAAGTCATGGAATCCTCCTTATGATAATGATGCCCGCGCACGCATAATTGCTGATTTTATTGTAAAATTTCGCAAAAGGACGCCGGTTTTATTCATGAGGGTTGTATGCCGGTTGTCGGCGGTCGCCGACAACCGGCATACAACGCGTCCCTTGCGTTACATGAGCGCAAAGGTCACTTTAATATCGGATTTAAGCGCTGTCGGTACGCCATTGCGTGTCGCCGGGCTAAAACGCCATTTACTGACGGCGTCAATGGCGGCTTCATCCGGAAGATCGGGGTTTTCGGAGGTTGCCATGTTCATTTCTCCGTAACAGTGAAGTTCAGGGTTTGAAATGCAACGCCTTTCCTGTTGTAATTTCTATCCGTGCCTAAATAGGCGCGCGCTATTCTTGAGAACAGACCTTCCGTGAATACACCCCCGTCTTCATCTCTTTTTTCGCTATGCTTTTTGTCGGTTACCAGCAATTGCAGCGTATAGTTTCCAGGCGGTATATTCGCCCCAATAGACAATCTCTGAAAAAGCGAAATGCTGTCGGGGTCGTCCACCGTGTCCCTGGTAATCGGACCGGGTTTACTGCGAAGAAATTCCACTCCGTCCTTATACAGAATGGACTGAATTTCTATTTCGGAACGGCCAATCGCCTTTTTGTCGGCGTTATAAAGCATCGCCAGTGTTTGCAGCCTGTCTCCCGGAGCATAGCTTCGAAGAGCGGGGCTCCGGCTTTCGTCTTTGATTAAAACAGGAATAAACGTTAATTCATTGATCTCTTTCATCATGTCGGAACGCATCCAGGCAAGGTCGTCAGCGCTTGTAATCATGAAAACACTCGACAACTCCATACCGCTCTTTTTTATATCCGGAATTTCTAAAAACTGATGAGCCGTGCCGGTCTTGCCGGATTCCTTATCCTGAACCGCAACGCGGACGGTATAGGCGCCCGGTTTTTTGACTGGAAGCAGCAGGGAAAACCTTATACCGTGCTCCTGAACCCAGGCAATATTCTCAGGTTTGATATCGAAGACATAGTTTGCGTGTCTTATGTCCTGGTCATTTACTGCCACGTTAACGCCCGACGTTATACACAACGTTTCAAGTTCAATCCGCGCGCCACTCTCCGTTTCAATCATTTTCAAATTCTTCGCGTCAAGATGTATCCATGAGCGTATGAAATAATCAGGATATTTGATGGCACGCGCGGCCGGTCCCTTGAGAATATAATCGTCTTTGGGACCTTTAACGAAACCGGCGGTCATATTGACATTGAGATCGGCATGGCGGAACGGTGAAAGAATGGCATTCTGCAATGGATGCGCTGCCGGCGCGGCGGAGTCCGCTTCGTCTTCAGTTCTGCTGTAAAAACCCTCCCGCGTATGAACGACCGCCCCATTACGCTTCACTTTGATGGACACCCGGCGGTAGTCGCTTCGATCGAAAGTGCCTGGAGGCGGAATATATGAAACGAGGTAATAGCCGGCAATCATATTGTTGGCATAATCGCCGATGCCGTCTAAAAAGTAGTTTTCGTTTACAATAATAATTCCACCCGTTTTGGCAGGCAACGGATTCCATGGGTTTTCGCGCATTTTCTTAAGGCGCTCTGCACACTCGGGATTAAAATCAGGATTACACAGTCCCGTCACATCCAGCAAATGAACGACGACGCCAGCCCGCATGGCTTCATCCGCCAGACGGTTGAAGCGGGCGCCATACAGTTGGAAGTAATTCATTAACGGTCTGTCGGAGTTTTGGGTAAGTACGCTTCCTCCGTCCTCTGTTGGCGTCGTAAAGTTATCAAATGGATTATCAATAGAGGGTTCGGGAGTAACAAGAAATATGATTTTTCGTCCCGGCATATCCTTCAGCGCGTGGATTGCGTAAGAAAGGGCGATCTCCTGACTGCCGTAAATCCTGTCCTCCATTGCCAGTTCGATGCGTAAACCATCTATCCGCGCGTTCAATTCGCGTTTATCTGAAAGAAACATATCATGAACACTGTTGCCGTAGCCGGTACACATAATGGATACAAGGTCGCCAGGCTGCACCTGTCTTTCCAAAAAACGCTTTAAACTCATTTTTGCGAAATGCATATCCTGGCCGTTCATCGCAAGATTATCCACGACGAAAACAATAGTCCGGCGAACATCTTCCTCTTTTTTCAACTCTGTGCCTGAAAAGGCGAGCGGCGGAAGATTCGGAGCATTTCTTTGGGAAGCGGCGGGCGACGTGGCGGCGGCCGTTTGATCATTAACATAAAAGCTGGAAATGACTTCCTGCGGCTGTTTGTCCTGATAAACCTCAAAATCAGCGGCGGTTAAATCCGTAATGGGACGGCCTTTATTATCCACAACCACAACATCCAGCCGGACTTCGCTGACATTCACCAATACCCTGAACGGTTTGATGAAATCAGGTTCGGCATCGCTTTCAATCACCGGCGCTTCGGAAATATCCTGCCCAATGGAAAAATGAGGATTAAGAAATAGCAACCCAAGACAACAAACCATTGCAATTCTGTAAAAACGAAAATAAGCCATGGAATCCTCCTTTATGGGATTAATCGTCTTGCCATGAAACTGAGCCGTTTGCCGCCCTCTTTAGGCGTAACCTCAAACCTGATGCCGTCGTCCGATAACGTACCACGATAAGAACTTGGAATCCGCTTGCGACACACAAAAATTGATTCTATAGCCGAAATCCGTATAATGAAAGCTGTTTTTGAAAAAACTGCGGCAGGGTAGGCAGGGCTTCCGCCTACCCTGCACGTATTAACGGCAGGGTCTGATATTAGCGACGGATGGTTTGGGCTTGACCGGAACGGCACGGGTTCAATCAATTGTCGATACATTCGTAACCGTACCGTAGTACCGGTTTGTTTTCGGGTGCATGTAGACAACTATTAAGAGGTGCGTGATGAAACAGATTTTATTCGTAATAATGCTTGCGATGGTTACTGGAAACATTACGCTTGCCGGCGAGGCGGATTTTACCGGCGAGTGGATTGTGAATGGTGATATCGGCGAGGATGGAATCATTATTACCATAGATGATATGCCGCCGGAGCGAATGGTCAATGAAATACGTGGGAATGGACCAATAATACCTTTGAGTAGTATAGAAAGCAAATCTTCTGCTTTTACCGTAATTTCCGTGGGTACGTTTTTTGAGTTTACCGCAAACGGTTCAAAGTTGACCGGATCCATGATTAGGCAAAATACTGAAGAACCGATTTTTGACGGAAAGATCAGCGGAAATAAAATTACGTTTACCGTCAAGGAAACCATAGGGGGAAAAAACTATTCTTATTCCTACACCGGCAAATTATCGGATGATAGTATACAGTTTGACGTTAAACCTCCATCAAACGGCGGCAAAAGTTTTAAATTTAAAGCGAAACTTGTGTCTCCATAAACGCGCCAGACATGGAAGCGCACTCGTCCATTAATACACCTCTCTGTTTCCACACAATAAAAGAAGCGTTGCAAGAATGTTATTATGAAGAAATATCTCTCGTAGACTATTTACATGGCCAAGCATACAACAGCATCGCAATGAGTTTACACAACTGCAAAATCCCTTAGGAAACGCTGATTAATTGCCTGGGCGAGCGAATCGCTGCGTTGCGCGGTGCTCGCAACCTCGACTATCCTTTTGATATGTCTCGGTTTCTGCGCTCCGTGCGCCTTGCGCTTCATCTCGCGCAGACAATTAATCAGCATTTCCCTTACCACGTACTCCGCAATGACTTATTCATGTAATTCGTCGCCATAAAAAATATTAATAGATGAATCAAACGATTTAAAGTCGCTATAGTTATATTTGTATACAGCAGATAATTGCCCATTTTCCTGAAATAATTCAATAGTCTTTATCACAGGCAACATTAAGAACTGACTTTTAATCCATACTTTATCATATTCATATCGCGTTGAAAAATATTCTCTTTTAACTACAATGTATTCAGGAATTATTTTGTACTCAACAGCAATCATGTTTCTTTTTAATTGAATAACTTCCAGTGTATCAATGTCAACCCACACATAACCTTCATATCTAACATTCCACGACCAATTCTCGATTTTTCCAATATCGTTTTCTTTTTGTTGAATTTCTATTATAAAAGCATTACGTTCTTTATTTTTTTCAATGCCTTTCACTTTATAATCAAAATACTTTTCGTTTTCTTTACTAAACACAACAAATAAATCAGTGTAACCGTCACCTGTTTTTAAAGGAAAAGGTTCAGGGTAATTTTTTATTTTTTTGTCTTTGCCGTTTTCTTTTGCTGATAATACATTACGTTCTTCATTTAGAAGATTAGACTGAACGCTGTAAAACTGTTTTGGTTTTGCTGTTTCAAGAACGGCACGATATTCAGAAATTATTTTTGTTGTTTTCTTTATTCTTCCTTTATTGTCAAATTCTTCTATTGTAGTTTCTTCATGGCTAAGAAAATTTGTAATTTGTTCTTCTAAAAAATCTACATTTTTTTGAATAGCCTGAAGTATATTTGGATTTAAAATAACTGAATCCTGGGCATTTACAGGAATGACGTAAATTCCAGAGATCAGTAAAATCTGCGTTGCCAAACAAATTAAATTGTGTTTCATAAATATTCCTCGTCATTTTCCGGCAAGCACGGATAGGAACTATAACCTGCATTTTCCTTTTCGGCTTCCGCCTACCCTGCACCCGGAACGGGTTCACAATCGGCTGCTGGCGGTAAATTTATAAATGTTAACGCCCCCTACCGCTCCGCAATCGTAAAGCTCAAGGTTTGGGATGCGACGCCTTTATTTGTATTCTCGCTATAACCTTTTGGGTCGTTTATATAGGCTTTTATTATTTTTGAGAGCAGACCTCCCTCTTTTTGTACTGCCACGCCTTCATTATCTCTCTTCTTGCTGTTCTTTTTATCGGTAGCCAGCAGTTGCAGCAGGTAGTCTCCAGGCTGCATATCCGAACCCATCGTTAATCTTCGCAAAAATGGAATGCCGTCCGGATATTTCGCGCTTTCCTCCTGTGTAACCGGCCTGGATTCGCCGCGTAGAAGTTCTGCGCCGTCCATGTATAGAATGGACTGTATTTCAATTTCAGAACGGGCGATATCTTTCGCGTCGGCATTGTAAAGCATCGCCAGTGTTTGCAGGCTGTCTCCAGGCATATAGGCACGAAGCGCGGGACTCCTGACTTCGCCATCCTGGAATACCGGAGAAAATACTCCTTCGGCAATATCCGTTGTCGCGTCCGAATACATCCACGCGAGGTCTTCGGCGCTGGTAATCATAAAAACGTCAGACAGCGCCAATCCTTTCTTTCCGAGATCGGGAATCTCCACGAACTGATACGCGGAACCTACTTTGCCTGATTCCGTATCCAGAACCGCAATTCGGACGGTATAAGATCCAGGTTTTTTGACGGGAAGCAGCAACATGAATCTTATGCCGTGTTTTTGAATCCAGGCAAGGTTTTCTAATTTCTTTTCTTGTGTGAAACTGAAAGTATATTTTACGTCCTTTAAATCCTGAACATATCCGTTTATGTCCGATGTCAAAATCACCGTTTCAAGACTGATTAGAGCGCCGCCGTCTTCCGCTTCGGTGATCGTCACATCTTTCGGATCGAGATGTATCCAGGAACGCACAAGGTAACCGGCGTTCTTGTCTTTAACATACCCGGCGGCAATATTGACGTCGAGATCGGCGTATTGGAACGGCGAGAAAACGGCATCCTGTAAAGGATGCTTCGCTGTCGTTGGCGCAACGGAATCCGTTTCGCTTTCCGTCCTGCCGTAAAATCCGTCCCGCGTATAAACTGTGGCGCCTTTGCGCTTAACTTTGATTTCAACGCGGTGATAAACATTTCTCCGGCTGAGCCTGAAAGTGGTTTCCGGCGGAACATACGAAATAAGATAATAGCCGGCAATCATGTTATTGACGTTCTTGCCGATGCCGTCCAAAAAGAAGTTGCCGTCTTGAGTATAGGTTCCGCCCGTTTTCGCGGCAAGAGGATTCAACCCGCCGCTCAGATCATTGGGGCCAAAGGCTGACAGTCCCGTCATATCCAGAGAATAAACAACGACGCCGGCCCGCAGAGCGTCGTCCGCCAAACGATCAAAACCTTTAACGTATCGTTCATGGTAATCCGTCGGTATGGCGTCGATTATCACCGTAGGCGGCTTGATGAGCGTTGGAAGAGAAGTCAAAAAAAACACAATTTTTCGCCCGGGCATATCCTTCAGGGCGCGAATGCTGTAAGAAAGCGTGGAAAGCTGATTGTCGTATATTCTGTGTAAGATTCTTTCGGTTTCTTCGGTCAACATAGGCGGTTCGAAAGGTATGCCGTCAACTCGCCTGGATATCTGTCTTTTGTCGGAAGAAAAGAAGTTTACGGCGCTGTTGCCGGAACCGGTGCGTATAACCGCTACAAGGTCGCCCGGTAACATCTGTTTTTCCAAAAAACCTTTAATCGACATCCTTGCGTAGGATAGATGTTCGAAACCCATTGAGAGATTATCCACAACAAAAACAATAGTCCGGCGAACATCTTCTTCTTTCAGCACCGTCGCGGGAAATCGCGGGAGATTCGGAGCGTTTTTTTGGGAAGCGGAGGGCCGCGATACGGCGTCCGCCTGATTTTCAATATAAATGCCGGATGTGACTTTCTGCGGCATCTTGTTCTGGTAAACCTCAAAATCAGCGGCGGTTAAATCCGTAATGGGACGGCCTTTATTGTCCACAACCACAACGTCCAGCCGAACTTCGCTGACATTCACCGACACCCTGAACGGGTCGATAAAATCAGGTTTTGCATCGCTTTCAATCACCGGCGCTTCGGAAATATCCTGCCCGATGGAAAATGGAGGACAAATAAAAAGCACCCCAAGACAACAAGCCATTGCAATTCTGTAAAAACGAAAATAAGTCATGGAATCCTCCTTTATGGGATCAATCGTCTTGCCATGAAACTGATCCGCTTGCCGCCATCTTTAGGTGTAACCTCAAACCTGATGCCGTCGTCCGATAATGTACCACGATAAGAACAGGGATAGGTTTCTCCGTTTACCATCTCCCTGACGGTAAACGTAATTGTATTTCCGTTGATCTTTCCGTCGTAAATTGGGTCTTCGTTTTCATTCCTGATTATGGATCCGGTTAGTTTCGAGCCGTTAACGGCAAAATCAAACATCGTGCCGACAGGAATTATTACAATATACAACTCGTATTTTCTTAATACAACAGGAACCCCCTTATAATACGAATCGGCGTACATAATAATATTTACGGTAATTCCAGAATCTTTAACATCATCATTTCCCACAATCCACTCGCCGGTAAAACCCACATCGTCCGCAAGTGAAAAGCCTGCGGCAACTGCCGTAATCAGTACCACGAACAAAATACGTTTCATTTTCATATCCCTCTATTACCTCAGGTGCAGGCGTCGAAAATATACACGGGCTTCATGATTCAACGCATCTTCCAGATGGCGACAGGCGTAAACTCCTTATATCGCAAGTGTTAGAGGCGATTTTTGGATTCAGATGTATGGCTAGATCGTAACTTCCAGCAATTTCAAGATATGCTTTTGCTCACACCTGTCCAAAACAACGTAAAACCGCATAATCGTTGTTGATTCTACAGCACTTACATTCCTGAAAGCAATAATTTCAAGATGAGGTTGCCCACCTCGGAATATTTTTGTGTTTTTGC
>Ga0082212_10009667_pt1 | contig 12412 bp, 12 predicted proteins | sample TergutNt197P3_FD_71548 | JGI IMG/M metagenome (GOLD analysis project Ga0082212, IMG submission 71548) | Neocapritermes taracua P3 segment gut microbial communities from Petit-Saut dam, French Guiana - Nt197 P3 | ecosystem: Host-associated > Arthropoda: Insects > Digestive system > Gut ... | reverse complement strand
AAATTTATCACTGTCTTTACATCCTCTGTCCAGATAGTCCTGCGAGCATTTGGATCGCTCAGTGGGGTTGTGTCATTTGATCCTTTCACATAGTGCATCACCCAACCGTCGCCGTATTTTAGTAACACCTCAGGGGTTACTCCATAACCAGAGTCTATAAAATCATGTCCTGGCGTGGGGATAGGTTGACCTTCTGCATTTAGCACACGATATGCATAACCCTTTATGACTCCGTGTGTACTTTCCGCAGCCCAATATATCTCTTGCTTATATGGAACTGTCGTGCCTTCGTGAACCCATTCTTCTGCATCTTCTCGACTTTCAAAACCAGTAAAAGATGTGATCTTGATGGTCGGAGCATCAGTGGCAAACTGGCTCCCTCTCATACCGCAAGCGGTAAAAAACACGCATATCACCAACAAACAAAATGCAATACATACATTCCTTGTCTTTTTAGTAGGCATAAATCCTCCAATACTTTATCTCTATTATTTTTATTTCTTGATAGATGATAGCTATAACTCTCCTGTATTTCTATGCTATATAACATTTTTCTCGAGAACTATACTATATCACTCTATAAATTTTTATAGAAAACATATTTTTTTTTTAGCCTAAATTAGTCAACTATTTTTTTTGTTTTTAGAAAAAAATATTTTCAGGTCTGCGAAAGGTTGTGGGAAACACACCATATTCGTCGGGAGGGATGTTCACTTTGAAAGCCTGTTCTCTATGAATCCCTACTTTTCTTTGATGATATGCACAGCTGTTTAAAAAGGATGGATGTGGTCACAGAGCCGACTCCACCTGGCACAGGCGTGATAGCCGAACATTTCAGAAAACAGCCCTCAAAATCTACATCACCTACATAAGCAGTTTTGCCCTCTTTATCGGTCAATTCGTTTATGCCTGCGTCTATGATGACAGCGCTGTCCTTTATCATCTCAGACTTCAAGAGGCGGGGGACTCCCACCGCAACTATCACTATATCTGCCTGCCTTGTATAGAGCGACATATCAGGTGTCCGAGAATGGCATACCGTGACTGTGGCGTTTCGGTTTTTGATTTTATACAAGAGTAAATTTGCAACCGGCTTTCCGACCACATTGCTTCTGCCCACCACCACCACATGCTTTCCCTCGACTAATATATCATAAAAATCCAATATTTCCAGTATCGCAGCAGCCGTGCAAGGCAAAAAACACTCCTTCTCATAAAGTATCAATCCTGCATTTAGTGCATGAAAACCGTCCACATCTTTATGGGGAGCTATACACTGCTCGACCTTGCCGGGGTCAATATGCTTTGGCAGTGGTTTTTGCACCATGATACCGTGGACATTTGGGTCCTGGTTTAGTTTTTGGATTTTTTGGAGCAATGTATTTTCGTCTATTTCGTTTTCTTGAAAATTTTGCACTGTTATATTTATTTTGTATTTTAGGCTTTGTTTTTTTATGCTCTCCACATAGTATAAAGAAGCTGGGTTAGAGCCGACTATCAGCACATACAGATGAGGTGTCAAAAGATAAGTTTCTATCAAATCCAAGCAGTATTTTTTGTTTTTTTCAGCTACTGCATTTCCTTTTAAAATAAGTGGTTCGGTCATATATTGCTCCTTTTGTCAAAGCTTAACTTGTATTCTTTCAATTTTTTGGGTTTTACCCGCAAACTCGTCTATATCCAAAAGAACAGCATTTATCTGCAATCCTTCTTCGGACACTTCGTGCTTTACAGGCATCCCTGTGTTTACGCGGGTAAATGAGATTTCCTTTTTTACACCAATGACAGAATCATGACCTCCGCACATACCCACATCGGTGATATAACCTGTGCCACCCGCTAATATCTGTTCATCGGCTGTCTGAATATGTGTGTGTGTCCCGAGCATAGCGGTGATTCTGCCAGCAAAATAATAGCCGAAAGTCTTTTTCTCAGCGGTAGATTCTGCGTGAAAATCGACTATGGTGCACTTTGGTGGGTTTTCGAGTGATTTCAGAAGGTTGTCCAGTGCAAAAAAAGGTGAGTCAAGAGGGTTCATAAAGGACTGTCCGCATAGCGTAACAAGTAATATTTTTGTATTCTTTATCTCGTGTATAATATAGCTGTTTCCCGGAGCTTCTTTTGGGAAATTTAGGGGGCGAGCTATCCTTTTGTCGATTTTAAAAAAGTCAAGGCTTTCCTTTCTATCGTAAATATGATTCCCCGAGCTGAAAATCTGTATCCCCACTTCCACCATTTCATTGATAGTGGCTTCGGACACACCTCGCCCGTCCGTCAAGTTTTCACAGTTTCCGATACATAAATCCACACCGTTACTTTTCCGAAAATCTGGTAAAAAATCTTTTATAGCTTTTCGTCCTGGCTTTCCGAAAATATCACCAAAAAATAATATTTTCATATTTTGTGATCACTTTTATCACGGTCTTTTTGCTGACCTCTATATGCCCCCTAATCTTTTATTCTAACCTATTTTGCGATAGCAGTTTGTCTGGTTTCTCGGATGACAGTCACCTTGATCTGTCCGGGATACTGCACTTCCTTTTCTATCTGTTTAGCAATATCTGTGGCGATAAAAATAGTGTTGTCATCTGGTATATTGGCGGGGTCAACTATGATACGGAGCTCTCTGCCAGCTTGTATAGCGTAGGATTTGTTCACGCCTTCGATAGAATTTGCTATGCCTTCGAGCTTTTCTAGCCTCTGCATATATGTCTCGAGCATCTCGCGTCTAGCACCCGGACGAGCACCTGATATGGCATCTGCTGCTTGCACCAGCACTGCATAAACGCTTTCTGCTTCGACATCTTCGTGGTGAGATTCTATTGCGTTTATGACTAATTTGCTTTCGCCGTTCTTTTTGGCTATGCTTGCACCGAGAGCCGCATGAGTGCCTTCTAATTCGTGATCAACTGCTTTGCCTATATCGTGTAAAAAACCACAACGCCTTGCGATGTCTTGGTCAAGCCCAAGCTCTGCTGCCATGATTCCGCATATCCAGGCTGCTTCTATACTGTGGCGTAGGACATTTTGTCCGAAACTGGTTCTATAATTCAGCTGTCCTATCAGCTTGATAATATTTGCAGACACATTGTGTATGTTTGTCTCTAAACAGGCTTTTTCACCGAGAGAAACTAAAGTGGCGTCCATCTCTTTTCTGGTTTTTTCTACCAGTTCTTCTATACGTCCTGGGTGTATCCTGCCATCTGAAATCAGTTTTTCTAAGGCTAATCTTGCCACTTCACGCCTGATGGGGTCGAAGGCACTGAGCACCACAGCTTCGGGAGTGTCATCTATGATCAAGTCAACTCCAGATGCTTTCTCAAAAGCTCTGATGTTTCTGCCTTCGCGACCTATGATTCGACCCTTCATCTCGTCTGAGGGCAGTGATACCACAGCCACAGTCGATTCTGATATATGATCGACAGCCATTCGTTGCACAGCAGTGGATATGATCTCAGATGCTTTTTTGTTTGCATCCAATTTTAGCTGCTCTATTTCTTGCTTTATCTCACGAGCTGTGACAGCCCTGGCTTCTGATAGTAGCTCAAATCGTATCCTTTCTAAAGCTTGTTCCCGGGTTAGACCGCTGATTTCCACCAATTTTTTCTTTTGTTCGGATATCAGTTCGTCTACCTCCGATTTTCTTTTTTCGTTTTCAGCTTCGAGCTTCTTTAAGTTCTTTTCATGGTCACTGAGAGCTTGTTCCTTTTTATCAAGCATGTCGAGTCTTTTTTCCAAGCTGATCATTCTTTCATTGAATTTCTTTTCGAGGTTACGCAGTTCTGTTTGCCGTTCTTTGATCTCTGCTTCGTAGCCCTTACTTTGCTTGAACCATTCTTCTTTACCGTCAAGCACAGCTTTTTTCTTCAGGGCATCACATTCTTTCTTTGCAGAATCTATCAGGTCTTTGGCTATAGACTTTGACTGCGATATTTCAAAGAATGTTGTGTTTTTTCTAGTGCGATAGACTACAAAAGCTATGAATAGTCCTATCGCGATACCTATAAAAGGCATCAATATATACACCAATAAATCCATTGGGTTTCCTCCATTTAAAATAGTAAATGATTTATCAGCTTGTGTTTTTGGGGCAAGCCAGCAGCATCTACTATATAAAACCCGCGTGTACCGTGAGATGGTTTGTCCGAGAACCTTTTTAACAAGGTGGGCATCTACCTAAGTGGGGAGTTATTTCAAAAACTTACTATAACGCACAAAGGGATCAATTCCCGTTCTGGACTTGGTTCTATCACAATACCATATACACGCATACCGCAGGTTCATTTTTAGTCTACATTTATATTATACAAAGCACCTTGCACCACTTTGTTTAGTTTGTCTCTTTCATCAGCTAGTCTTTTTATTTCTTTCTCGAGTTGTTTATTTTCTTCAAAAATTTTCAAGGCAGCGAAGGTCAAAATCATGTTATTATCACTACCCGGATATTTGTTTAGCAGTGAGGTCAGAAATTGATTTAGTTCGGCAGCAAGCTCTTCTTTTTCCTTTGGCTCATTCGTGGAAAGGATGAGCGGGGTGTTTAGAATGATGACCTGAATCTTTTTTTCATCAGCCATGATTTACTCGTCAAAATCGATTTTGGACAACAAGTCGTCGATTTTAGAAACTGCTACTTTTGTGATGCTATCATATTCTTTGCTCTTTTCTTTTAGCTCGTCTATTTCTGCTGTTTTTTCTTTTAATTCGTTTGAGAGCTGCAGAACCTTTTGTTCTAAAAAAGCTTTCTCATTTAACCATTGATTTTTTTCGTCATCAAGCTCGATATTTGTGGTGAGAGCCTTTTCATAATCTGTTTTCAAAACATTGTATTTTGTTTTTAATGTTGCGAAATTGTCTATCAGCTTTTGTATCTTGTCTTGTATGGTCACTTGTGAAGGTTCTGCGGAACCTGATTTATTGTTATTTTCCATGATTACCTCATTTCTATCTTAAATTTTTCTTTCAACCTGTCTATTATTCTCTGCATAATAGATTTTATCTGCTCGTCTGTGAGTGTTTTACTCTCACTGTTTAGAGATATATTTATCGAGAGACTTCTAGAGCCTTCGGCTATTTGCTTGCCTTTGAACTCGTCAAAGGGTATCACGCTTTTTATAGTCTTTGGGTTCGTTTCTTTTATCCATTTCACTATGTCGAATAAAGTGAATTCTTCAGAAACTACGAAAGACAAATCCCGTGATACTATCGGGTATTTCGATATATGTGTATATTCCTTTTGGGAAAAATCTGCATAAGTAAATAGAGCGTCTAGATCGAGGTCAAAAAGTAACACTTCGTTAGGTATGTCAAACTTGCTTAAAACCCTTTGATCCAGCTTGCCTATGCTACCGACATACTGACTTTTGACAAATAGATTTGCTCCCCCATTCTGAATATAGAAAGGTTCTGTGGTTAGGTTGAGCTTATTTATCTCTACCTCAAAAATATCTAGCAATCCTTCTACAATACCTTTTACATCGTGATAGCAGATATTTCCGCTTTTTTCACTCCAATCTATCGGTTTGCTCTTGCCTGTGAGCACACCAGTCAAACGCCACCTTTCGAAGGGGAGTTTTTCTTCTCTACGGGTGAACACTTTATTCATCTCAAAAAGCTTTACATTTTCGTTGCTATGATTTAGGTTCAAAGCTACATTTTTTAGCAGCTGGGGTATCAAGGTGCTTCGCAGCACCGAAAAGCTTTCGCCTTGAGGATTTATGATTCTCACAGTCTGTCTTCTATGGTCTACTGCTAGCAGATTTAGCATATCGAGATTAGTTTGGTCTGTAAAAGTGATATTGACAGCTTCTTGAAATCCTTGGTGGACAAGGTATTGCTTTATTTTCCTGCGTGCATAGAAAATATCGCTATTCATCATCTGTGGCGCTGCTACCGGTTTATCCACTTTATCAAATCCGTGCAGGCGTAGAATCTCTTCTATCAAATCTATCTCACGAGTCAAATCTTTCCTGTTAGCAGGTACTTCAAAACTCAATTCTTCTTCATTCGCACCCAAAAACTTGCAACCTAGATTTTGCAGATAATTTATCATCTTATGATTGTCTATGTTTAGTGAAAGTAGCTTTTTTACTCTTACTGGTCGCAGTTTAACTACTCGAAGGGGCTTTTTCCCAGGATATACATCTATGACCTGCACCACTTTACCACCAGCTAATTCTGCCACCAATTTAGCAGCATTTATAGCTATGTCGACACAAGTCTGCTCCGCCATACCTCTCTCAAAACGGTAAGAGGAGTCAGTAAAAATCTTTAGGTTGTGGCTAGTCCTACGGGTGATAGAGCTGTCAAAACAGGCTGCTTCTATCACGATATCTGTCGTGCTGTCTTGGATATGCGAGTTTAGACCACCTATCACTCCTGCGAGGGCGACAGGCTTTTGAGTATCGGCTATCACTAGTTCTGCTCCTGTGAGGTTATAAGTCTGATGGTCGAGTGCTGGGAAGCTTTCATTTGGCATAGATTTTCGCACAATTATCTGCCGACCGTCTATACATCTTTCATCAAAGGCATGTAGTGGGTGACCGAGCACATACATTATGTAGTTCGTGATATCGACCACATTGTTTATTGGCTTTATATCAGCAATTTTTAGCTTGTCTTTTAACCATATAGGTGAAGGAGCTATCTTTATATTTGACATCCTGACGGCATAATAACGACTGCATAAATCAGGTTCTGCTATTACTACACGAAAATCATCAGCAGTAGGCATGGAAAGGTTGTTTTCGACAGGATACAAAGGGTGCTTTTGGAGTGGGATATTTAGCTGGGCAGACAGGTCGCGTGCTATGCCCAGCATTCCCAATAAATCAGGTCTGTTTGGCGTGATTTCCACTTCATAAACAGTGTCAGCTATCTGGTAAAAATCTGCTAAATTTGTGCCTATCGGAGCATCAGAGGGTAGCACTAAGATGCCTTCATGCTCGTCTGATAGCTGCAATTCTCTCTCGGAACAGATCATACCAGCAGACTCTGCCCCTCTGATCTTTGCCTTCTTTAGCTTAAAGTCACCGAAATCTGTTCCCACATGGGCATAAGCTATGGTCTGACCTTCGGCTACATTGTGAGCACCGCAAACCACTTTGTGTGTCTCTTTGCCGTCAAAGACTTCTGTAATAGACAGATGGTCGCTGTCTGGGTGTTTTTGGCAAAAGGTGACTTTTGCCACGATGAACTGCTTTAGAAAATCACCTGAGGTCGTGGTGCTTTCCACTTCGATACCCGAAAAGGTTAGCTTTTCTTTTAGCTGCTCTGCTGTGAGGCTGATCTTCAAAAACTCTTGAAGCCATTTATAACTGATTATCATCTGGACACCCTTTAGAATTGCCTTAAAAACCGAACATCATTTTCATACAAAAGCCGTATATCTGGTAGCTTGTATTTTAGCATAGCTAGCCTGTCTATACCACAACCAAAAGCATAGCCTGTATATCTCTCACTGTCTATCCCCAAAATATCGAACACATTGGGGTCAACCATACCTGCTCCGAGTATCTCTATCCAACCGCTGTTTTTACAGGTGGGACAGCCGTTACCACCACAGGCTACACAACTGACATCTATCTCTGCACTTGGCTCTGTAAATGGAAAGAAGTGCGGTCGAAACCGTGACTTTACCTCACTACCGAAAAGCTTTTTCAAAAATATATCCATAGTGTCGGATAGGTCCTTGAAGCTGATGCCCTCGTCAACAACCAATCCTTCTGTTTGGTGAAATACAGGCGAGTGGGTTAGATCGAACTTATCATTGCGATAGCACCGACCGGGTGCTATGATCTTGATGGGTGGTTTATGCTTTTCCATTGTCCTGATTTGCACAGTGGATGTGTGTGTGCGTAGCAGAGTATCTTTTCCTATGTAAAATGTGTCTGCTAGGTTGCGAGCAGGGTGGTCTTTGGGGTGGTTTAGGGCGTCAAAATTGTGAAAATCGTCTTCCACATCGTAGCCTTCTGCTATCTGAAAACCCATCCCTAAAAAAATGTCTTCTATCTGATTTTGGATGATAGTGAGCGGATGTAGGTTACCCATCAAGACAGGGCGACCGGGCATAGTGAAGTCGAAGCTTGAGGTCGCAATTGACTGGGTATAGATATTTTCTTTTATCCTCTCATTTGCTGCCTCAAGCAAGCTCTCTATAGCTGCTTTTACATCATTTACCTTCTTCCCAAATACAGGTCTTTCAGTGGCAGAAAGCTTACCCATCTGCTGCATAAACCCGTTTAGCTCGCTCTTTTTACCTATGTATCGCGATTTTAGGTCGTTTAGCTCATGAAAGGCTTTTGCCACTTCTATTTCTGATGTAGCATTTTTTAGGATGTTTTGCAGTTGTTCGTCCACTGTTTTTTTATTTTCCCCTGCTGGAAATCTGGGTGCATATAGCAGTGAAAGCATTTTGTTCATGCATAGCTAGGTGTGCCAGCACTTTTCTGTTTATCTGCATTTGAGCCTTATTTAAACCATTTATCAAGGTGGAATATGTGAGACCGTTTGCTCTGGCACCTGCATTTATACGGGTGATCCACAATCTGCGAAACATTCTTTTCTTTTGTTTTCTATCCCGATAGGCGTAGCACCAGCCTTTTTCGACGGTTTGACGGGCTGTCCTATATAGTTTTCCTCTCGTGCCTCGGTAACCTTTGGCTGCTTTTAAGTATTTTTTATGTCTTCTATGCGAAGCCACATTGTTTGTTGCTCTTGACATTCAAATCTCCTTCTAATTTTAAAACACCAGCATTCTTCTGATTCTACTGTAATCACAATCTGCAACTATCGCTGATGAGGCTAATCTTTTCTTTCTTTTTCTACTTTTTTTGGTTAAGATGTGTGCAGCACCAGCGTGTCTTCTCTTGATCTTGTTTCGACCTGTCAACGAAAATCGTTTCACAGCTGCACTATGAGATTTTATCTTTGGCATCTTTCCTCCGTGTTTATTTTATTTTTTATTCTTCTGTATCGTCTTCTATTTCTTCTATCGGTGTGGTCTCGTCCACCACTATTCCGCTTTCTCCGAGTATTTTATCGATGTCTTTTTTTGGCGACAAAATCATGGAAAGCAAGTTCTTCTCTGCTGTTGGTTTGCTATCGACTTCTGCTATGAAGGCTAAATCTTTTTCTAGTCGCTCCAGCACATCATATCCCAGCTCTTTGTGGGCTATCTGTCGACCACGAAACTTGATGGTTAGCTTCACCTTGTTGTGAGCTTTGAGAAACCGGATAGCATTATTCTTTTTGAAATTATAGTCGTGTTCGTCTGTGTTTGGACCGAACTTAATCTCTTTTAACTGAACTACATGTTGCTTTTTCTTTGCCTCACGAGTCTTTTTCTCTTTCTGATAATAATACTTGCTAAAATCCAGGATACGACAAACTGGCGGCTCGGCATTGGGTGACACCTCCACCAAATCTAAATTCGCCTCCTCGGCTATACTCAGTGCCTTCTGTATGCTTACCACACCTATCTGTTGATTGTTCTCGTCTATCAAGCGAACTTCATCCACTGTGATTTCTTTGTTTATTCGTTCCTTTGGAACCACAGCCTTCAGCTTTGTCTTACTTTTACGAAACCGTATTATGGCAGACCTCCTATTTCTTAAAAAAAAGCGGGCACACCATACAGTGTGCCCGCTGATAAATAATGTTTATTGTATTTTTATTTATATAAAAACTTCAGTAACCAAACAATATCCTCAGCGGGAATCGTGAGGTAGAAACATATAGTTTCATTTCGGAAACCATTTTTTTATATGTGCTTTTTTTGTCAATAGTTTTTTATTGCAATAAAAAATTCGCATATAATATTTTGATAGATATTGTTTTAAATGAAATTTTTATCAGAGATGTTTTTCGGCTATGGTAGGGAGATATGCTAGGGCATAGACCCAAAAATTGAGCTTTTTCAAATTTTTAAAAATACAAGTTTGTATCTCCATAGTTTATAGACTGTTAGTAGAAGTGCCAAGCAAGGGAGCTCGGACTAGGTCTGAGCTAGTCCGAGCTCCCTTGCTTGGCTCTTGTCTGAAAGTATGAAATAGCAATAGGTTATAAAAAACATTATTTTTTAATTACACTTATACAATTTTGGTTGACATAAAATCGGCATTTTTTTTTTGTGACACTCTAAAACAAAATATAGAGGGGATGTATGATGGTCAATATAAAAATAGAACAAAAAGACTATATCGCAATCATAACGATAGATAGGCAACAAGCCTTGAATGCATTGAATAGAGAGCTGTTAAACCAGCTAAAAGAGTTGCTAAATAATATAAATTATGAAACTACTCGCTGTCTGATACTCACAGGAGCAGGAGAAAAAGCATTTGTCGCAGGAGCAGACATAGCCTATATGAAAACTCTGAGTAAAAAGCAAGCAGAGGAGTTTTCTATCATTGGGAACAGTATTTTTAATAAAATAGAGCATTTGCCTATTCCTGTGATAGCTGCAGTGAACGGTTTTGCTCTCGGTGGAGGCTGTGAACTAGCGTTGGCGTGCGATATACGGATAGCGTCTGATAATGCAGTTTTTAGTCAACCAGAAGTCAGCTTGGGTATCATACCCGGCTTTGGTGGGACTTTTCGACTGTCCAGGCTTGTAGGTGAGGGGATAGCCAAAGAATTGCTCTTTACAGGTGATAGAGTAAAAGCCCCAAGAGCCTTGGAGATAGGGCTGGTGAACGCAGTTTACACACTACCCGAACTGCTAGAAAAAGCTATCGAAATGGGCGAAAAAATATGCAAAAATTCTCCTATCGGAGTGTCTGCTATCAAAAGCGTAATGTATGAGGTTCAGAAAGCGGATATTTATGGTAAAATGTATGCTGAGGCAGAGTATTTTGGCAATTGTTTTGAGACAGAAGACCAAAAAGAAGCTATGACAGCTATGCTAGAAAAAAGACCAGCAAAACCTTTTACAGGGAAATAATAATCAATAAATAAAGGGAGAAAAATTATGAAAATAGGTATCATTGGTGCAGGAACTATGGGCAGGGGGATAGCGATTGCTTTTGCCCAAAAAGAGGAACATACTGTGGCGTTGTGCGACATAAATATAGAGGTCACTAACCAATCAAAAGAGCGATTACAAAAGGAACTTGAAAAGCTTACTGCCAAAAATATAGTCAATCCTGACCTACTACAACCCACGCTGGACCGCATAACCCCGAACACAAAAGAAGGTGTAGGTGACTGTGACCTTGTGATAGAGGCTGTGCAAGAGAATTTGCAAATCAAAAAAGAACTATTTACCTTTTTACAAACTGTCTGCAAAAAAGAGACGATTTTTGCCACAAATACATCCTCGCTTTCCATAGCTGCCATCAGTGAGGGCTTAGATAGATCAGTGATTGGACTGCACTTTTTTAACCCCGTCCCCATGATGAAGCTGGTCGAGATAGTGACCACAGAAAAGAACACACCACAACTGATAAATCAAATGAAAGCCTTGTTGATTACTCTTGGCAAGTCACCTGTGATGAGTAAAGACCACCCCGGCTTTATCGTGAATCGTATCTTGATACCCATGATAAACGAGGCAATAGGGGTATTTGCGAATAGCACTGCGACAGCTGAGGACATCGATCAGGCTATGAAATTAGGGGCAAATCACCCGATAGGTCCGCTTGCTCTGGGCGATATGATAGGGCTCGATGTCTGCCTGGCTATCATGGAAGTGCTACATGCAGAAACCAAAAACGACAAATATAAACCCCACGAATTATTACACAAAATGGTGACAGAAGGGAAGCTCGGACGAAAGTCTGCTCAAGGCTTCTTCCCTTATAACAGATAAAAGCAGGTGTCCCTCCAGTAAAAACAAAAGCTTATGACCATCACTCGTTTTATTGTGTGCCTGATCCTTTTTGGTTGTTTTGTGTTATGTTGCATTAGCTGTCAAAAATCAGACCCAACCCCTGTTGTGCAGTTACCCGAACCAGACATAGACAAGCACGAAACGATAGATATCTACATCCCCAAAGGCGGCAGTGTGTATGAAGAGCTGTCAAAGATAGGTCTAAATGGCAATCAGATAGTTGACCTACTAAATGTCTTTGGCTATAATGTCGATTTTCGAGGCGTGCAACCAAACGACCATTTTCAGATAATTCGTGACCTGGAGACAAAAACCGTGCTGGAATTTGTCTTTTTCCCGAATATAATCACCACTCATAGGATAGTATATGATAGCGCTAAACAGGCTTATGATTATGTATTAGAGGAAAAAGAGGTGCTGACTAGAGTTGTTCTCACAGAAGGTGTGGTGTATCATACTCTCGACCAAGCACTTAGGGAAAAAAAGATAGACAGCAATGTCATGGCTACTGCCACTAGTGCCTTGGAGACAAAGATTGATTTTCGCCTCCGAACGACGAAAGGCGATGTGTTTAAGCTCCTGTAT
>Ga0082212_10009666_pt1 | contig 12413 bp, 4 predicted proteins | sample TergutNt197P3_FD_71548 | JGI IMG/M metagenome (GOLD analysis project Ga0082212, IMG submission 71548) | Neocapritermes taracua P3 segment gut microbial communities from Petit-Saut dam, French Guiana - Nt197 P3 | ecosystem: Host-associated > Arthropoda: Insects > Digestive system > Gut ... | reverse complement strand
AATTTTAGAACATGGCTGTTGAGCGTGTTCGCAGTAATGGTAATATTTTTTGGGATGCCACAGGACGTTCGAGCAGATAATGCGGCGACGCTTACAAGCCAAATTAACGGGTTTACCGGCGGTTCTTTCGCTATTGGTAACCTTGAAGCAACCAGAGTTGGTAATGTTGTTACTGTAAAAGGTTCTCTCACGGAGATAAATACGCCATTGTTTCTAAACATTGACGCAGGTGTAACCGTAATATGGGATGGTGCGATACTTGCAGGAAGAGCCGGTTATGGAGGTAATCCAATGATTAATTTGGAAACGAGTGATGGCACATTTATAATGAGAGACGGACTTGTAGAAAATAAAGCAGGGACCGGTAATAGTCAAACTATTTTTGGTGGAATGAATTTTATAATGGAAGGTGGAATAGTACGTAACAGTACGAGCGCTTCTAATGCTTCTGTTATTAGAAATAGTAATAATGGCAGTTCCATTACAATACTTGGTGGCTTGGTAGAAACAGTTTCAGCGAGTAAAGGTATTGATTTAAGCGGTTCCGGTGCGTTGACACAAATAACAGTGGGCGGTGATGCTAAAATAAGGGTAAAAGAAGGATTTGCGCTTGATGGAGGCGCTAATATTAAACTTAAAATAGAAGACAATGCTTCCATATTTGCTTATGGTGATAATATTTGGATAAACTCGGGCGTCGGCAATGCAGTAATTAGAGGTTTCAGTTATACGTCAAGCATGGTCAAAAATAATGCTATTGTTATTGCATGGAATCAAGGCAATACAACTTACAACGTTTGCAGCAATGACGATTTAGTTTGCAATCCTTCTACCGCTACGGTAAGATGGAGTAACGATGGAACAAACTCCGGTATTTATTACGAAAACGGAACAAACGAAGGATTTATTCCGGTGGAAGGCGTAACAGTGAATATTCCGCTTTTAGATGACATTAATATTACATACAACGGGTCGCATGGCGGTTCAGGAACTCTTTTGGCTGAAATAGACGATCTGGGCAATACCATATATGTATCCGGTACTTGCAATGAGGTAACAAAAACTCTTGACCTCAATATTCCTGCTTGCCTAACCGTAGTATGGAATGCTGAACTTACAGGAAAAACAACAGGCGCAGCGCCGTTCTTCACCGGTACATTAATTAATTTGAGTCAAAAAGATGCATCAGGTACATTTATAGTAGGAGAAGAAGGAACATTAGTATCCAGAAGCGTTGTAATTCAAGATGGTAAAAATATAATTATCAACGGTGGAACAGTACGCATGACTCATGGCGGTACCAGCGATGGCGCTATTAAAGTTGGTGCGGGCATTGTTCACTCTATTGTAGTTTTTGATGGTACAGTAGAAGCAACGGGTCCCGGTCGCGCTATTTTTACGGCTGGCGCCGGTAGTAGTGTAACCGTAAGTGGCGGACAAGTATTAGCAACCACGGGCGCTGCTATTTCTGCATCCGGTCCTAATCCTAAACTTACAATAGATGGCGGAACCGTGTTTGCTTATGCTACACAAATGACGGGAATAGTAGGTACCGATAATATGAGAGATGTTGTTATTTTTGGTTTCAATGGAAGTCCCGATCCTTTTACGATTGCAAATGTCCAAGACAATGCCGTTGTAATTGCATGGGATGATAGAGCAGGTACGCCTTCTTATGTTACGGGCGACAACACAGATTTAATTGTAGAACCGTCAAGTGCAGAAGCATGGTGGGATATAAAACTCGGAGTAGGAACAGGTATTTCTTACAAAAATGGTAGCAACACAGGATTTATTCCGATAAATGTTCCGATTGAACACGCTTTGGTAGCATATATTAATGGACTTACTTGTCCGGATGTTCTCAGTAGCGGACTTCATGCCACCCAAAACGTAACGGGAGATATTATCACCATTACAGGCGACTGTTATAATATGAATTACACCATTGATTTGAATATTCCTTCCGGTGTAACCGTAGTATGGGATGATGCTAAGATTACAGGTGCAGCCACATTCAATAACCCATTGATTCTTTTGAGCAACGGTAAAAACTCAGGAGACTTTGTTATGGAAGGCGGACTCATCGAAGCCAGAAGATATGCCATCCAAGATGGGAAAAATATAATAATACGAGATGGAGAAGTACGTATAACCGATGGTACGGTTGGTACGGCAGCCATTTTCAATTCCGATGCGACTACCGCACACAATATTATAATAGAAGGCGGTACGGTAGAGGCAACGGGCAACGGACGTGCTATTTTTACAAGAGGTAACAATAGTAGCGTAACGGTAAGCGGCGGAAAAGTGATAGCGACTACGGGCGCTGCTATTTCTGCACTCGGTCCTAATCCTGTTCTTATAATAGAAGGCGATGCTTTTGTATTTGCTTACGGTACAAAAATAGCAGGAATAGTAGGAACTGATAATATATTAGACGTGGTTATTCTCGGTTTTAACTATACCTTTACAGAAACAGACATCCAAGACGACGCCGTAGTCATTGCATGGGATAATATTACAGCAGCCACACATAATAATATGTACACCCAATACGAAAACAACGACCTCCTCTGGAAAACCGACAATGTTGACGCATGGTGGGATGTAGTAAGTTCAATAAGCGGTATTAGTTATGAAAATGGCGGTAACACAGGATTTTTCCCGTTAGCAAAAGTAACAGTAAACCCACTACACCCCATTGTAACCTACATCAACGATGAAATTAACTGCGGACTGTATGCCGAACAAAATTTAACAGCAGATACCATTTATATTACAGGCGAATGTAGAGAGATGGAACAAACGCTCATATTAGAATATTCCGATGTAACAGTAGTTTGGGATGCCATCTATACCGGCACAGCAACTTATACTCCGGTAACATCTTCCGGCTTAATTATTTTAGAAGGAGATGGTACATTTATTATGGAAGGCGGATTTATAGAGTGTAGAGGCAATGCCATCAATGCAAAACTGAAAGAAATAATCATAAATGGCGGAAAAATACGCAGTACACATCCATCAGCGTTGAGCGCTATTACCTTAACAGGTTCTAATCAATCACTTACCGTAAATGGTGGGAAATTGCAAGTAACAGGCGGTAATGTTATTGCGTCGAGTAATGCCCTCACCAACACCGTAACAATACATGGCGGAAAACTATTTGCTACCACAGGTTTGGTTTTTAATTGTGGAGGTACCGCACCCAATCTGATTATAGACGGTGGAATAATGTTTGCTTATGGTGAAGTTGAAAGTGATTTAATAAAAGGTTTTAGAGCCGTTCCTACTGTTGCCGTTGCATTTTCAGCAAACGACGCTACCGGCGAAGCCATGATTATTGCATGGGACGCCGCCAAAGGTACAACAGAATATATAAAAGGTTCTTCCAATGATATAGAAATTCTCTACCCCGCCACAGGCGCAACTGCTATTTGGGATACAAAAGAAAAAGGAGATAAAACTTTTAACGGTATCGCTTGCGAACATGGTACAAACATCGGATTTATTCCGTTGCCGGTTGAACTCATTTCACAAACCATATTAACCATCACTTACGAAGGCGGCGAAGAACTTCCTCATTTAGGACCTATCTACAATGCCAATCTGTGTCAAAACGAAATATTAGAATTACACTTTGAAGGCAGCGAAGCGCCATTTACCATTGATTATAGAGTAAACGGACAAAATCCGGAACTCGTAGGATTACCTTATCCATTGGTAATACATCAAGCCGACACCACTATCATGGCAGGCTCGGCGGGCGTGTTTTTATTTACCTTGTTAAGTGTGAAAGACGCTTATGATAACGAAGGTATTGCTCCTTCGATGATGATTGTAACAGTACGCCCGACGCCTAACGTATGGCTAACCTACGGCGAAAACATACCCATAACCGGATTCGAAGAAGTACCCATCAGCCTTTGCAAAGACGAAGAAATAACACTTCACTTTGAAGGTTTACCACCATACGTATTAAACTATACAGTAGAAACTACCGAAGAGTTCACTTTACCCAACCCCATCGTATCATGGACAAATACCATGAGCATACCGGCAGGAACTCCGGGATTTTTCACTTTCAGATTCGGAACGCTTACCGGCATGGGTTGTTCGGGTGTTCCAAGTGTTGAAAAAATTGATGTAGAAGTACATGACACTCCGAAAGCAATGTTATACTACGGCGAAGACTACGCAACCGCTATAACAGCAGATATTGAAAAAATAGAACTTTGCCACAATGAAGCCATCTGGGTAGTCTTTACCGGCATACCGCCCTTTACACTCGATTACACAGTAGATGGACAAAATCCGGCGTCAATAGGTTTACCTGTTTATTCGGAAAATGAAGCAATGGAAATACGCGCAGGCGCAACAGGAACATTTGAATTTCAATTTAACGGTTTCACCGACGACAACGGATGCTCCGGCATTGTCGTTGACAAAGAAGGCGCTGTCGTTACCGGATTTGACGTAGAAGTACATCCTATTTCAACCTTTACAATATTATATAATGACGAAGAACTGAGCAGTTTCGGCTCTGTTTACTATGCCAACCTTTGCCAAGGCGAAGAATTAACCCTCCATTTTGAAGGTGAAGGTCCGTTTACATTAGATTATACTGTAAATGGTCAAGATCCTGAAACATTCGGTTTACCCGTAATAGAAGGAGTATATGAAGACCAGATGATCATAGCAGGCGCTCCGGGCGTATATTTATTCAGACTCTTAAATTTCCATGATTACTGTCAAGGTACAGGTCATTCGATGATGGTAGTAACCGTTCGTCCGACACCGGAATTAACGCTTACCTATTTCAAAAACGACATAGAAACAGTAATAGAAAATAACGATGAAATTGAAATTTGCAAAAACGAAGAAATTACCCTTCATTTTAGCGGAATACCGCCTTATGTATTAAATTATACCGTAGAAGCAGAAGATGATGTTGAGTTTATCCTTCCTTCGCCAATTGTATCATGGACAAATACCATGAGCATACCGGCAGGAACTCCGGGAATATTCCACTTTACTTTTGATAACTTTACAGGAATGGGTTGCGACGGTATATCAGAAACTCAATATTTTACTGTAACGGTACGTGAACCGAAAGTTGAAGTATCCTACTCCGGCGGAATGATAAATAATAACGACGAGATAACAGTTTGTCAAAATGAAAATATCACATTAACATTCTTCGGCGAACCGCCTTTTGAACTTCATTACCTCGTAAACGGCAACGATCCTTACGATGAAATAGGTTTACCTTCTCCCATATACGCTTACGACCTTGACCCCATACTTATTCCGGCAGGTTCTGACGGTACATTCCTTTTTGAATTTGTAAGTTTAACAGACGGCAACGGATGTAGCGGTATATCTATTAATAATTTTGAAGTAGAAGTTTACAAACAGCCGACTTTGAGTTTGTCCTACGGCAAAGAAAACACCGCTATTGAAAATGGCGATGAAATTAAACTGTGTCAAAATGAAACCATTAAATTGACTTTTGTTGGCGAATTACCCTTTGAATTGGTTTACACCGTCAATGGCGAAGATCCTGCAACAGTAGGTTTACCCACGACCATAACAACCAATCCGGCGTACATACCGGCAGGCGCAGCAGGCGATTTTGAGTTTGTATTTGAAAGTTTCACCGACGGCAACGGCTGCAGCGGTACAGCGATAGGCGGATTTGATGTAGAAGTTTATACTACCCCGACTTTGAGTTTATCCTACGGCAAAGAAAACACCGCTATTGAAAATGGCGATGAAATTAAACTGTGTCAAAATGAAACCATTAAACTGACCTTTGTTGGCGAATTACCTTTTGAATTGGTTTACACCGTCAACGGCGAAGATCCTGCAACAGTAGGTTTGCCCACGACCATAACAACCAATCCGGCGTACATACCGGCAGGCGCAGCAGGCGATTTCGAGTTTGTATTTGAAAGTTTCACCGACGGCAACGGCTGCAGCGGCACTGCGATAGGCGGATTTGATGTAGAAGTTTACACTACCCCGACCTTGAGTTTATCCTACGGTGAAGGCAACACCGCTATTGAAAATGGCGATGAAATTAAACTTTGTCAAAATGAAACTATTAAACTGACCTTTGTTGGCGAATTACCCTTTGAATTGGTTTACACCGTCAATGGCGAAGATCCTTCAACGGTAGGTTTACCCACGACCATAACAACCAATCCGGCGTACATACCGGCGGGAAGCGCAGGTGATTTTGAGTTTGTATTTGAAAGTTTCACCGACGGCAACGGCTGCAGCGGAACAGCGATAGGCGGATTTGAAGTAGAAGTTTACACTACCCCGACTTTGAGTTTATCCTACTACGGCGTTGACGATGTAGAAATAGCCATCGACGAAGACAATAACGAGATAGAACTTTGTCAAAACGAAGTTATCAGATTAGTTTTTACCGGTATGCCGCCATTCACATTAGACTATAAAGTAAACGGACAACATCCTTCAACAATAGGTTTACCCACCTATATAGAATACGAAGCCATAGAAATTCCGGCAGGCGCAGCAGGCGATTTTGTGTTTGAATTTGACGGTTTTATCGACGGCAACGGCTGCAGCGGAACGGCAATAGACGGATTTGAAGTAGTGGTACATGAAATTTCAACAGTAACAGCATCATACTCCGGTGGCAACATTGAAAACGGCAATGAAGTAATACTTTGCAAAAATGACAATATTACGCTGACTTTCACCGGAACTCCGCCCTTTGAACTGCATTACCTCGTAAATGGAAACGACCCTTCGGAAATAGGCTTACCTTCGCCGATAATTCTAATCGATGAATATACTATCGACATTCCGGCTGGCTCTTTTGGTACTTTTGCCTTTACATTTGAAAGTTTGACAGATGATAATGAATGTGATGGTATTGCCATTGACGGGTTTACAGTAAAAGTATTACAAAATGTAACTTTGGAAATGGATAATAACTTGTCCGGGTTAGAAGATCCCGCAGGAAAAACAATTTACTGCTACGATACTTACGACTTTGGTATTGCTACCGAAGCAGGTTGCGATGTTGGTAAACAAGTATTGGCAACCATTAGATTAGTAACAGACGCAGACATTGACCTTGCAGAAGAGTTAGCCGTATATTATTGGCAAAATAATTACCTGACAGACCCGATGTTAGGACCATTGGTATTTGTTGACGGAGAAGCCACTTTCGATCCGGCAGCCCCTGCCAGCGGCTTTATCTTGGGCGACAGAACCTCCTACTTCCGTCTCGTTAATTTAGCCAACTTGGACAGAATAGAAGATATTCCATTTTATGTAGAAATTGAACTCTATGAAGTATCAAGCGGTAATATTTTGGCTACCTACACCATCGAAGATATGACCTTATTTGCATGTCCTGCCGTTACCGGTGTGGCAATACTAAATTGCCCCGGAGAAGACGAATGGTTAGTTGTCGGCGAAACCAGACCAACAGAATGGGAAGTAGAACCGTTTAATGCTTATATCAAAGATGTAATATTTACCAGTTCCAATCCTAATACGGCTATCGTAGATGAAAACGGACTTGTAACAGCCATGGAAGAAGGCTATACCCTCATAAAAGTAACCACCGTAGATGGCAACAAAACCGCCGAATGTCTTATTAGAGTTATTAATCCTACTACGGGCGTTGTATTAAATAGAACATCTATCACACTGATGGTCAGCGAAGAAGAAATGCTAAAGGCTACCGTATATCCCGTAGATGCCACTATTAAAGACGTTGATTGGGAAAGCGCAGATCCAAGCATCGCCACAGTAGATGAAGACGGAAAAGTAACAGGCGTTAGCGCCGGTACCACAACCATAACCGTTACCACTGTTAATGGCGGATTTACAGCCACCTGCGAAGTAGAAGTTATAGCAACATATATCGACCCTGTCGGTATCACTGTAATGCCAAGAACACTCACCATTGACAGAGGCGAAAAAGAACAACTCACCGCTGAGATAATACCCTTTGGAGCCAATTCTTTAGTAACATGGACAAGCAACACCCCCGACGTCGTCGAAGTAGATGATAGCGGAGAAATCACCGCCAATGCCGCCGGAAAAGCCATCATTACCGCTACCACGGTTAACGGTATCACCGCCAATTGCACCGTAACCGTTATCGTTCCCGTTACGAGCCTTGTTATCACTCCCGCCGAATGTACCATTCCGCTCAAAGGAAATAAAGTCCTGAAAGTTATGATAGAACCCTCTGACGCCACCAACAAAACCATCACGTGGACCAGCAGCGAACCAACCATTGCTACCGTTAGCGTAGCCGGCATTGTTACCGCCAAAACCATCAACGGCGAAGTAGAAATCTACGCTACCACCCACAACGGTATCACAGCCAATTGCACCGTAACCGTCGGCAGCGGAAACAACAAAGAAACACCCGCCACCGAAAACTTAGGCGACATCGCTATCTATCCTAACCCAACAACAGGATTATTGACAATTGATTATAACAATGGGGCATGCCCCATTGTCGAAAATGTGAAAGTATTCAACATCATGGGACAATGCGTAATGACCATCAACTCATTACTACCCCGTGAAATAGATATTACCCATCTAACGACCGGCGTCTATTTCATCCACATCCAAACGGAAACAGGAATAGTAACACGGAAGGTAATCAAACATTAAAAACCATAATTAGAGAGAAAAGGCTGCCCATTTTGGACAGCCTTTTTTTTATAATATCATTGAAAATTTGTGGAAAACTATGTTGTTTATAAGTTGTTTGTTTATTAAATAATTGATAATGAACAATATATAAAAATATACACATTTATGAAAAAAAAATCACAAAACTTCCTTTCGTATTAAAAAAACGATTATCTTTGCACTCAATTTTTTGAGATTATAGAATATTAAGATATGAGTAAGCCGGAATTAATAAAATTTGTTGAAAGTCAGGTAGAAAGAAAAGAATTTCCTTCGTTTAAGGCTGGCGATACAGTTACTGTAAAATACAAAATCGTAGAAGGAAACAAAGAACGCGTGCAAAGTTTTAACGGCGTAGTGCTACAACGTGCAGGAACCTCCGGCACCGAAACTTTCACCGTCAGAAAAGTTTCAGGAAACACTGCCGTAGAAAGAATTTTCCCCTTTGCATCACCTTTTATTGAAGGTATAGAAGTGAATAAACGCGGCGTCGTTCGCAGAGCGCGCATCTTCTACTTACGTGGATTACGCGGTAAAAAAGCAAGAATTAAAGAGAGAAGAAAATAATTTTTTTCATATTTATAGTTTTTTTTTCATAATAATTTGATTTTAAAATGGTGAGCCGGAGGATGAAAATCTTTCGGCTTTTTTGTGCCTATTCCCAAAATTTCATGTACATTTGCACAAACATAAAATGAGATGAAAATGTATCAAAGAAAAGTTGTTTTAGCGTTGTTAATGAGCATAAGTGCGCTGTTTCTTTCGGCGCAAAGTTCGGATAAAGTGTTGATTTTTGACATGAAAGAGGAGGTGGCGCCCCCGTTGTGGCATAAGATGAAAAAGGCTTTTGACATGGCGCACGAAGAGCAGGCGGCGTTGATTATCATCAACATGAACACCTACGGCGGGATGTTGGAGACTGCCGACAGCATCCGCACCAAAATCCTTAATTGCGATATTCCGGTCTATGTCTTCATCGACAACAATGCCGCCTCTGCCGGCGCTTTAATATCTATTGCGTGCGACAGTATTTACATGGTTCCGGGCGCGAGCATCGGCGCAGCAACGGTGGTAAACCAATCCGGAGAAGTCGTCCCCGACAAATACCAATCCTACATGCGGGCGATGATGCGCTCTACCGCCGAAGCCAAAGGACGAAATCCGCACATCGCCGAAGCGATGGTTGACCCGCGCGTCTCCGTCCCCGGCGTGATTGACTCAACCAAAGTGCTGACTTTCACCGGTTCCGAAGCTGTGAAACATGGTTTTTGCGAAGGCGAACTGAATAACATTCAAGAAGTTATCGAAAGGGCAGGGATAGAAAATCCGCAAGTCATCAAGCCGAAATATTCGTGGATAGATTATGTGATTGCGTTTTTTATGAATCCGTTTGTGAGCGGATTGTTGATTATGGTAATCATCGGTGGCATCTATTTTGAGTTGCAGACGCCGGGGGTAGGATTCCCGCTGGCGGCAGCCATTCTTGCCGCCGTACTCTATTTTATCCCGTTATATCTGGAAGGGTTGGCTTCACATTGGGAAATTTTACTGTTTATCATCGGAATAGGGTTGTTGCTGGTAGAGATATTCGCCATTCCCGGATTTGGCGTAACGGGAATAACCGGAATTGTGTGCATTGTGGCGGGGTTGACGTTGAGTTTGGTAGATTTTTCGATGATACCGTCGGGTGGCGGCGCAGCGACGATGTCGGCGATTTTCAGAGCATTCGGATTGGTGGTTTTAAGCGCTACCATCGGACTGTTCGGGTCGGTTTTTCTGGCTAAAAAAATCCTTACTTCCGAAAATAGAATGTTGAGCCGATTGGCATTACAAAGCGCTCAGAACAGCGAAGAAGGATATACCGTTGCATCGAAAGAATATGTCGCGATGACAGGGATGTACGGTTTGGCATTCAGCGACTTACGCCCGTCAGGAAAAATAGAAATCAACGGTGATTTTTACGAGGCGCAAGCAATGTCAGGCTACATTAAAAAGGGAGATAAAGTGAAAATTGTACGTTACGAAGTGGGCGCATTGCAGGTTGTAAAAGTAGAAGAAAAGAAGATGAACGTACAGGAACGCATATCGGTCATACAGGGCGACATTACGAAATTAACCGCCGACGCCATTGTCAATGCCGCCAACAACGCTTTAGCCGGCGGAGGAGGCGTTGATGGCGCTATTCACCACGCCGCCGGAAAGAGGTTGTACGAAGCCTGCGCCAAACTTGGAGGCTGTAAAACCGGCGATGCGAAGATAACGGACGGTTTCGACCTTCCGGCAAAATACATCATCCACACCGTTGCCCCCGTGTGGCACGGCGGACTAAAAGGCGAACCCGAACTTTTGGAACAATGCTATCAAAATTCGTTGAAGTTAGCCGTTGAAAATCAATGTGATAGCATCGTATTTCCCAATCTTGGAACGGGTGTTTACCAATATCCGAAAGAGAAAGCGGCGGAAATAGCCATCGACACCGTAACCCATTGGTTGCAACAGCACGACGCCCCCGAAAAAGTGATTTTCTGCTGTTTTGATGATGAAAATTATCGGATTTATAAAAATAAAATATTATGACCCCTATTTTAATTATTGTAGCGGTAAGTTTGTCCGCACTTTTTATCACGCTTGGCACGGGCGCCAACGCTGCCTTCACAACGCCTAAAAACTCGTCGGCAATAGCGATGAAATTTGCTTTTTTTATGGCGGTGAGTTACTTTTGTTTTTACTACATCGGCGTATGGATTTCAAAATTTCTGTTGGGCATGATGACCGGCGAAATGTTGGTTTTAACGGCTGCTATCCTGTTTTTTACCGTTGCGGTGAAGACGGTATGGAATATTTTTTCGTACAAAGCCGAAGATAACGCCTACAACCTCTCCAAAACCGCCATACAACTATTACTCTGTATTGCCGGCGGCTTTAACGCCTTGCTGCTCAGTGTCGGATTGACGCTGTTTCAGGCTACGATGTTTGCCAATGTGCCAACGTTGAAAACCGCCTTAATCGTAACTTTGGGCGCATTTACCGGCAGTATGTCCGGCGCAAAATTATCGGTAGAAACAGCAAAAACAGTAACCAAACTACGCCCTGCCATCATCGGAGCGGCGGTGATGCTGGCATTAGCGGTTTATTTGTTTGTTAGATAAAATAATAAAATAGTAAAATAGTTCGTTATTTTACGAAATACGAACAATGTTTAATTTATAAAATTCAGTACAAAATGGAAAATCAAGAGATTTCAAAACATGATTGCGGCTGTAGCGACGGCTGCTGCACGCCAAAGAAAAAGAATAGCCTTTGGTCGAAAATCATTTTTATTTTAATCATTCTTGCTGTAGGAGTGATCATAACGGTAAAAATGGTCGGTAAAAAAGATGAAAAATGCTGCGACCCTGCGGAAAGTTCAACTTGTTGTCCACAATCTAACACGGAGGCAGAATGAGCGAGTGGATAAATTCAATTATAACTTCCGACCAGACAGGGATAGTTGTCTTTGCAGCCGTTTTTCTGTTGGGCGTTATTAGCGCATTCACTTGCGCCTGCAATTTTGCCGTACTTGGCGTTTTAGGAGGATATACGGGCGCTATGAGCGCAACAGGCAGAACAAAAACGGTTGTAGTAAGCAGCGTATTTTTTCTAATAGGCATCGTTATAGCCTTGTCGCTATTCGGTTGTTTAATTGGCTTTGCAGGTGAATTAGTGAGCGT
>Ga0082212_10009665_pt1 | contig 12414 bp, 12 predicted proteins | sample TergutNt197P3_FD_71548 | JGI IMG/M metagenome (GOLD analysis project Ga0082212, IMG submission 71548) | Neocapritermes taracua P3 segment gut microbial communities from Petit-Saut dam, French Guiana - Nt197 P3 | ecosystem: Host-associated > Arthropoda: Insects > Digestive system > Gut ... | reverse complement strand
ATAAACGGCCGGTAGAAACTCCCACTTTGCATACAGGGTAAAGCTTGAGTGAACCGGCGCGCTAAAATTGTACGGGCTGCCGCTCAGTGCGGTATTATCGTACCAGTCAACAAAGGCATAGCTGGTTCTTATTGGAGTTGGCGGTGTAGCAGTGTTGTTAAACGTATCGCCGTGCATAACGGACTGCGTCCCGATGTCTCCGGCGCCGCCTGTGTAGTTGTCGTTAAAGGTGATGTTCCAATGCGTGTTGTGGAAGTAGGCGTCGGTAAAGGTCTTGGTATAATTGCTGGTAAGCGATGAGTACACGTAGAGCAACTCGTTCCATGTTGCCGCTTCATTGGTTGCGCTTTTTTTAAAAACAAAGCTGACGGTGTATGCGCCGGAATTAAGGACAGGACTGCCGCTCGTTGTGGCTAATAGATTTATGGGATAGCCGCTCAGGGCTGTGCCGTTTTGCGATATGGTCATTTCCGCTGTGGTTACATTGCTTGCGGTTATGCTGACGTTCCAGTTAAATGTTCCGCTTCCTTCAGTAAGTAGGGCCTTTAGCTGGACAGTCGCGCTGTTCGACCCTGCGGTAATGGTTATCGTAGGGGCGGCTGTTGTTCCCCGCGCTGCAAGCTGGGTTTTACCTGTTCCTTTGTATGCGTTAACTGTAAGGGTGTACTCTCCTGTGGGAAGGATGATAGGGTCACTGGTCAGCGTTGCGTTGGTACGGATAAAAACGATGTCGCTGCCGCCACCGACCGGCGAAAAAATAAGCTCGTATTCGGCAAAGTCGCTTAAGGCCGGTGTTTGCGGCAGTATCGTCCGCCCCACATTGCCTGCCAGCCGCAGCGTAAAGGCGCCGTAGCCGGGAGGCGTATCGACAGAAGGGTTCATATTGTTGGAAGAATACGGATTAAAGCAGGAGATGAACAACAGGGCAAAGAGGAATGAGAAGATAGGGCATAGGGAATAGGGTTTAGGGAATGAGGATTGATGTTTGAAAGTATTGTGTGCTTCCCTGTAAATGCTCATTTCTCTCATCGTTGCTCATTTTCCTGTTTCATGCTATTGTTGTTCCGTGGAAATTGTTGTCAAATTCGTCACGTCCGCTTTCAAACATGGCGTTACTGAAACAAATATCCGGCATACTATATTGAACTGGAAGTATGATGACGTATTTGAAGACGATCCGAAAAAACACCTGTTGATAGGATTTGACAGCAATGCCAATTTGTTGGAAATAATGTATAATGTTATTGATGAGCAAACGGTGCTTGTTTTTCATGCTATGAAATGTACCAATGAACACCGTGATTTGCTCAATATAAGGGAGTAGTTTATGCCAGACATGACCGATGAAGAATATGATGCTTTGGACGAATATTACACCAAAAACCCGCCAAAATTGTCCGGCAATGGCAAGAGCGGTTTTTTTGCAAAACATGCGGAAAAAGGAAGTACACTCATTTTTATTGACGACCTTTCCGCCGACTGGTTGCGTATCAAGGCAGCAGCCGATCATACCACCCCCGAGACAATCATCGGCGAACTGATCCGCAAAGAAATAGCCGCCGCTGTGTAATTGCTCTCTGTTCATTCCTCTCTCCTCCATTTCCATTTCCCCCCAACGCTACCGGTAGTGTATCCCCTGCCCAACGACACTACGGTTTTTGAGTGGCTGTTACTGTTACGCCGCCTTGGTAAACCCCCTCACTGCACCGTATGCCCTTGCGTAACGCCGTTGGCGGTAAAACCGCGCAGAATGGGCAAACTGGTCGTGTTGTTCCACTCCCAGACGTTGGTGAAATCCCAGGGGGAAGCGCTGTTCCAGGTGCCTGCGGCTTTCCACCAGCTTTCGGTGTTGTATTCCACGGTGCTTACATCCCTGCCGTGTACGCCGTTAAGGTCGGTACTGGTAACCGGGGCGGTGTCGACTATCATGTCCTCTCGTCCGTAATTGTTGATCAAGCCCGTTGCGTTTTGCTGCACACGACAGCAGCCTGCTCCTTTAACGACAGGGTTCAATGCGGCACAATTTTGCAAAGTACCCCCACTGTACCCACTTCCCGCAATACCGCAGCCATTACCACCTGATACGGCACCGACGGCGTAGCAGTTCTGTACAGAGCCGTAGTTACCGCCTACAATACCGCCAAAGTTTACTCCAGAAAGTGTAGGTGTAGGTTCGACATCGCAGTTGGTGTAACAGTTCCGGACGGTCCCCGCGTTTCTCCCCGCAATGCCGCCGATATTCACCGGAAAACTGGTGTTCACTGCGCCGCCTTTTATGCTGCCCGTAACATAGCAGTGTTCCACCGTGCCTCCGTTATTTCCCACGATGCCGCCGGTGTATACTCCGCCGGTTATACTGGCATCCACCAGACCAAGGTTCCGCACCGCACCGCTCCCATTGGTAACACCGAACATGCCTTGATTATCGGTAGTAGCGTTGATAGTGAGGTTTGAAATTGTATGCCCGCCGCCGTCATACGTGCCGGAGAATAATGCGCTGTTTGTACCAATCGCGGTAAAACTCTGCCCGCTCATGTCGATGTTGGCGGTTTGGAGATAATGCGCCGACCTTGTCCAGCCCCTTGTCGCTGTCTCCGTGCCGACCTTTTGCAGCCTGTCAACATTATAGACTTTCCAGGGGTATGCCGCCGTACCGTCCTGCTCAACCATCAACTTCCCGATATCCACTCCTGAGTTCGCAATCTTATGCGTGTCGGCTATGCTCTGACCCGGGGTGTCTGTGTTTCGGAAAAAGTTCCCCAGGGTGAACCTGCCTACATCCGTAGCGGTAAGCGTGTAACTGCCGGCGGCCCGCAGCACGGTTTTGCCTTGCCAATAATCGATAACGGTATTCATGTTAACTCCGCCTGTTTCCCCCAGCAAGTGGAGGGTGGCCGTGACCGGCGGTGTCCAGTTACCCAGGGAAAGGTAATTGTTTTCGGTACTATTTGCGGTCAACATAACCGCGCCAATTGCCGCATTGCCGGACAGCGTTACGGTTGAGACAGTGGATGCAATATAAACATCAATGGGATCGCCGGAACCAACTGTATTGCCGGTAATACTGCCGCCGTTCATAGTGAATGATGCTCCATTATAAATATAAACGCCGCCTGACGATTTGTTCGAGCCAAAGCTGCAATGGTTGCCGCTTATCGTCCCGCCGTTCATGGTGAAGTGTGCGTTCCCGTAATAAACAAACACCGTGCCTGAGTCAGAAGACGTGGCATGCCCGGTAATGGTGGAACCGCTCTCCATGATAAAGGTTCCGTTCCGCACTTCCACCAGATTGGTCGTTGAACTGGCAGTACCTTTCAGGGTAATCTTGTCCCCTATGGCAAGGCTGGCGTTGTCGGCGTTTATGCTGAATAGTTTCTGGCTATTTGCGCCGCTATATTGGATGGTGCGCTCACTCGTCATGCCGATAATGGTCAAGCGGAAGTTGTCCTGGTTGATTGTTCGCGCACTGACGTTGTAATTATTTTCAAGGTAAAGCGTATATGCTCCCGCATCGGCGTTGGCGGCACCGGCGTTAATATAGGCGGTTGCCTGTTCAACGATGTTCGCTCCAGCGGCGCCGGTAAGGTCGATAACCGGGCTTATCCACTGTGCGGTAAGGATCATGTCGTTCAAAACAGGCTCGCCGAAGACATACGCCGCACCGCCCAAACGCCACTCGTCAATGGCGTAACCATAGGGCGCATCGCCAAGGTACAGCCCCTCGGTCAGGGTAAAGGGGCGCACCGGACTGGGGGCACTCATCGTATCGCCGTGCAAGACGGACTGCGTCGCGCTACCGCCGCCTGCGTAATTATAGTCAAATTTTACGTTCCAATGCGAGCGGTGAAAGTAATCATCGGTAAACGTTTTGGTATAATTGCTGGTCAGGCCGGAGTATACATACAACAGTTCGTGCCAGGTTACCGTCTTGAGTACGCCGCCTTCATCCCCCTCGATCACAATGTCCACCGTGTACTTGCCGGAATCAAGACTGCGGCTCCCCGTGGAAGTGCCTGTGTTTGTCAGGGTTTCCAGGCTTCCCTGCGTTACGCCGCTTGCGTTCTTTATGGTCATGGTAACGGAGCTGACGTTTACCGCCGTGGCACCCAGAGTGATGTTCCAGGTGAATGTACCACTTCCTTCGGTAAGCAGCATTTTAAGCAACACAGTCGCGCTGATCGACCCCGAGCCGATAGTTACGCTAATCGGCTCGCTTCGCGCAACAGCCGGCGTGTCTATGAAGGCAGTAACGGTAAGGGTATAACTTCCTATCGGCAAAATAATAGGGTCGCTCAGAGTGGCGTTGGTGCGGGTTTCCGTAATAGCCGATCCGCTGCCGGTCGGTGTAAACACCAGCGTATAACTTGTAAAGTCGTTCACAGCCGGTGTCTGCGGCAGTATCGTCCGCGCCACACTTCCCGCCAACCGCAGCGTAAACGCGCCGTAACCCGGCGGCGTATCAACAGAGGCGCTGTTAGGTTTAGGAGAGTACGGATTAAAGCAGGAGACAAACAAAAGAGCAAAGAGGAATGAGAAGATAGGGATTAGGGAATAGGGATTAGAGCATAGGGAATAGGGTTTAGGGAATAGGGATTGATGTTTGGAAGTATTGTATGTTTCTTTATATTTGTTCATTGCTTGCTTTTCCTTTTCATGCTATAGTGCTTTATGAATGTTGCTATTGAGTTCAACCTCTCCGCTATTAATCATGACATTACAATGTGTTTCACGCTATGAAGTGCCGGAGTATCTATAGCCGTTTGCTTGACAAACGAAAATGAGAGGAAATCGCCGCTATTGCGGTGTTCAATTAATAAGCTATCCCATTGGGATAGCGTGCCGCATATCGCTGCTAGAAAGAGGTTAAATATGCCAAGAATGACTGATGAAGAAGCTGATGCTCTCGATAAAATGGTAACAAATAATCCGCCGAAGGTTTCAGGCGATGGGAAAACCGGATTTTTTATGAAGCATAAGGGAAATATTGTCATTTTGGACGATGTATCCTCAACATGGCTTCGTGCAACCTCTGAATCTACCCATAAATCTCCGTCGGAGATCGTCAGCGAGATGATTCGGGAAAAAATTGCTGTTGCTCTGTAATCCCACTTCTTAACTTCCTCCGCGTCTCCGCGTGAAATCCTTTCGAAAAATTCCTCACTATCTTCTTCTCTCCTCCATTTCCATTCCCTCCCCAACGCTACCGGTAGTGTATTCCTTGCCCTCAAGGGGCTTTCATGATATAGTTACCCCATGACCATAACGAAAACCGTAGACATACCTGCCAACCACAGGCTGACTATTGACGTTCCGCGCGAAGTGCCGGAGGGACCGGTTGTTTTGGCTTTTACGCCCAAAGGGTCTGCAGACCAAAAATCTGATATTGGGATAGACGGGGAATGTGCCATTTGCGCCAAACTCCGCGATCCCGAAACCGGAGCGTTGCCCTATAACGATAAAGTTCTGGCGGCTATGGAAGAATCCAGGGCTGTCATGCGCGGTGAAATATCCGGAAAATGGTACAAGTCTCTTGAAGAAGCGCGTGAGGACTTGGAACTTTAACGGGTGCTTGATTTTCATTTTTCCAACCAATTCAAAAAAGACCTCAAATTGCTGCACAAGCGCGGCAAGGACATGGAAAAGATATTTGATGTAATGGCAACGCTCATCTGGAATGAACCTTTGCCGGAACGATGCCGTGAGCATAAACTCCACGGCGATTGGGACGGTTTTACCGAATGTCATATCGAAGGTGATTGGGTCTTGATTTATACAACCGATGAGGAGAAGATATCCTTTTCTTATACCGGCACTCATTCCGATTACCTTTAACTCATTCCCCATTCCCCTCCACCGTGTACTCTGACTCCCTGCGCTCACTGTCTGAAATTGCTTTTTCCGGAAGTATGCTTGATTTTCCATGGTTAGGTTTTTACGTGAGATTTTTGCTCCCTCATGGTTCGATTTTACTTGAGCCATTGCCCAGGTTTGCGCAAGCGCCAAATTGCCGATATACTAGTAAGGTATTTATGAAGAAAATACAAATAATAGGCATTTGCTTTCTATCCGCGCTTCTGTTTTTTCCGGGGATACTCATCCCACAGCAGGCTTTCTGCGAGGAATTTGAATACAAGCACCGGGAGGGGGACCGTTACCGGATTGTCTCCGTGGTAAAGGAATCCGTGTATATCGACCGCCGGTTGAGCCATACCGCTGAAATCCTCAACCGTATTGCCGTTGAAGTAACCGGCGTAAACAACGGGAAAGGACAGCACCGGGCGGTTTTCCAGACCTCTGAGCGGGCTGTCGGCGCTTCCGCCGCCGGAAGCCGGACACAGCAGGGCGCCGGTTCAAGTTTCCAGTGGTCCAGGGAATACGAGTCCGAATTTGAGCGGGACAGACTGGGAATAATGACCATTGATCGCAAATACTATATGCCGGTGGTGCGGAATGTGCCGGTATTTCCGGGCAAGGACCTGCAGCCGGGCGAGAAGTGGACTGCAGACGGCCACGAAATGCACGATTTCCGCGACAGCTTTGGCATAGCGGAGCCGTACCGCATCCCCTTTACCGCGAACTACACGTTCCTTGGAGACCGTGAATGGAAAGGCAAGGCCTATCCCGCTTTTTCGGTAAGTTACCGCATCCTGTCCGAGCCCCCGGCTGTACGCGGCCGGGTATGGCCCCGGCGCATTGAAGGCGCTTCGGATCAGATCGTGTATTGGGATATTGCTCTGGGCCAGCCCGTTGCGTCCGAGGATCAGTTCCGTATGGTCTTTGTGCTTTCAGACGGCAGAACAATAGAGTACCGGGGAACCGCCGAAGCGGAAATTGTGGAAGCGCCCGACATGGATAAAGGAAAAATCGCGGAAGAAATCAGCGAAGAAATCAACCGCCTGAATATTCCCAATATCAATGTGCGGATAGTAGACGAAGGTATTACGATCAGCCTGGAAGATATCATGTTTCAGGCCGATTCCGCTGTTATGCTTCCCGGAGAACGCGAGAAGCTTGATAAAATCGCCGAGATTTTGCTGCGTTACCCGGACCGGGATATCCTGGTCGGCGGCCACACCGCCCTTGCCGGCACTGCCGCGGGCAGGATGCAGCTTTCAACCGAGCGGGCCGCGGCGGTAGCCGATTACCTTATTTCCAAAAAAGTCCGCGGCGCGGACCGCGTAATAGTCCGAGGTTATGGCGCGGATCAACCTGTTGCCGATAACCGCACCGAAGAAGGTATGCGGAGAAACAGAAGAGTTGAGATAACGATTTTGGAAAACTGACCGGAGGTATACATGATTGATGTAACAGTTGACAAGGCAACACTGGAAAAGAATATTCAAAAAGCAAAAGAAAAGGGCATTATCATTCCCACATTCGCCCAGATGCGGAATCCCCAAACAGTTCCGTCTTCCATTAAAGAACGGCTGAAAAAAACCGGTTTGTGGGATATTGATCCGGTTAATCTTTTCAGGATTACCTGGAAAAACGAACCCAAAGAATCAGGCGGGCTTTTTGCGGAACCCAATTATATCGAGCTTCCCTCCAAACTTACCGGCGTGGAAGCGAAAATTATCTGTCTTGCGGGCAAGTATTTCCCCACCGGCTGCCACAAGGTGGGCGCTTCTTTCGGGTGTCTTGCGCCGAGACTGGTAACCGGACAGTTTGACGCGGTTTCGCAGAAAGCGGTCTGGCCATCAACCGGGAATTACTGCCGGGGCGGCGCGTTCAACTCAAAACTGCTGGCGGTTGACTCTGTCGCGATTCTTCCCGCGGGCATGAGCAAGGAACGCTTCGACTGGCTTAAAACCATAGCGACTGAAATTATCGCCACGCCGGGCTCGGAATCCAACGTAAAGGAAATCTTCGACAAGGTGAACGAGTTGAAGGGCAGCGGAAAAAATCTGATGATCTTTAACCAGTTTGATGAAATGGGCAACTATCTTTGGCATTACAGCATAACCGGCCCGGCGATTGCCGAAGCCTTTGAGCTTATGATGCGGCGCGGCGGCGGAAAACTTAATTTTGCCGGGGCCTGTTTTACCTCCGGCTCGGCGGGAACTCTCGCTTCCGGCGATTTCCTCAAACAGCAATTCCCGCTGAGCAAACTTGCCGTCGGTGAGGCCCTGCAATGCCCCACGATACTCAACAACGGTTTCGGCGCTCACCGGATTGAAGGTATCGGCGACAAGCACATCCCCTGGGTACATAATGTGAAAAATACCGACATGGCCATCGCCATTGACGATAACGACTGCATGGCCCTTTTGCGGCTGTTTAACGAACCGGCGGGAAAAGAGTACCTTGTTAATGAAGCAGGTCTGAGTAAAGAACAGGTTGATTCTCTGGCGCTTATGGGCATATCGGGCATTGCCAATATGCTGTGCTGCATCAAGTTTGCGAAGTATTACGAACTGGGCGCGGATGATGTAGTTGCCACAGTGCTGACCGATTCGGTTGATATGTACCTCTCGCGTCTTGCGGAACTGGAAGAAGAGGAAGGCCCCTATACCACTTTGAAAGCCGCCGAAGATTTTGCCGCCGGACTGGAAGGAACAAGCACTGATAATATGCTTGAGATGGGTTTTATGGAACGCAAACGGGTGCATAACCTTAAATACTACACATGGGTAGAGCAGCAGGGCAAAAAAGCGGAAGAACTCAATGAACAGTGGGACAATCAGGAGAAAAGCTTTACCAGTGTGCAGAAACAGGCTGAGGAAATTGACGCTTTAATAAATGAGTTCAATCAGCGGACTGGCTTGTTGTGAAACTGAATCAATAGCATATCAAAGGATATTATGCGAAATGTAAAAGCCGCCGTGTGCGTCAAGTGCGGCGCTGAAGTTGAGGCAGGCAGAGATACTCAAACCTGCGAAAAATGCGGCGGCGTTTTGGAGATCATCTTCGATTATGATTACATTAAATCGCGGATAAACCGGGAGAAACTCGCCGCCAGAAAAGATTTTTCAATATGGCGCTATCTTGAATTGCTTCCCATTGAGGAAGGTTCAAGGCTCAGTCCCCTCAAGGCCGGCTGGTCGCCGCTGTATAAAACCGAAAAGCTGGGCGAAATCCTTGGGCTGAAAAATCTCTACATCAAGGACGACGGCCTTAACCCCACTTCCAGCCTTAAGGACCGGGCTTCGGCAATTGCCGTAACGCGGGCTTTTTGCGCGGGCAAGGACACTGTTGCGTGTTCTTCAACCGGGAACGCCGCCTCGTCTCTGGCCGGAGCGGCGGCGGCAATGGGCCTTACATCCGTCATCTTTGTGCCGGAACGCGCACCCCAGGGAAAAGTTACCCAGCTTTTGATCTTCGGCGCGACAGTTATCAGCGTTAGGGGCAACTACGAAGAAACATTCCGCCTTTCCGCCCGGGCCATTGAAAAATACGGCTGGTATAACCGGAACGCCGCGATTAATCCCTATCTCTCGGAGGGCAAAAAAACAGTGTCCTTTGAAATCGCCGAACAGTTGGGCTTTAAGGCTCCCGATTACGCGGCGGTTTCCGTGGGAGACGGCTGTACCATTGCCGGGCTCTGGAAAGGCTTTAAGGACCTGTACGCGGCGGGCCTTATCGACAAACTGCCCCGGCTTGTCTCGGTGCAGGCTTCGGGCTGTTGTCCGGTGAACCGCGCCATTGAACAAAACACCTCCATTGCGTGGATGGATGAAAACACCCTGGCGGACAGTATCGCCGTGGGCGCTCCCCGGAACGGGGACAAGGCTCTGGCCGCGATACGGGAGTCCAATGGCATTGTTATCAATGTCAGCGATGAGGAAATTCTCGCCGCCATGCGGCTTTTGGGAAAAAGCGAGGGCATTTTCGGCGAACCCGCCGGGGTTGCCGGAACAGCGGGTCTTATAAAAGCCGCTGAGCAAAAGCTCATCCCGGCTGACGCGGTTGTAGTGTCACTGGTAACCGGCAACGGCCTTAAAGACACGGCTTCGGCGCAGAAGGCCGTCGGTATCGGCGCAATGGCGGCTAACGACAGCCCGCCGTTAATCAGTATTGAGCCGGATATGGCCGCGCTCGAAAAGGAATTCGCAAAGCGGGGGATAATATGATATGAAGGATTTTATGCGGTTTATCGGAGTTAGTCTCCACACAAACAAGTTCACTTGTTACTACTCGTAACGAGAAAGTGGAAAATGCCAGTGAGAAATTGAAGGAGAATTAATTTTTCTCTTTGACCTCCTCCATTCCTTACAGGAGGCGCACGAGTGGCTCCATATTTTCAGACAAATACGCCGCCGCTTCTTTCCATACCAGCTGATCTTTTTCGCAAAGAGCCGCGAATTCATTCTGCATGCCATAGGCGGAAAGCTCTATAAATTGATCCAGCCTGGCTTTTAACTCACGGAATTTGGTTTCCTGAAATTTCTTAATCCAGGCAGGTACAGTTCTTTTTCTGCCCGAGGGCGTAAAAAGGAGAGCGGCGTAGTGGGGAGCGCACAGGCCGTCCGAGGAAGTAAAAAACTGACAGAGTTCTTTTTCTTCTTTTGAATCCCCGCCTGATGCCGCCAAAAAATCCAGATACTCCTGTTCGATCTTTTCCCGTTCAACACAAACAGGACAACGGCCTTTGGGACGCCAGGCTTTTGTTTTCTCAAAAGAGGCTATCCGGTCTTCTAGAATATCACGGCTCAGAATTGCCACCGCAAGACCGTCGCGGAAGGATGCCAGCTTTTGGGAATGGAAAGAGCAAAACCCGCCGGAAGCTCTGTGAAGGGCGCGAAAGCCGCGATCGGAGACATGCTCGAACAATGTGTTGTCAATGTACCGATTCGCCCGGTCGCTCACTATCCGGCAGAGGGGGCAGCCGGGTTTTTCCGAGGCTTTTTGAAGTTCAAAAAAATTGATATGCTTTTCTACTGCCATACAATTCCCGTCCGGGCTTCACCCCGGAGGCCAGCCCAGGGCGCGTCCTCCCAGGACGTGTACATGCAGATGGTCCACGGTTTGGCCGCCGTCTCTTTTGGCGTTGATTACAAACCGCCCTCCCTTTTCTCCGCAGCCCTGCTGTTTCGCCAGTTCCTGGGCCTTGTACAACAGGCGGCCAACAAGCGCCGCGTCTTCCGCTTCCAGTTCCAAAAGACTGCTGATGTGCTTTTTGGGAATGAGCAGGAAATGAACCGGGGCCATGGGGTTAATGTCGTGGAAGGCCAGCATCTCGCTGTCTTCATAAATTTTGCTGCACGGGATTTCCCCGGCTATTATTTTACAGAAAAGACAATCACTCATGGCCCATTATAGCATTCTCCACCGCTTCAAGAAAACCCTTGCTTGATTCCGTAGCGCCGGAGACCGCGTCCAGGTCCGTGGTATTGTACGCGATAACCAGGTCCAGCAATTCTTCCATTGCCGCCCCGCCTACTGAACGGTCTTCTTCGGAATCGATGATGTCGATTGCGGCGATACTTTTTCCTTCCATACGGACCAGTACCCGAATTGGCCCCCGGTAGCCCCTGCCGGTCCCTTCATAAAGACTGTCCGCCGAAGCCGTCTGCCGTACCCTGCCGCCAGGTCCAAACACAGCGCAGCCGGCAACTAAGATCAGCAGAATGAACATAAAACCAAATGCGTATTTCATATATCATATATGGATTGTCCGTGGAATATGCTTTAGTCTGATGAGGCTTTTTTTGGCTTTTTTGCGCTTGATTTTTTCCCGAAATCTGTTAGAGTTGGAATATCTGGATTGCCCGGGATAGCGCTTGAGGGAGCGGGTCTTGACCATGCTGTAAGTAGTGCGCCGTTACTAATCCAGTTTTATACACCGCTCTGTGGTTTTACCCAGAGCGGTGTTTTGCTTTTGAAGAAGTTTTTTCTGGCGATAAGCCCGGTTTTTACATCATAAAACTCTTCACCTTGTACCGGAGTATTCATGCCTTTATATAGGCGCGTATATGAAACACGCTTTAGTGTTTCTGCAACTTTTTGCTAACTCCTTCGCACCGCTTTGAATACGGAAAATCCCAAGAACGCGATTCCGGCGATGATTACCGTCATTGCGCCGACAGGAAGATCAAAGAGCCAGCCCGCCGCAAGGCCGCCTATTGAGAACTGGGCGGAAAAAATACAGCTTGCCAGCATCAAACCGCCAAGACTTTTTGAAAAAGCGCCCGCGCAGCCGGCAGGCAGGGTAAGCATGGCAATGACCATTACGATGCCGACAAAGGTCTGTAGCAGGACAATGGCGACAGCGGTAATGCCCAGCAAGACCAGGAACACCGCCGCGACCGGCACACCCCGGACGCGGGCAAATTCTTCATCAAATGACGAGGCTTCAATTTGGGGATAGAAACGCCGGGCCAGTATCAGAACAATAATGTCAAGTAACGCGAGAAACAGCAGGTCCCTGCCTGAGATGAGCAGAATATTCCCGAAAAGCCAGGTTGAGGGATCGGC
>Ga0082212_10009664_pt1 | contig 12416 bp, 11 predicted proteins | sample TergutNt197P3_FD_71548 | JGI IMG/M metagenome (GOLD analysis project Ga0082212, IMG submission 71548) | Neocapritermes taracua P3 segment gut microbial communities from Petit-Saut dam, French Guiana - Nt197 P3 | ecosystem: Host-associated > Arthropoda: Insects > Digestive system > Gut ... | reverse complement strand
TGGCGGCAAGCCCACAAACCATGATCTCCGGACTTTGTTCCAAAGTTCTCTTAAGTCTTTCTCGGAAAGACGTGGCGTCCTCGGCGATAAGCACTTTGATCATGTCTACATCCCAACCTCACCGTATGTTTTTTCTGTCTCCCGAATGGGAACTTCTCGGATAGGAACAACAGCCCGAACAGTGAACCCCTCCCTCTCACCGGATCTGAAGCAAATTCGTCCGCCCAAGCTTTGAACCGCTCTTTCCAATCCTGTCAAACCCATTTGTTTGTGAATACATGGCGTCCCTATTCCATTGTCCATAACATAGACATAGATCATTTCCCCCACGAACTTCACAATGATATTGATGCGTTCAGCCTGCCCATGCCGCACGGCGTTTGTCACTGTCTCACGAACGATATCGCATATTACTTCCGCGACGAAAGCCGACGGCTCGTCCTCCACCTCATACACAGGAATTTCAAGTTCAACGGGCATCGACGCGTAGCGCATTCTCTGAATCAAGGACTCCAGCCGTTCCCTGACTCCGGTGTTTTCGTCATCGTATCCTCTTAGACAGCCCCGGACATTCCGCAGCAATTCCTTGGACAGGGACACTATTTTTCCGGCAGTATCGCCGCAGTCTTTCGCGGGCCAAATCTCCGGATTCTCAAGTATCCCCGCAGCAAGATTCATGATGCCGGTTAGGTCATGCCCCATTGTGTCGTGGAGACGCTGGGTCAACCGCATCCGCTCCTTTTCTACGGCAAGCTGTTCCGTCATAGTTACATCATGCATCCGGACAACGCAGCCCATTCGGCAGTCGCTGTCAAATAGAGCTTGCTTTTTGACAGTGTACACTTTCCCTGAATCGCTTTTTATACGAATACCAGGATCGTCGAAAGCTTCTTCTTGGCAAACCATGTCCACAACCGGGTGTTGGTCCCAAGACACATGATCTTTGATTCGATCGGTCAACCCTTTGAGGGACAGCTTTCCGGAGTGTATCTCCTCGTCATCAAGGGGAAAGAAAGCCGCCACCGCTTCGTTGACAAATATGATCCTTTCCCGGTTATCCGAAACGATGATCGGATCATCCAACCCGCAAGCGATTATGTTCAGGGCCATTGGGACCACATTCATAAATTCGTATTTCGCTATCGCAACAAGCACTAATATGGCTGAAACTGAGAACATATACGGTGTATAGTCCGTTTGTAGCAACATAGCTGAGACAACATGAACAACCACAGGCAGCGCCACCGCCATCCCGATAAGAGCCATTTGGCGACTTTGTTTAAGATAAGCTCTTTGGCTTCTTAACAACAGAATCAAAGACATCGCAATATAAAGATAGGTCACAGTCGCATTGACATAGAATCCATAAGAGTTCGTGTAGAAGCCGAGATTGTATTGGCTGAAATAGAAGCCCTCTTTGTTGGTGAGAAACAGAAGAAAGAGGATAATCCCCGGGATGAATAGCAGCGGCTTAATATACGCCGGCGCCTCGTCTTTTCTCGTAAAGTCCAACACGAAGAGCAGGAGACCCGGCCCAAGAAAACACCCTGCGAAGTATATGAAGCTCAAGGCTATATCCTGCTCAACTAACGTCGTTGAGGTTATCTCCATAAACTTCCCGATCAACCATACAATGACAAGGCTCTGACAGGCGATAAATGATCGCGCCGACTTAACGTCCCGGGAATTGATGATTAGCCACATGATACCAAACGCAACCAATAGGATTGAAACAGAAATAACTAGCCATTGGGACCAATGTGTCATGGTTCCCCCCCTGCCTCCTTCCTTAATATTCCATAAGCTTATGCAAGGACTATACCCATATATAAAATCATTGTGCCTAACAGGTGAGGTTTCTCACAAATCGAGTTGGTCAACCATATCATCTAATTGTTTTCTCTACATCCAATATACCGGAATTTCTATCTCGATATTACATGTCTCAAGCGACTAATGCAATAGATTATTCGGATCATTCGCGTTGTAAATAATCCCAAATATCTTTCTTGCATGGATAACAGGTTTTAAAACCAATTCCTCTCGTTGCTTTTTCCTCCCCAAGCTATTGAACACCGTTGATAATTATCGGGTGGCGGGGCTGAATGTGGAAAACAACACCAGTGTTTCTCTTCCCGTGTTGTTAATGGCATGGGTCATACCCTGAGGAGCCTTGAAAGCGTCTCCCGCATGAATATGTTTCCATTCGGTATCATCCAGAAACTCCCCTTCGCCTCTTACCACATAGAAAAATTCTGAGCTCCCTTCATGCGTATGTGGGGCAATTTGATAGCCGGGCACAATATTGACCTCAAGATTATTCAACCGATCGTTGTCTTCTTTGCCGAATAAGTGTTTCATATAAACGCCTTCTTGCGTCGGGTGTTTAACAAATCCCGCATCCATTTTCACATTGTTCCCCATGTGAATCCCTCCTTAAATTTCATTTCCAGAATAGTGAATTCCCAGTTTGTTATTCGTCTTCGAGGGCGTCACCCCCTTTATTCCCGGCAAGAATTTGTGGCACAACGCATTCGCGCGAGACGCAGCATAGGACTCGTTTTGCGTAGCCTAGGGCGCTAGGGCTGCACAACGCTTGACAAAGCGAGTAAATTCCTGTAAATTTATCGGAGTAACCATTCAATTTCGATTAATGCGCTCGTAGCTCAGGGGATAGAGTGACGGCTTCCGAAGCCGGAGGTCGCAGGTTCGAATCCTGCCGAGCGCACCATGTCAAGACATCCGGCCAAAGATGTATTTGGATGTTATCCAGACGCACTGTAAAATATACAATCGCCTTCCCCTGAATAAAACCCTTTGCCTTGAACAAGCGCTATGGCTCTGCAACCATAGCAACCATGTAAATATGCGCAATCTATACAGGGCTCGGATATATTATCGCAGATATTGCGGAATTTGTCTAAATTAGCAGAATTATTCCATACATACTCTATACTCCCAAAATCTTCTCTCATATTCACATGACTACATGGACGGCAGAACCCTTCTGCGTCAACAGCAAGGAATCTTCGCCCTGCGCCGCAACCTGACAAAAAGCTTGTCGCGCTGTTAATATGACATCGGAGATTTGAAAATGCTGAATCTGTTTTGATGTTCATGCCTCTGCTGTTGCGGATTAGCTTCGCAAGTAACAGCATTTTTTCTGGTGATAGGTAATTGTCTGAGTAAACCTCGGACGAAGGCTTATACCGAAGTATATTTATGTTGTGAGCGCGAAAATCACTGATTTTTTCTAAGAGCATAGGAAAATCGTCAATGTTGTCTTTCCTCGCAACCCAGTTAATCCCGTATGAAATTTCCGAGGTTTTCAATAGTTCTAACGCATTTAACGCAAGACTATATCCATCACGAGACAAGGAATGCACTTCTTCACACGAACCATTCAAAGATATTTGTATATGGTCTAAGCCTGCATGAATTAGCTCATCAAGCACATTTTTATCCAACCCGAAACCACTGGTAGTAATGGACGAAGCCATGCCGTAGGTGTTGATTTTATGTATGCTCGGGAGTAAATACGGATACACAAGCGGTTCTCCCCCACCAAGGGCTATTTGAAAAACCCGTACAGCGTTCGCTTGCTGAAGAACGCCTAATAGCCGGTCGAATGGTATTTCTTTCGCTTGCGAATGTGATGCTGATTTATAGCATTGCGGACAACTAAGAGGGCATTGTTCGGTTAGTTCAATATGTAGGCTTTCTGGCGCACAAAAAGAGCGAAGCGGGGCTTTTTTATGAACTGCTGCCGCTGACGCATCCACAATTGCAAGTTTATCCGCATCGTTTATAAGCCCAAGCCTTTTTAACCGTTTTGAAAAACCATTTTCCGTCCCATTTGCCCATTCCACAAGTGACTTTAATTCCTCACCGGAAATATAAGCCGTATGTGATAGTGCTCTATTCCATATGAGCAAAGCGTTTTCTTCCGGCCGTATAGTGTTCACTTGGCATCCTGCTCTTTTCTAAGTTTGTACATTTCGGGTTTGATAAAATCAATCAGACCCGTTTCCGTCTTCGTTAACCAAGTTTTCAAATAATCTTTCATTTCTGCACGAATACGAAGTTCGCATACAGTTACACCATTTTCGTTGTAGAATGACAAATACCCGGTATACGGCCAAAGTCGCTCTAATATTTGTGTTCTGTCGGTGATTGGTGAAATAGATGGGGCAACTTCCCCTGCAAGTACCGCTGGCAATGGCAATATAATATTCACAGCGGTAATAAACATCTGCCGCACAGGATCAACTTCGTCTGCCATCGACATTTCAATCAAGTCAATATATTCTGTGAACGGCAACTGAGTTTCCTTTTCCCCAAATGCCCAAAAATGTGTCGCTGTAAAATAACCGTTTGTTGCATAACTTATCTTGGGCCGATATTTTTTGTCATGGGACATTCTGAACGACATCAACCCATATTCCGTTAAATGCTTGAGTGTGTGATTAATATTGTATTTTACAGGAATGAGTACTTTTTCATACTGATATATTGATGACGCGTGAAAATTGCAACAACATGTACTAAATCCACTTTCCATATCTATTTTTATGCTTGGAAAACGTTCGCTCATATAGTCGAGAATATACATTGTATACTCAAAATAAGCACCCGGGCCGACATTAAGACAAGCAGACACTCCTTCTTTGTCTTTGTAAAGGGATAAGTGCGCAGTCATTCCGCCACGGTCTAAAAACGTCTGCACAACCGGAGCAATGCAGGGGTTTTCTGCTTTTTTGTGGTCAAATGGTTCTTCTGGTTCTTCGGGCTCGTTTAAGGCTCTAATAGATTTTCTGTTTGAGCTTTTTGAATAGACTGCTCTTTGTATCTCTTCGGGAAGCAAGTCTGTATGTTGACAATTGATTGCTATGGATATTTTTGAGTAGTCATTGGAGAGCAGCTTGTCCCTCAAATCCTCTAAAGTGATGGGGTTACATTTGCCGCTATGCCAAACACCAAAACAGTCTGATCCGCAGTTTTGATATTCTGGTGTTGGTACATTGCAGAAAACAGGCATATTCAAAAAGCACTCAACAAATTCAAGTGTTTGAACGCTTTCCGGCAAAATTATCTCAAAGTCAGTATCTGAACCATCTATTTCGTAACCATCCCAATAGAGAAACATAAAATATCACCCCTCTTAATATTCTAGTATCATTCGCCCGAAAAAACAACAAAAAGCCCTTAGTACTTACAGACGCGAAGCGTCAATAAAAAACAAGAAAATCCACATTCTGAATACTGAATCCTGAATACTTGCGGGCGTAGCCCGCATTAGGTCCATAGGTCGCAACAAATAACTATGTTTGCCGTGGTTTCTGTAAGTTTAAATTTTCTGTTGTTCCATCTTAGGCTTAGGTGCTCTATGGCTAATCTTGAACAAAAAATACTCCGGCGCAAATGTAGCACGTTTTGCGTTTGCGCTAAAGGTACAGTATAATTGAGAAAAGCGAGGGTTCCCAAGTATTATATGGCTCGTTTAATACCAGATACAAATCCAAGGAGTCAATACACTATGACAATGCCAACCTTTCAAGACGTTATGCTACCAGTTCTCCAATTAACCTCAGACGGTCAAACACATTCTGTCAAAGAATGTATCGAACATATAGAACTAACCTTTCATATGACGGAAGAGGAAAAACAAGAACGCGTTCCTAGTGGTAAACAGCGCACAATTTACAATCGTATGACTTGGGCCATTACGCACATAAGAAAAGCTGGTTTGCTTGAATCTCATGAAAAACGTGGGAGTTTTGGTATCACGGAGGATGGCCGGAAACTGCTATCTGAGAATCCGCAAGAAATCAATGTTAAGTTGCTGCGAAGATATGCCAGTTACCGAGACTTTATTAATATTGAAAAACAGGAGTCAGACGCACAATCCTCAACAGTATTGGACAATACGGATAAAACACCTGAGGAAATAATGGGAATTTTGTCTGAGCAACTCAAGCTCCAGCTTGCAAATGATATTTTGGAAAGTATTTGCAGTAACACCCCTGGTTTTTTTGAAAACCTTGTTGTTGATTTACTATTAAAAATGGGTTATGGGGGTCTGGAAGGTTCTGGTGAAGTCACAAAAAAGACAGGTGACGGAGGCATCGATGGGATTATCAAACAAGATGAATTGGGCCTTGACATGATATACATACAAGCAAAAAAATGGGACAAAGACTCAACTGTGTCCCGGCCTGATATTCAGAAATTCGCTGGGGCATTACTTGGTGAAGGAGCCACAAAAGGCGTTTTCATTACCACTGCCGGATTTTCCAAATCGGCAATCGGTTATGCCAAATCGATTCCAAACACTAAAATTATACTTGTTGACGGTTTGACGCTTGCGAAATTCATGATCAAACATGACTTGGGTGTCAGCACAAGTCACACCCTCCATATAAAAAAAATAGATTCAGATTATTTTGAGGAACACTAACGCGGGCGTTGCCCGCAAGTATCTTGCCAATGTCAGCATTTATAAGATCATTGTGTTGGTAAGCGGCCAACCTGTACACGCCCACCAATTCAGTGCTGTCGCCACGCGAAAAGCTGCCCGGGGAAAAGGCTTATCCCGTCAGCTTTTTGAGCTATGCTGACGCCATCTATTATCTGCCTGCTGTCGATATATTCATAATCGCTGAACAGTCTGACAACAATCTGTTTATTGCTGATATCATTGCGCACCAGCCTATTATGTCCGCGCTCACTTCGTTTGGCGAAAGCAGTTTCCACTGCCGATGACGTAAGAATTCAGCTGTCAAACCGACATAAGTATAGCCTTTTTAACGTCAATCCGCAAACCATGTAAGCAGTGTGGGCTTTTGCACTTCCTGTGGCGATAGGGTTCTGCAAAATATCAGACAGCAGATATGACAGACTGACGACAGACTGACGACAGACTGACGACAGACTGACTGGTTGCATAAAAATGAACCGACACAAAGGCCGGCTCATTATCAGATCTATCCATTATCTCTTTCGTCTACTCTTGAAAGCCAAGATATCGCTTCTTGCCTCTCGCAACTTTTCTGTGAATACCGTCATAAACCATGCCGTTCGATTATGTGTCGGAGGATATTGCATGCTCTTATCATAAACCTTACATACAGCCTCGATCATTTCTTCCTCACCATACTCGTAATCTTGGGCAATTTGCCTGGCTAACGGCAACAGATCAATAAAGAATGTTTGGATAAAGTACTCCTCCAAACTGGGCATCTCCATACAGTTTCCCCCCTATTCATGCTCCGCGCTGCTTGTCTAAATCAGCAATCACAGCCATGACATGTTTTTCTTCTATTGCGTTGTCGTTGTTGACCTCTGCAGCATGTAGACTGTGTGCGCTGAGGAGGTTGATTATGCGCGGAATACCTCGGGATACGGCGTGTATGAGTTTTATGGCGTCTGTGGTAAACACCGGCCTTGTTATCCCGGATCTGTTCATGTGCTCATTGACATAGGATATACATTCGTCAACGTTCATGCCGCTCAGATGATATTGCATCCGAACCCTTTGGGCGATGGCTTCCAGAACAGTTTTTCTCAGTTCAGACCGCAGTTTGGCTTGCCCTGCCAGTATCACCGGAAAGGCCGCTTGGGGAGCCAACCCATGAGTCATGAGGAATCTCAGTTCAAGCAGTGTATGGGTTGGGAGCTCATGACTTTCATCTATGAACAGGACGATCTGCCTTGAATGGCCACTCGTTCTAAGATCCAGGATCTCCCGGAACTGTTGTTTTATCTTGGTCAAACCATATGAGGGTGTTTCCCCAAGGGTCGACAGGATGGCTCCGTAGAGATCTTTTGGAGACATCGCGGCACTGCTCAGATAGACAACTTGGTATTCTGTCGGCGAAAGAGACGCGGCCAACAGACGCAATAGGGTGCTTTTTCCTGAGCCAACTTCACCGGTTAGAACGCCTAGTGTTTTGGATTCTATGACATTGTTCAGACGGGACAGGCCTTCTTTCTGCGCTTGGCTTAACATATTTATGGTAGCAGCGTCGTTGTCGAAAGGATTGTTCATTTTGCTCATCTGTCCTCCTTGGGGCTGTAGGTTAGGAGTCCCACGCCTTCTGCTCGATTCATAATAGCGGCGTCAAACAGGGTTAGTTGCTGCGGGTCTTCACCCTTTTCCGCCGCCTTTGTTTGTGACGAAGCGCGCTTGCTCAGGTTGTTCTGATGAAAATTCTCTTTCGCGGCCAATAAGCGAGCGTTGCCTCTGAGTGTTCCGGCGTAGTATATTTCGGCGTCGCTGGGATCAAAGGGGTCATAGCGTACTTGGATTTTGCAGCCGGCTAACTCTTGGGGGATCTCATAAATCGTTCCGTTTAAGGATATGCAGGCGGTTTTGTCGGCTTGACGTGTTTCTTCCAGAAAGAATAAGCGGCGCAGTTGTTCCGGCGTGTAAGGGAGAGGATTAGCGGGAAACGCTGCCAATCTCTGAGCAGGAGTCTCCCCGGTTGTTCCATGCTTACGTTGATGGTAATATCCGTCCAGCCAGACTTGGAAAGACGCGTTGAGTTCCTGAAGCGTTTTGATCTTGCCGCTGTCGATCGCCAAATAGGCTTCCGGCAGAAAACTGGTATCAACAAATTGGAATATCCTCTCGCACTTTCCACGTTTACGTTAATCTTTACGTAAACGTGGTTACGTTAAGAAATCCGTTATGTAAAGATACCGCCATTAGCCTTGTTATCAGCTGACATCTGACCGCAAAATCTTTACATAAAATTTCTGTGTGATAATAATAACTCAAAAGCCAAAAAGGAGCTGAGAGTTATGATTACACGGATTGACAAATTGATATCTTGTTGCGATCAGGAAATCACCATGCGGGAGTATTGTGGTCACCATCAGAAGATCATCAGACAGGGCTGGGAAGAGCTAAAAGGCTGGATGGAGGCAAGAGGATTTGATGAGTTAAATGGAGCTCTTGCAGATCAATACTGCAGTGAAATTATTGGCGCACGAAGTTATGCAGACTTGAAAAACAAAGACAAGAAACGTCTTCGCAGTGTAAGGATGCTGATTTCTTATCAAAAGGACGGTGATTTCGAGTTCCGGATCCCGACAAAGCAAAGGGCATTTCGTGGTTCCACTGGCGAAGCCATGCAACAATATCTGCTCTATCTGCAGAATGTGTGCATCTTGAAAGTAACCACGATATCTAACAAGCAGCATTATCTGTTACTCTTCAATGAATATCTGGAGAATCAAGGATGCTCGCTTAACCAATTGACTGCCGAAACCGTATTAGGCTTCTGTAAAACGCAAGAGCTCACATTGCCGATGTTGCACAATTGCAACTCAACATTGAAATTGTTCTTGAGATATGCATTTGACAGTAACCTTACGCCGCAGGATCTCTCCATCCATATATTGCCTGATGGTTACAGGAAAAACTGCAAAATCCCCACCACATACACTAAGGCAGAGATAGGCCGAATCCTGGCTGCGGTGAGTCGTTCTTCTGCCATAGGGAAAAGAGATTACCTTGTCCTATTGCTGGCGGCAGAATACGGGTGGCGATCTTCCGATATAGTAAATTTTAATTTCAGTCAGATTGATTGGGACAACAACAGAATATCCCTTGAACAAAACAAAACCAACTTTTCAAACGATTACCCGCTCCTTTCCTCTGTTGGTAACGCCCTCATTGATTATCTCAAAAACGGTAGACCACCAACAGATTCTCAGGAGGTTATCGTATCAGCGGAATCGTCCAAACGTGGAAAACCCCTCCACAAAGAAACCATCCACTCCATTGTCGCAAGGTATATGCGAGCCGCAGACATCAAAGATTGGCGACAGAAGAGGCACGGTCCCCACTCCCTGCGTCATAGCTTGGCGTCAAATATGTTGAGCAATAACGTTCCGATGCCCATCATTAGCACCGTTCTGGGGCATCAGAGCACAGAATCAACAAAAGTCTATTTGTCGATAGATATTGATAAGTTAAAAGAATGCCCGTTACCCGTGCCAACCGTCAAAACGGCATATTACAGGGGGTTGTAGTCATGAAAAAACGAGGATTCAACAGTGTCTTTGCAGATGAATTGAACAAGTATCTTGATTTGAAGATATCCTACGGTTTCAAGGAAGTGAGCTATCTCAGCAATCTAAGGATATTTGATCGATTTTGTGCATCGCGGAAGCTCTCCAAGCCTGAATTTACCAGGGAAATGGCAGATCAGTGGATACAGATGCGGCATGGAGAACACTCAACGACCCGATACAGCCGCGTTAATGTGGCAAAAAACTTCCTGATCTACTTGATAAACAACGGATATGATGTATATGTTACGCGAGATGCAGCAGCAGGCGCCTCAGATTTCAAACCGCACATCTATTCTCATGATGAAATAGAGAGATATTTCAGCGCGGTGGATTCTTTTGATTCTCGAAAAAATAGAAAGGCAAAAATACAATTCCCCATCCTGTTTCGCCTTCTTTACTGCTGCGGAACACGTATTAATGAGACCTTGGGCATCCGTAAAAAGGATGTGGATGTTGAAGGAGGTCTCCTGAAGCTTTTCGAAACAAAGAACAATTGCCAGCGGTATATTGTCTTGGGAGACGATCTCAAAGTTCTCATGCAGCAGTTTGCCGATAAGTCGTTTTACCTCCTCGCGGATGACGAGTATATATTCACAAACGTAAATGGTACCCGCTATGGTGGGGACAATCTTTATGAATATCACCGCGAGTTCCTTAGACGGGCTGGAATCCCTTATATTGGTGGAGGTGAGGGTCCCAGGATTCACGACTGGCGCCACACATTTTCGGTTTATGCTTTCAAGAAGATGGTTGACTCCGGGTTGGATATGTATGTCGCTCTGCCGATTCTATCAACTTATCTAGGACACAAAAGCATATACGCAACAGAGCAGTACGTTAGGCTGGCCATGTCCATATTTCCATATATTGAAGAAAAATTCAAAGCGAAAACGGAAGAGGTCTTTGGGGGTATCGACTATGAAGAGTACTAAGTTCGCATTCTACTTGAACAAGTATTTCATAGTATACCTTCCAAATACACGCGGTAGCACGCCGGCTACAATAGACTCATACCGATATGCATTCATCCTTTTCCTTTGTTTCACCGAAGAAAAAGGTATTCCAGCGGACGAAATAGAAGTTTCTGACCTAACTTACCCCTTGGTACTTGAATTCTTGGCATGGCTCCAAGAAAAAAGGGGAAACTCGATAGCTACAAGGAATCAACGCCAGGCAGCAATCAATAGTTTCATCGGTTACCTCATGTATGAATTTCCGGACTACCTTGTTGAATACCAATTGATTTTAAGGATACCGGTAAAGAAAGCGCCGCAAAAGGAAATTTCATACCTAAAAACTGACGGAGTAAGACTATTGATGGAACAAATTGATACGCATACACGTACTGGGCAACGCGATTTCGTTATGTTGACACTGCTATATACGACAGGAATACGAGTCAGCGAATTGATCCATATCAAGGTAAAGGACATTTCCTTAAGTGCACCAGCTACACTGTTGGTACATGGCAAAGGGCAAAAGAGCCGATATGTCCCGCTGATAAAAGAGGCTGCCAAAATTCTTCAGAATTATGTCGGAAAATTTGGCTTAGATAATGAAAAATCCCTCAATGAGTGGTTGTTCAAAAATCATCTAAAAGAAAAGTTCAGCAGGCAGGGGGTCAATTATGTTGTTAAGAAATACGTGGGAAGAGCAAGAACAAAAGACAAAATATTAGTCCCAAATGATTTCAGTCCTCATAAAATGAGGCATTCAATCGCCATGGGGCTTCTAGATTCAGGCGTTGATCTAATTTATATTAGGGATTTGCTCGGGCACGTGAGCGTGAAAACCACTGAGGTGTATATGAGGGCCGACGCCGCTAGAAAAAGGAAAGCCATTGAAGCTGCAAGCCAAGAGATTGTCCCTGCCGAGAATCCAGAATGGGAAAACAACACAACATTAAAGGAGTGGCTGAAGAACTTCAATCGCCAATATTAATTATGTAAACACTTTTAGATAGACATCCGTTGTGTGTACGAGCAACCTCTGCGGTATCTTTACATAACGGATTTCTTAACGTAACCACGTCCTTGGGGCCTGTATACTGTGCTATGGGACAAGCGGATTCCTAATCTTGAACAAATATGCTCCAGGTGTTTGCCGGAGAATACCGGGCCATTATCACAATAGAACTGCACCGGGATGCTGTGTTTTTCAATGGCTTTTTTCAATGTTTCCTCCAGAACAGGCATTTTCTCGTTCCAAAAGAATTGTGCGTGGACGACATACCTTGAATAATCGTCCAGGATGAGGCACAACTTAACCTTGCGTTTACGCCCAGAGTGTAAGGGATCAGGTAAATACAAGGTGAGTTGGAAATCGCACTGCCATAG
>Ga0082212_10009663_pt1 | contig 12418 bp, 10 predicted proteins | sample TergutNt197P3_FD_71548 | JGI IMG/M metagenome (GOLD analysis project Ga0082212, IMG submission 71548) | Neocapritermes taracua P3 segment gut microbial communities from Petit-Saut dam, French Guiana - Nt197 P3 | ecosystem: Host-associated > Arthropoda: Insects > Digestive system > Gut ... | reverse complement strand
AAATTTAAATAGTTTACAGCACCTTTAATCATTTAATATAAAGTACCAAAATATAATATACAGCATGACAAAGATAAATGGAATACAAGAAATATTGGCTGACCTTGAAAAGAGGGTTGCTGACAAGATTTTAGAGCAGAGCAATTTTGATTTGCTGAAAAAATTGGTTGAAAATGCCGGCTCGCTTGACGAAGCAATAAAAATTGCCGAACTCGGCACAACTTACAAGCGCACAGGCTTTCACTTCGATAAAAGGTTAGAAAAGCAAAGTAATACCATTTCTTACTTAAAGAAAAATAGCGAACTCTCTTTTGTAACCGACCCTGATGCAATAACTCATAAACTTATTATCGGCGATAACTATCCCGCACTCCTTAACTTGCTTATAGAATACAAAGATTCTATTGATGTTATTTACATTGACCCGCCTTATGGTAAAGACAGTATGGGCGAGTTTGCCGAAACGAATTATGATAATGCAATAACAAGAGATAATTTATTATCAATGCTTTATCCGCGCCTTTATGTGGCAAAACAATTATTATCTGAAAACGGAGTGATTTTTTGCAGTATTGATGATAAAAACCAAGCCTATGTAAAATGTTTATTTGATGAGATTTTCGGCGAAAGTAATTTTATTGGAACATACTTTTGGAAAAGAACAGAGACGCCCCCATCTTTATCGTATAAAATCAGAAGAAAATTGGAATATGTTTTATGCTACCAGGCGCAAGATGTACCGCAAAGAAAATTTGCGCAGGGTTTGGTTGACGGAGGCGACGCTCCACTATTAAATTCTGGAAATCCTGTGGGAAAATTGACTTTCCCGATAGGCTCTGTAAAATTTAATGTATCCGATGGTATTTATACCAACAAAGACAATCATCGAATCGAGTTAATAGGCCAAATAGAAGTTAAGGACGGCGTAAACGTAACACCGATTGAAGCAAAAGGACATTTCAAATGGGGACAAAGCAATTTAGATAATGAAATAAAAACAGGTACATATTTTTTAATAAAGAGTAACGAGTTCTCTATAAGATACCAAAAGCCAGAGAAGGCCACTAAAGTTCCATCAAATGTTATAGATATGGAAGAGGTTGAAGTTGGGACAAACGAAACCGCCGCTAAGGAATTGTCAGAACTCGGTTTCAGTGGAGATTTTGATTATGCAAAACCTGTTTCTTTGATTAAGTATTTAATAAAAATGGGATTTTGGGAAGAAACATCTATAAAAGTATTAGACTTTTTTGCTGGCTCAGGAACAACCGGTCAAGCAGTTTTGGAACTTAATGCAGATGACAGCGGCACACGACAATTTATTTTAATAACGAGCAACGAAACTACACCAACAACACCAAATGGAGTTGTTAAGGATGTTACCAGCAAACGCTTAAAACGAATTATGGATGGAAAGTGTTACGATGACACCACTAACTATGAGTGGGCAAAAAGGAACTTGCCCTATGGCGACAACCTTTTAGTTTTAGATATGGAAGAAGTATCCAACTTTGAGGCAGTGGCAAGCAAAACCGCCTTTGATGTGATAGACGAAACTTTATATGGAAACGGAAAATTTACGGTACAAGAAAAAATAGAATGGGTATGCAACAATTTTGAGGTTACACAAAAAAGATTGGAGGAGTAACGATGCTACAGGAAATTATTGACTTGCAACAATTCGCGGTTGAGCAACTTGTGTCGGAACTGAAAAAGAAAAACGAAATCACTTTTAAAGCACCCACAGGAAGTGGAAAGACCTTTATGATGGCTGACTTTATGAACAGAGTGATTACCGAATGGGACAATATCATTTTTCTTGTTTCTTCTCTTTCAAAAGGCGACCTGGCACGACAAAACTATGAAAAGTTCGTTGAGTACAAAGAAAAAGGCAAGTTTGAAAATCTTAGCCCCTATTTGATAAACAGCAATATTGCGGGTGAAGAACGTCTGTATATTCCCACCGAACACAATGTGTATTTGCTGCCACGCGACCTTTACAAAAAAGGAGGGCGACTTATGCAAGGCGGAATGTCGGCGTTTTTGGAAGACCTTTGGAAAAATGGAAAAAGGATTATCTTAATCAAAGATGAGTGCCATATTGCAACAAATAACTTAGACAATCTCTCTGATTCTTATTTTTATAAGATCGTTAATTTTTCAGCAACGCCAAAACTTGCACGTGGACAACACCCTGATGTAGAGATAACAAATGAAGATGCAGAAAATGTAAAACTCATCAAAACTATTTCTTGGGGCGAAGAAGCAGACACTGTTTCTGATGCAATCGCAAAATTTGAAGAAGTAAAAGAAGATTATCGTAATCTTTTAGGCGTAAATCCTTGCCTGATAATTCAAATATCAAACAAGGACAAGGCAGATGAAGAATTGCAAAATCAAATTATGCCTGCCCTAAACGCTAAACCCGAAATTAAATGGATGTTGATTGTTGATAGTGATAAACATTGCGACACCAACGATGTTTTCAGAGCAAAGAAACTGCCTGTTACAAAGTGGAAAGATTATGCAAAATCAAATACCGCAACTATTGATGTAATCATTTTCAAAATGGTAATTACAGAGGGTTGGGATATACCGCGTGCCTGTATGCTTTATCAAGTCAGGGACACTCAAAGTAAGCAACTTGATGAACAGGTTATGGGCAGAGTTCGCCGTAATCCTCGTCTTTTAGATTTTGAGACCTTGAATGAAAAAGCACAACAACTTGCAATGACTGCATGGGTTTGGGGCGTTATCTCAGACGATCAAAGAAAAGTATTTGGTGTTAAATTATGGGACGACCCACAAGAAACGACAGAAAATTTTAAAGTTAAAATCACTCAACTAAAACCATTGACAAAAAAACAAGACTTCCACCTTGTTTCATTTTTGGAAAAGCAAGAGAATAAAACAACTCACAAAAGCATTTTTGAATTAGGAAGGCAATTGCAACAAGTAGATAATCAAATTAGAAACATTGTTTACGATTACGCAACGGACTTTACAAAATGGTGGAAAATTGCAGAGTGTTTGCCCGAACTTGAGAAAGCAAATAACTCATACCTATGCGACTATGAGCAAAGTATGGAAATAAAAGACGAAGTTTCTTTTGCCCTGTCAAGCCATTATACCTGTACCGATCAATATGTTGAAGTTAGTAATTGGGTTTGGCAGCGTAGAGACGAAGAGCAAGAATTTTCATTTGACAGCGAAGCAGAAAAAAAATGGGCTAAAGTTCTTAGAGACCTTTCTTCCGAGGCGATTATGCACTTAACCGTTGGGAAAAATAACACAGAACCAAAATATAGAGTACTCGACATAAAACCCAACGCTAATATCAAAGAAAAAGAAATTTACCTATGGGGAAAAAACTATATTTCAAATTCGGCTATCAAGTTTGAGTACTACTTAGGCGCTTTACACTCCTCTTTCCCGGATTTTGTGATGAAAGACAATTTTGGTAGAATACATATTTTTGAAGTTAAAAGTGTAAATCAGTCAGGAGCATACAATATTGACAACAATATTTATAGAACAAAAGTTGCTGAACTCGAAAAATGCTATAAACAAGCCTCAAAATTGACTGAACAAATCTTTTATCTCCCTGTAATTGACAAAGATGTTTGGCAAATTAAATGTTTTCACAAAGGTGAACAGAACACCCTAACTATCGATCAGTTTAGAAATTTTGTTAAGGCAAAATAGAGAAGATAAACGTAACTGCAAAAAACGTATTAAGCAGTGATTGAGTAAAGCGAAAATATCAGAAAAACAGCATTTAGTAACTGGTAAAATACATGAATGAAATCTAAAAAAGAAAAGTGGCAAAAAAAGTTTATTAAAGATGTTTTTGATAGAAGTATTGACAAAAAGAAAAGCTTCTCAAAAATGATACTTAAAAATCCTAATCTTGTTAATGAAAAAAACGAATTCCTGCCAAATAGCTTATTTAAATATTATGCCCCAACATCTGATAATATTTTAGATATAAAAAATCAAAGATTGTGGTTAGCGCACCCCCAGTCGTTTAATGATCCCTTCGACTGCAATATTGGGTACGATATTAAAAAATACGAAAAGAATTGTTTATTGAAATTCATTAATGAAAATGGCTGTGTTGATGAAAGCAACAAAGAGCATGGGTTTACAGTTTCTGATAAAAATAGAATCATACGTAGTCGTTTAGAAAATTGTTCCTATGAACATGAATATATGACTGTGCTATGGAAAATTTTAGAAACAAAAGCAGATGATTTTCAACAAAAAATATTGATGCCCTTCTCTTTAGGCAAAGCCCAGGAAATAAGTGATAAGATTGCAATACTAAGAAATGAAAATATCAGAGTCGCTTGTTTTTCTAATTTTGAAAAATATGCCGAATTTCCTAATCAAATAGTGATGTGGTCTCATTATGCTGATAATCATAAAGGCTTTTGTATTGAATACAATTTGGAGTCACTAAAAAAAAACACTACTTTTTCATTAAGCGATGCCGAATTCTATAAGGAAAAGAAAAACGAATACTTAACGGAAAGAAATAATGCAATAATAAAAGCAGGCTTGTTTCCTGTTGAATATACAGCAAATAGAGTTAACATCCCTGTATCCAAATTACACAAAATAAATATAGATGCCTCCGGTAATCTCACGTACAATAGCAATATAGATGAATTGTTTTATAAAGCATTATTAGTAAAATCAGCAAATTGGAGCTTTGAAAAAGAGTGGAGGATTATTATTGACGGACAGGTAAGTGAGTACTTTGGTAATAAAATTCCTTTTCCCTACATAAAAACAATATATGTCGGATGCAAAGCAAGTATTGAACTAATAAAAACAATGACTTCTATTGGCACAGAAATTGGCGCGGAAGTTGTATTTTTATACATGAATGAAACGAAATTTCATTTAGAGTCATCAGCCCTTAACGTGAGTTATGAAAGAGAAAAACACATTAAAAAATTCAAAAACCCTTACGCTTAATATGGAAAAAAAAAGAATAGTTAACATCTTAGAAAAGTACATTTATTTGCCTTTAATTGCCGTTTTGGTAACCATCCTTTTTCAACAATTATTTTTCAGAGGTAATGAACGCGAAAAACTGAAAATTGAATTAAGAAAAGAATTGCTCAGAGACCAATATCAATATTTCGCGAAAATGGAAAGATTTATTGAGCTGGGATATGGAATGACTGTTATAAATTTTAGGTATGAATTTATGGATTTAAATGGAAACATTCGCTATAAGGATATGGAGGGAATAAATGTTGACATTCCAACGATTGCATATAGTAAAGAATTCCAACAGGAGTGGCTATCATTAACTTCAGAGATTACAGAGAGTAGATACCAAATAGAAATTGATATTTTCAGAGCATTTGAAAATATAGTAACTTTTGTAAATGAACACCCTTTTCCAGAACATACAGACAATTTGGAGCAAATAGAAAAGTCGCATTGGATTAAAGATGAAATTATCGGCAGGTGGCTTTTTTTAAACAAACACCTCGGTATAAAAATTGCAAATAAAAAGGATTTTAAAGACTAATATTTGTCCATCCTCGTACACCTCCATAACGGCCTCCTGCACTCATATAAGGTGCATCATTCGTTAAAAAATACATCTTTTTACACAAATATTATAAAACTGATTGATTGTCAATAAAATATGAGAAAAATAGCGTAGAAACTCAATATATTATTGCTATTTTATCCCCCATAACTCAAACGAAAAGTGCCATTTTATCCCTAAAAAATGTATTATGTACGATGCTGCATGTTTGTATTCCGAAATGAACCATCCGGCAGATGCCGTGAACTATCTCTGGCTTTCCTTTGAAAAGGGGAAAAGAGTTTTTACGCATATTGAACATGATACTTACTTGGATAATATTAGAAATACCCCCGAATTTATTGCCCTTATTGAAGTTTGGAAGATGAAAGCGACAGACTTGTCTTTGCAGGAAAATCCGGATACAGATGCAGAACCGGTAGAAACTCAGAAATATATCGTAAAAAGTAAGGAACTAAGGGGTGGAGTATATGAAGTGCCGTGCACCGTGAATGATTTACCGCTCAATTTTATTTTCGATACGGGCGCCTCCGACATTACCATATCTTCATTAGAAGCCGCCTTTATGCTGAAAAACAATTATCTAACCGAATACGATTTTAAGGATAGAAGAAACTACCGCACAGCTTCCGGCGACATTGTGGAAGGCACTATTATTCGCCTTCGCAAAATAAAAATCGGCGAGTTGGAACTGCACAACATCGAAGCCTCCGTTGTACACCGCCAAAACGCCCCCCTACTCTTAGGACAATCTGCATTGGGAAAATTCGTTAAAATTACAATAGATAACAAAAACAATGAAATTATTTTTGAAAAATAAGTATGAACGAAATATTTGAGTTTGTGAATCATTCGTTTTTGTTAGAAATTTAAAATTATCAAAACTTGCAAGTTTTGCAAGTTTTGATAATTTACAGTATCTTTGTCCCCGTTGAAAAAAAAATACAATATAAATAATAATAAACACAACAATTTATGAATCAAGGAGAAATACTTATTTACGAAGCCCCAAACGGGGATGTTAAAATTGATGTTATTCTGGAAGATGAAACGGTTTGGTTATCCCAAGAACAGATGGCTTTATTGTTTGGAAAAGGAAGAAGCACAATTACCGAACATATCAGAAATGTTTTTGCAGAGGGAGAACTGCAAGAAGAAGTGGCATGTCGGATTTTCCGACACACCACTCAACACGGCGCTATTGCAGGGAAAATGCAAACTGTAAGCACCAATTATTACAATCTGGATGTCATTATTTCTGTTGGCTATCGGGTAAAATCGCATCAAGGTACACAGTTTCGCATTTGGGCAACACAACGGTTGCGCGAATACATTGTGAAAGGATTTGCTTTGAATGATGAACGTTTCAAATCGGGTACCTCAATGAACTATTTTAACGAATTGCAGGAACGTATCCGCAAAATCCGTTTGTCGGAACGTTTCTTTTATCAAAAAATAAAAGATATTTATACCACAAGTATTGATTATGATGTCAAAGATCCAAAAACAATTGCGTTTTTTAAAATTGTTCAAAATAAACTTCTTTGGGCTATTAGCAAACAAACTGCCGCTGAGTTGATTTACAGGCGGGTTGATGCTGCACTGCCTCTTTTAGGTATGCAATCGTATGACAAAAAAAACAACATTGCTATTCGTAAAACAGATGTAACAGTTGCAAAAAATTATCTTAATGAAAAAGAAATAAAGTTGTTGGAATTATTGGTAGAACAATATCTTGCGTTTGCCGAAACAATGGCGCAACAGCATACGCCAATGTATATGAAAGACTGGATTGGCAAGTTGGACAATATCTTACAACTCAATGGAAGAGAATTGTTAACCCATGCAGGAGTTATTAGTCACCAAATGGCTGTAGAGCGTTCCGAACAAGAATATTCCAAATATCAACTGAAAAGCAAAAAAACAGAAAAGGAAGAAAGTTTGAAAGAAATAGAGGAAGATATAAAACGGTTGAGCAAAATAAAAGGTCTCCCTACCGATTGAGATAAACAATGAAATTATTTATGAAAAGTAAGTATAAAATAATCATAGAGTTAGCAAAACTCTTTACGCTTTCCATTGTTGTGCTGTTTCTCTTATTTTGTGGTTGTGCACCCAAAAATAATACATATATAGATTCTGAAACTATAATTGATGAACCCTCTTTTGATGATTCATTAGTTGATGATTCATTCGTTGCTGATTCATTCGTTGCTGATTCAAGTTATCAAAATATTCCCCTCGTTAATGTATTGGAAAGTTTGGTAGATCATAGTATTATTTACGATCCGGCGTATGTTACTATTCCTTATCCTAATGGTGATATTGATCCCAAAAGAGGCGTTTGTACAGACGTTGTTATTCGGGCTTACAGAAAAATTGAAATTGATTTACAGAAAGAAGTGCATGAAGATATGACCGCCCATTTTGACCAATATCCTACAAGATGGGGACTTAAAGCCCCAAACTCAAATATTGACCATAGGAGAGTTCCCAATTTGATGACATTCTTTTCCAGACACGGCACCGTATTAGAGATTACAAATAATAAGAATGACTACACGCCCGGCAATATTGTATGCTGGGATTTGGGAGGTGGCATATTGCACATAGGAATAGTTACCAATGTAAAACAACAAGGCTCATTTGGGAGTGGAGCATTTATGGTTCTTCATAATATTGGCACCGGACAGCGGTTTGAAGATTGTTTGTTTTCTTGGAGCATCATTGGGCATTATCGGTATTGAGGAAATAAAAATCAAAACAAACGTTTAACCCTAATATATTAACATCATGCAAAATTTAGAAAAACTATCCCTCAAAGCCACTGCCCTTTCCGGAAACATTATCGGAAAATTCTCATCATTCAGCATTATTCAAGAGTATAGAAACGACACAGACGCTGTGCTGGAAGTAACTTACACATTTCCCATAAGCGCTACAGCTACCGTAACAGGATTTATGGCTACTATCGGAGATAAAATCATTAAAGGAAAAGTGGAAGATAAAGAGACAGCGCAGAAAGAATACGAAAAAGCAATGGTACGAGGCGACTCCGCCTATATGATGACCAACAAGGAATCGAATATATTTCAAATGAATATCGGGAAGATTGCTACAGGCGAGACTGTAAAAATTGAAATTGATTATGTTGATAATCTTGAAATTATTGATAATCAAATGAGATTGCATATTCCAACAATCGTGCCGCCAAGGTATAAATCTAATGTTACCGATAATTTAGAGTACACTAAAAATGAAGTGGAATATCGCGGAAATATGCACATTACTCTGGATAAAGATTTGAAAATTGAAGACGTTACTTCTAAAACACACAGTATTAAACTTGAAAATAATACAATTACCGCCAAAGATATTAAGTTGGACAAAGATTTTGTGCTCGACATCAAACTTGCCGAACAGTCGTTTTCAAAAGGATATCGCCACGCACTGCCCAACGGAAAAGAGGTGGTGTATCTCTCGTTTTTTCCTGATATTGAAAATGAGACACTTCCAACCTCCAAAGATTATGTTTTTGTTATGGATATTTCCGGCTCGATGTCCGGTTTCAAAATAGAACAAACCAAAGAAGCAGTCATTAAATGTTTAAAACAACTCCGCGAGGGCGACAAGTTCAATGTTATTATTTTCGACCATTTGTATGAGATGTTTTCAAAGGAGATGATGCCATTTACTCCCGAAAATTTTGAAAAAGTAAAAGATTTTATTCAGTCGCTTGGCGCCAGAGGAGGCACCGAGTTATTTTCCGCGTTGCGTGCAGCCATTGAAAATTTCGGCAATGAGAAGATTATCTTCCTTTTTACCGACGGCGACGTTGGCAATGAGCAAAAAATAGCAGGATATGTGAGAGAGAACATCGGAAAAAGTTCTTTGTTCGTTTTCGGCATAGATTCTGCTGTGAATAAAAAAGGATTGTTGGATATTGCCGATGCGGGACGCGGCAAAGCAGAGTTCATTGTTCGAGATGAGCAAATTAAGGAGATTATCGTGCGACAGTTTGCCCGCGTAGCCTCTACCAACCTGTTTGAAGTAAGCATAAATCCAAAATCAAACAAAATAGCAGATAAAATCGAAAAACAAAAAGTGTTGTTTAATCATGATTTTTATGATGTTTTAGTAGAAACAGATTCAATTACAGATAATTTTGAGTTGCTTTGCAAAACAGAAACGCAAACTTATTCTTTTATCATTGCAAAAGAAACTCTTGAGACATCAGCGTTGCCGTTAGACAAAATTTATGCTTCCGAGCAAATAAAACGTGTGGAAAAATATATAGAAGCGCGTCCAAGAGAAGAAAATAAGGGATTCAAAGAACAGATTGTAGAGATTGCCGTTGCCTATCAAATAGATTCAAAATACACTGCATTTATTGCCGTAAATGAACGAGATGAAAAACTAACCGATATTCCTGCCTTGCAAAATACCGCTTTAGAAACACCGGCAGGATGGGAAATGCGTTCAATACACCGAAAAAAACTTCACCCATCTGTATGTGGTAGAATTGATACTTCTGCATGCTATAGCCCCGTAGATTCTTGCCATTCTGTGATGAGGGGTTCAGCTTATAAAGTATCACCAAAAATACAATCAGATAATCAAGAATTAGATGAGTTTATTGAATTAATTATGCGCTGTGAGAAGTTGATTAACAACCAACAACATTATCAAATGTTATTAAATGAAATTATTGAATATATGAAACTTCATTTTTCTTCTCTTTCAAAAACAGAAATAAAAAAATTGAAAAACAAGATAAAACAAAAAGCGCCGAAAGTTTTTGATTTGTTAGATGTGGATGTTAATTTTTTGATGAAATGATTAAATCAACTATTCTACGCATATTTGCGTAAAATAATAGCGCTATTCTACGCAAAAATGTATTTTTGCCAAATTTTATTTTGAAATGGCAAAATATATTTATCAGCATAAAAACTGGACGAATTTCACTTGGCAGGAACAGGAGATTAGAGAACTATACGGCGAAGTCAAGTATTTGCAAGGGCGATTGAATGGCATAATGAGTACTATTGGTTTCTCGCAAAAAGAAGAAACGCTACTCAATACTTTTACTTCCGACATTCTCAAGTCATCTGAAATTGAAGGTGAATTTTTAAACTTCGACCAAGTGCGCTCTTCAATTGCCCGCCGTTTGGGGATAAATGCGGCAGATTTGGTTCAGTCGCCCCGCAATATAGAAGGCATAGTAGAAATGATGCTTGATGCTACTCAACGTTATGAACTGCCATTGACGGAGCAACGCCTTTTTGGTTGGCATAATGCGTTATTTCCAACAGGTTACAGTGGTGGCTACAAAATTGACGTTGCCCGCTATCGAAGTGGCGAAATGCAAGTAGTTTCGGGTGCATTGGGTATGCAAAAGGTACATTACGAAGCAGTAAAAGCAGAAGATGTGAAACCTGAAATGGACAAGTTTTTACATTGGCTTAATACAGACTTCAGCCTTGATGCTATTATAAAAGCGGCAATTGCTCATTTCTGGTTTGTCATTATTCACCCTTTTGATGACGGAAACGGACGTATTGCAAGAACAATCAGCGATATGCAGTTGGCGCAAGCCGAAAAAAGTACCCAACGATTTTACAGTTTGTCGAGCCAGATACTTGCAGAGAGAAAACGATATTATGAAGTATTGCAAAAAGTGCAACACAGTGATAACGACATTACAGAGTGGTTGCAGTTCTTCTTGAATTGTATGAAAAATGCGTTGCTCGCTTCAGAAAATGCCATTGCACGAATTTTACAGAAAGCAAAATTTTGGGCAATTCACGAGAAAACTCCTATAAATGAAAGACAGCGAATAATCATCAATAAACTTTTCGACGGTTTTTACGGCAAACTCCAATCTTCAAAATGGGCAAAAATTTGTAAGTGTTCGCAAGATACTGCCATTCGCGATATTAAAGATTTGATTGAGAAAGGAATTTTACAGCAAGAACAAGAGGGTGGTGGGCGCAATACACATTATGAGTTGATACAAATATCTTAATCTTTAAAAATTATTACTATGTACGAAAATCATATTTTCTCTCGCGAGTTTCACATCAACGGTTATGATGTGGATCACAATTGCAACATTGCCATTTATAAATTATTGTGTATGATGCACGAAACGGCGTGGTCGCACGTAACTTACCTAAAAAAAGGGTGGCAAGAGTTGCAGGAAGAGGGTTTGTTTTGGGCGTTGGCAAAACTGCACCTCAAAATTCACAAACTGCCGAAATGGAACGAAAAAATTCGCGTGGAAACTTGGGCAAAAGAGCGTGAATCGGTTATGTTTTTAAGAGATTATGAAGTTTTTAACGAAGCCGGTGATTTACTTTGTTGCGCCATTTCCGAATGGATGCTGGTAGATTATCGCCTCAATAAAATTGTGCGTTTAGAAAAGTTGAACACCCATTTAGATTATCCCAAAGACAGAGTGGCGTTTGAAGGGCGTGTGCCCCGACTACCCCGCGTTGAGTTTCCGGAAAATCCTGTGTTTCAAAAAGTCGCATTGTCCGATTTGGATATGAACCGGCACGTAAACAACGCAAGCTACGTGCGCTGGGTATTTGATAAATTTTCTTACGATTTTTACAACCAACACCAAATAAAAGAAGTGATTATCAATTACATTAACCAATTAAAGCCTGAAGAAAAATATTGTATTGCGATGCAGGAAACGAGTTCCGATAATTTTAATGCAACGCTTTATAATGAAGAACAGAGGGAGGTTTGCAAAATAAGTCTGAACTTTGATTTTTAGGATTTACTTGATTCCCTTGATTATAATCTTGTAAATCATATAAATCAAATAAATCACAG
>Ga0082212_10009662_pt1 | contig 12418 bp, 10 predicted proteins | sample TergutNt197P3_FD_71548 | JGI IMG/M metagenome (GOLD analysis project Ga0082212, IMG submission 71548) | Neocapritermes taracua P3 segment gut microbial communities from Petit-Saut dam, French Guiana - Nt197 P3 | ecosystem: Host-associated > Arthropoda: Insects > Digestive system > Gut ... | reverse complement strand
CAAAAAAATATTGATAGCTTTATTTCAGCCATAGCATGGATCTCTTCAATACAGCGGCAGCGATTGAAATACGCTGGGTATCACGGTGGCAATTAGCTACATGGAATTCCTTAATTTGTTGATAATGTTCTATGTTAGAATAAGACATAAGACATTCTGCATATAATATAGATAGTATTATGCAGAATAATTTTATTATAACCTTGATATACTGCATATAATTGGTTATAATATATGCAGTATCAAATGGGAGGTCAGGCATGAAAAGATTTGATTATTCGTTTTTGGAAAAAGGGATGCTTCCCGCCGGCCTTGTGAACGTGGTCAGCGCCATCGCCGAACTGCGCGCGCGGGAAAGCCAAATGAAAGAAAATTACCCCGACGTGTTCACCCGGCTTGAAAGCATTGCAAAGGTGCAATCGGTCAAGGGGTCGAACGCCATCGAGGGGATCGTCACCACCGATGTGCGCGTCAATGAGATCGTCAACCAAAACAGCGCGCCGCTCAACCACAACGAAGCGGAGATCGCCGGGTACCGCGACGCGCTCAACTTAGTACATGAAAACCATGACAGCCTCGATATCCGTGAGCGGGATATCCTCCACCTGCACGAAATCATGCTGTCCTACGCCCCCATTAGCGGCGGCGCGTATAAACAGAGCGACAACGTGATCATGGAAGTGGATGCGGCCGGCCAACGGCAGGTGCGGTTCGCGCCGACCCCCGCCCATGAAACCCCCGCCGCGATGGAGCAGCTCGTCCTGGCCTTCATGGACGCGAGAAGCAATTACAACGTCAACCAGCTTCTGCTGATTCCGTGTTTCGTCCTCGATTTTCTCTGCATTCATCCGTTCGCGGATGGCAACGGCAGGATGAGCCGTCTGCTCTCCCTGCTCCTGCTCTACAAGAACGATTTCGACGCGGGAAAGTACATCTCGTTCGAGGAACAGATCAACAAAGGCAAATGGGATTACTACGAGGCCCTGCGCCTTTCCTCCGATGGCTGGCACGACAACACAAGCAGCTACTTCCCGTTCATCGAGAACTTCGTCGCCACCCTGCTGTATTGCTACAAGGAGCTTGACAAGAGGTTCGCCGTGGTTCAAGCAAAGAAGGTGAACAAGCGGGAACGGGTCGAAGCGACCGTGCTGAACAGCCTCCTGCCAATCTCCAAGCAGGAGATATGCTACGTCCTGCCCGACATCAGCCCCACGACCGTGGAAGCGGCCATCGCCGCGATGGTCAGAAACGGAGTGGTAGACAAGGTTGGGTCTGGAAAGAATACGAAATATATCAAGCGGTAAAGAAAACACTGACTATACCTTTTTGGCTCAACGAGTTGGCTGAAAAGAAAAAAATAAACTTCTCTCAAATTTTACAAAATGCCTTGAAAGAATATATGCAAATAGCTAAATGACTATGACGCCGCTGGCCGGGTGATTGCCGGATACGGGCTTTGGGAAGAACAAGTATAACGAGGTATGCCACTTATGACAAAGACACAATGGGAACTGTTCAAGTCAATACTCAGGGGCGGGGAAGAAAAACTCAGCGTCGGCCTTATTGTCGACAGCCCGTGGATGCCGGGGTACTGCGGCATATCCACGGTCGATTTTTACGCGCGCCCAGACGAGTGGTTCGCAGCATATATGAAAATCAAAAACGACTTCCCCGACGTGCTCTTCCTGCCCGACTGGTGGGCGGAGTACGGCATGGCGACGGAGCCGTCGGGATTCGGTGTGAAAATAGATTTTTTCGACAACAACCTGCCCAATGTCCACCCGATGATAACAGACATGGACAAATCGGCGGACATAATCGACGCGCTCACCGTGCCCGACCCGAAGAAAAACGGCCTTATGCCGCTGCTTCTGAACCTTCAGAGGTACACGAAACCAAGGCTCGCAGCCATTGGAGAGCAAATCAACATAGTAAGCGCCCGCGGCCCGCTGACGATCGCCTCGCATCTGTTCTCCAGCTCGGAACTTCTCATGTGCGCCAAAATCGACCCGGACACTGTACATAAACTGCTAAAGATCACAACTCAGCTTTGTAAAAGCTGGCTCTCAGCCCAGCTTGAAAACGTAGAAACGGCGGAAGGTATACTTGTACTCGACGATATCACCGGGTTTTTCGGCGAAGACGATTACAAAGAGTTCGCCCATCCCTACCTGAAGGAAGTTTTTGCGTCATTCTCGAAATGCATCCGCCTGTTCCACAACGACACTGACAACGACGTATGCTTCCCGTATCTTGACGACCTGGGCGTCGACTTGTTCAACTTCACACATCTGAAAGACATAGGCGACACACGCGTAAAAGCAGGCGGCAGAGTCACCCTGCTCGGCAATATCCCCCCAATGTCGCTTGTCAGAAACACGCCTGACGAAGTGTACGCAATGGCAAAGAGCTGCATCGACAGGTACATTTCCGTAAACGGCAATACAAAACGCCTCCTGCTCAGCGTGGGAGGAGGCGTTCCGATGGACGCAAAGAAAGAATGTATTGATGCGCTGATAGCAGCGGCGAATGGGTATTATTAGCGGAGGTTTTGTCAGGCGAATCATGTTATTGGTTTGTCGTTGCTATATTAGGATTATTAACGGAATTAGACTGCTCCCTGACACATTTTCCATTACGGCAGAATCGCTCCGTACTTCAGCAGTTCGCTTCGCAGCTTGCTGAAGTCAACGTTGCGGACGCTTACGCCGTCTTTTACGGCTATGGCGGCGGCGGAGCCTGCGGCCTGGCCGAAGCACATGCAGTGAGGGATCAGGTTGAAGAACTCCTGGAAGTCGTAGTCGGAGGAAAAGGCTCTGCACGCAACCAGCAAACCTTCAACGTCCTTGGGGATGAGCGAGCGGTATGGTATGTACGTCCTCGGGTATTGCAGCGACAGGTCGCCCCGGTCATTGTCTGCGAAGATCGCTATGGTGTCGTCAAACGGCGCGTCCGTGTCCATGTCCTTTGCTGTCAGGTAGTATTCTCCGACTATCCTGCGCCCGCCCGACGTCCCGAGCTGCGGGGAGCTGAGCATTATGAAGCTTTTCTCAAAACCGGGCATGTGCTTTTTCAGCAGTTCCCAGTTTCTGACAGACTGCTTCCTTGTCTTTGTGTCGATGTACGTCATTTCCTCTATATCGGTCTGGTGCAGGGAACCGAGCAGCCTGTGTATCCACACGACGCCCTCCTGATGGTCGAGCAGACCCGTAGAGAAGCGCGGCGAACCGCCGGCTTTTTCTATTTCCGCGCATATTTCCCTGTACTTTTCCTGATTTGCGGTCATGAAGCTTTCATGCTTCTTCAAATCCACATTACATATCCAGTACACCCAGCCGAACTGCGCGATCCTCGACCCCGGGACCATGTATTCGTCGACTTCAGTCCCGGTTTTCGGCAGCAGGTCGCCGTCGCCGGAGCAGTCGATGATGACTTTGCCAAGGAGCGCCTGCCGCCCGGATTTGCTTTCGATCATCACGCCCTTCACGGTTTTGCCCTCCATGATAGGCTCTGTGACCCATGTATGCAGCAGCAGTTCCGCGCCCGACTCCATGACCATCGCGTTCATCTCGTCCTTAGCGACTTCCGGGTCGATGACCGCTGTATACAGCACGATGTATTTACCTTCATTGTTTTTTCTGATGTAGAAGTGCATCATGTTTGCTTTCAGATACTTATCGACGACAGCCGGGTCGCCCTGCCCCCAGTCCTTCTTATCAGGGAAACATGCCGCTTCGCGCGCCGCCAGCCTGTCGATGACTTCCTGGCAGAACCCGCCTATCAGGTGCTCCCCGTAGATGTTGCCGAGGTTCGGTATAATGTTGACTAGGCCCCCGGTAGCCATTCCGCCCAGATGCCCGTATCGTTCCAGCAGAATAGTCTTAGCCCCGCCCCTCGCCGCGGATACAGCTGCAGCAATTCCGCCGGGCCCGCCGCCGACGACGATGACGTCCGCTTCGCGTATGACCTGGACGTCTCGTTGCGCTTCCGTGACTGTTTTCGCCGGGTATTCTTTTTTCTTGAACTCATGATCATGAGGATCATCGTAGTTGCTGACGACCTCCGTACCGTACTTTGCCATCTATAGTCATTCCTTTCGTTTTGTAACTCCTATTCAGAGGCAGACCGGAGCCGACGTTCAAATTGCATAAAAAACTTGTTGTCGCGCCTGCCATTCCATGATAGACTGTATTATACTATAGTTGAAATAATTTGTGGAGGTTTAAGTCTATGTTGGTTAATGCTCGCGATATGCTGATCAAAGCCAGGGACGGACATTATGCCGTGGCTCAGATCAACATCAATAATCTGGAATGGACGAAAGCGGTGCTGCAGATGGCGCAGGAGCTGAACAGCCCCGTTATTCTGGGCGTTTCAGAAGGCGCCGGAAAGTATATGACAGGCTTCGGCACAGTGACCGCCATGGTAAAGGAAATGGACAAGAGTCTGGGTATCACCGTTCCTGTGGCGCTGCATCTTGACCATGGAACATATGAAGGGTGCCTCGACTGCGTCAAAGCCGGGTTCACATCCATTATGTTCGACGGCAGCCATTTTGCGATCGACGAAAATGTGAAAAAAACGACCGAGCTTGTTAAGCTGGCGCATGACAAAGGTATGTCTATTGAGGCGGAGGTCGGGTCTATCGGCGGTGAGGAAGACGGCGTCGTAGGGGCCGGTGAAGTGGCAGACCCTTCAGAATGCAAGACTATCGCAGATCTCGGCATCGACTTCCTTGCAGCCGGGATAGGGAACATCCACGGCGTTTATCCGGCAAACTGGAAAGGTCTCGATTTCGGCGCGCTCGAGAAGATACACGAAGTCACCGGGAACATTCCTCTGGTGCTGCACGGAGGCACGGGGATACCGGTCGATATGATCAAGACAGCTATCAGCCACGGTGTGTCGAAGATAAACGTCAATACAGAATGCCAGCTGGCCTTTGCTGCCGCAACGCGTAAGTATATCGAAGAGGGCAAGGACCAGGCGAGCAAGGGCTTCGACCCGCGCAAGCTGCTCGCCCCGGGCACAGACGCCATCAAGGACACTTGCCGCGAAAAATTCGAAATCTTCGGCAGCGTCGGCAAAGCGTAGGCAAAGTGTAGGCATTAAGAAAACCAATCATCAAGCGGTTTTATTATCGTTTCTAGTTCTTCCCCGTCGTCAGAGAATATCATAGTGAGCATCTCGCCCGATTCCATATGCACAAGTATGGCAAAATAGAAGACAGGATAACGTTTCGCGGGAAAGTGGTAGTAGCGCTCGCCGTTATGCTCATATATTTCGGAGTACCTGCTGATTTCAGGCAAAAACTGATAATCTTCATTCCGTGAATCGTAGATCGCATACGCTCCTGCAGGCGTCAATAATCCGGAAACTGTGTCACGGGCGCTGTCCGCGCTGCTTGGCGGGGTACCGTATATTTGCATATTGATTTCATATATCATGTCGGCAGCCCTGATTGCACTCATAGAGGCATTTTCGGAATACATAGATACGGGAGAATCAAAGGCAGCGCTCCATAATGCGTCGAACTCCGATTTAGCGACTTCTTCTCCGTTCCAATAATACTGGTTTTCGCGATTGTGAATTGATCCTTCATTCAAGATGACAAACACTCCATCTTCTATGCAGCATATAATGGTGCTATGGCTAAGGGTGTCATAGCCATGCGATGCATACATATAGAACTTATTCTCCCTTTCGTAATAGTTTATCATGCCTCCGCCTTCTACTGTCATTGTCTCTAATGCGCCGCTTGAAGTAGTGCAGATAATGACATCATTGTGCGGATAATCCCGGGTTATCACTAACTCCGGTATGTCGTCATCGTCAATAAAGGCCAGAACAGTCCACGTATGCATACCGTCATAGTCAATATCGCTGATCAATTCTTCTAAAAACGCAAGGTACAATTGCAGCGCCTCATTTACCGTTATTAGTGGTATTTGCGGCGCTTGCGGCGTTTCCGGTGAATCCGGTGAGTCTGTTGTTTCAGGCGTTTCCGGTAAATCCGGTGAGTCCGTTGCTTCAGGCGTTTCCGGTGTTTCCGGTGAGTCCGTTGCTTCCGATGGATCCGGCGAATCCTCGCCGATCAACTCGTCTGGCGGAGCGGTTGCATCCTCCGGTACGTGTGTGCTCTGACAAGCCGAACATGATACGCACAGAAACATGATAGCAAAAAAAAGAAATGCGTATTTTATCATACCCACTATAACCTGCCTTATAGTTTTAGGAACGCGGACCACGGCTTTTGTCGGGGAAATCATTATATCACCCAATCCTCGTCGCCTGTGGCGTGCTCGTGCTTTCCGCTCCGGCTCATCAGATCGTTCAGGGCCGCGAGCGGGTTTTTGTCGTTATACAGTACGTTGTAGGCTTCGAGGCAGATGGGCATGTGGACCCCCATCTTTTCGGAAAGCTCGCGCGCGGCATTTGCTGCGTAGTAGCCTTCGACCACAGCGCCCACCTCGCGCATAGCCTCATCAGCAGACATGCCCTTCCCTATCAGTACGCCCGCCCGCCGGTTGCGCGAGTGCCTCGAACCGCATGTGACGATCAGATCGCCCAGGCCTGCAAGCCCCGCGAGCGTCTCTTTGTGCCCGCCCATCGCAACGCACAGCCGCGCCATCTCCGCAAGCCCCCGCGTCATGAGCATTGCTATCGTGTTGTCTCCGAATCCCAGCCCGTCGCACACTCCGGCCGACAGCGCGATCACGTTCTTTAGCGCGGCGCCAAGCTCGACTCCGACGACGTCCGTCGAGGTGTAGACCCGGAAGTACTCGTTCATGAGCAGCTCCTGCACACGCTGCGCCACTTTTATGTCTTTGGACGCGGCGACGCATGCTGATGGAATGCGCAGCGCGACTTCTTCGGCGTGGGTCGGGCCGGAAACCGACGCGATTGAGGCTTTTTCGCCGAAGCTTTCTTCGATGATGCTTGTGAAGAGGCTTGACGTGTCTTTTTCTATGCCTTTTGATACGCAGATTATCACGCAATCGCTGCTGAGTTTCCCTTGCAGCGCTTTTACAGTTTCGCGCACAGCAAATGACGGTACGGCGACCACAATTGCTTGCACACCTGCTGCCGCCGCGTCAATGTTTGTGGTTATTTCTATTTCATTCGGTATTGCAACGCCGCGCAGCAGCGGATTCTCCCTTGTGCTGCGCAGTGTGTTCACTTCTTCTTCGAACTTCGACCACAGCGTCACTGCATGCCCGTTATCGTTAAGCACCAGCGCAACCGCCGTTCCCCAAGCCCCGCTCCCAAAAACAGTAATCTTCAAATCTAACTCCTAATTATCACTCATGCTTCAAGCTGAATTTCGTTTCCTCGCCGCGCAGGAGGCGGCCAATGTTTGCCTGGTGGCGCGCTATTACGAGGGCTGCGCATATTATTGCCACGATGTATTCTTTTGTTCCGCCGAGTTCGAATATAATTTGAAATACGGGGAATGCCGCCACGCCGATTATCGACCCGAGCGACACAAACTTCGTCGCGATCGTTAGAAGAATGAACAGGCCCCAGCAGATTATCGCAAGGCGCCAGTCTACGATTATCAGTATCGTTCCCGCAGCCATTATGCCTTTTCCGCCTTTGAAGCGGTAGAACACCGGGAAGCAGTGGCCCAGCAGGACGAAAAGGCCTGTGAGCTCGCGCCCGAAAAGGCGCATGTCATAGTACTGGTGGAACAGGTATCCGCCGAGGAGTACAGGCGCCAGCGTTTTTACGACGTCTATCAGCACGACGAGCAGCGCTCCGCCTTTTCCGAATACACGGTAGAAGTTCGTCAGCCCCGGGTTCCCGCTCCCATACTTGCGTATATCCTTCCTATACAGCGATATAGACGTAATTATCGCGCCATTGACGCTCCCCAGCACATAAGCCGGGATAGCAGACGCCGCAATAATTAGCAATAATCTCAAATCATCCATTCATATTTGCCTTTCAAGTGCAGTTTATTTAGGAGTTAGGAGTTAGGAGTTAGTACCCTTCGCGCTCACGAATGATCATCCTCAGCGGCGTTCCTTCCAGCCCGTAGACGCTCCTGATACGGTTTTCCAGATACCTGACGTATGAGAAATGGAAGAGCTCCGCGTTGTTGCAGAAACAGACGAAGGTCGGCGGTCTCACCGACGCCTGCGTTATATAGTAGATTTTCAGGCGCTTACCCTTGTCGGTGGGCGGCTGCACCCTCGCGGTCGCGTCGGCGAGCAGGCTGTTGAGCATCCCTGTCGTTATGCGCATTGCCGACTGGTTGTCGACATAGTTTATCAGTTCAAAAATACGCTCGACGCGCTGGCCTGTCAATGCTGAAATGAACACAACGGGCGCGTAAGTCATGTAGCTGAGGTCGCGCAGCACTTCGCTTCGCATTTTTTCCATAGTGTTCGTTTCTTTTTCGATGAGGTCCCATTTGTTGACGACTATTATGCTTGCTTTGCCGGACTCGTGGGCGAGGCCGGCGACTTTGGTGTCCTGTTCGGTGACTCCCTCGCGGGCGTCTATCATTATCAGGCATACTTGCGCCCGTTCGATTGCCATCTGGGCGCGCAGAACGCTGTATTTTTCGATTTTGTTGTTTACCTTTGATTTGCGCCTAATGCCCGCAGTGTCGATAAAGATGTATTTGCCGTGTTCGTTTTCGAACTGCGTATCGATCGCATCCCTTGTCGTGCCGGCGATTTCGCTTACGATGACGCGAGTCTCCCCGAGAATGTTGTTGACCAGCGACGATTTTCCAGCGTTCGGCTTGCCTATTACCGCGACGCGGATGAGCCCGTCGTCTTCTTCCTCGTCCGCCGCGGGCGGGAATAGTTTTACGCATTCGTCCAGCAGGTCGCCTGTGCCGTGCCCGTGGATGGCGGATACGGATATAGGGTCTCCGAGCCCGAGTTCATAGAATTCATAGATGTCCGGGTTTTCCGGGCCTATCGTGTCCATTTTGTTCACGGCGAGCAAGACTGGTTTATTTGATTTTTGCAGCAGTTCCGCTACGTCTTTGTCGTCTGCCAGGACGCCTGCCAGGAAGTCTGTCACGAATACTATGACGTCCGCCATGTCTATTGCAAGCAGCGCTTGTTCGCGCATGAAGATGAGCATTTCCGTGTCCGCCTGCGGCTCGATGCCGCCGGTGTCGACTATGTCAAATTCGCGCCCGTTCCAGTCGGAGCTTGCGTACAGCCTGTCGCGCGTAACACCCGGCGTGTCTTCGACTATCGCCAGACGTTTTCCGGCTATTCTGTTAAACAGCGTCGATTTGCCTACATTCGGCCTCCCGACGATAGCTATAAGCGGTTTTGACATTTTTTACTCCAATATCGCCCGAAAGAAGTCCGCGCCGTCTTGTTTGACTATTCTGACAGGAACGCCCAGCGCTTGCGATAAATCCGATACCGTTACGTCGTCGAGGAAAATTTCCTCACCGTGCTTTAGCATGTTGATAGGGATGAGAAGCCGTGAGCCAAGGTCATTGCCTTTTAACTGATCGATCATGTCGTTCCCTGTCACCAGACCTGAGACGCTGACGCCGCTGCCGAAGAAGTCGTTGCGGATCGGACGTATTTTTCCCTGTATTCTACCATATTTCACAGCCGCCGTCATTATGAGTTTTGACAAATATCCTGCTGATGCAGTTCCTGTAGCAACTGTGAAGCTGCTGCCGGTCTCAACGCCGTCGCTTGACGAGCGCGGTGTGTTGTTAAGCTCGTCCATGAATTCCGTTATGAAAAGCCGCATCATGCCGACGCCGTTTTCGAGTTGCGGGTAGTCCTCATAATGCTCGTTTGACGGCAGCCGCAGCCCTGCTTTTATGTACAGCTCGTCTGCGCAGAAAAAAAGGCGTTTCCCGAGCTTTCTCAAACTCATTTCGCCAAAACGCCGCACGGTTTTCACTGTTTCGAGCGCCAAATCCCTGTTGTACGGGCGCAGTTTTGCCAGTCCCTGCCTGTGTTTTGTCAGCCCCACCGGAACGACCGATACGCTGTTGATACTATCGCCAAGCGCGAAAAGCCCCTGAAGCGTTTTCACAAGCTGCGCGCCGTCATTAACGTAGGGGCAGCATACTATCTGGCAGTTGAGGGTCGTGCCTGCGCTTGCCAGAGTTTTCAGCGACCTGATGCCCGCGGCGCCATTCTTAATGCCGAGCATATGCGCCCTCAGCTCCGGGTCGAGCGAATGCACAGAAACGTTTAACGGGCTGATACGCAGCTTTATTATTCTCTCTATGTCGTTTTGAGTAAGGTTTGTAAGCGTTACATAGTTTCCCTGTAAAAATGAGAGCCGCACGTCGTCGTCTTTATAATACAGCGTTTCCCGCATTCCTTCCGGAAGCTGGTCGATAAAGCAGAATATGCACTTGTTCGCGCATGAGCGTTCCTTGTCCATCAGGAATGTATCGAACTCCAGCCCCAGGTCCTCGCCTTCCGGCTTCCTCAGCCTCACAACCTTCAGCTTGTCACCTGCGCCTGTAAGCTCGATCATCAGGTTTGCGTTATACGAATAGTATTTGTAATCAAGTATATCGCCTATCTCATGCCCGTTTATCTTACGCAACACATCGCCCGGGGCTGCAATCGTTCCCGCAGCAGGGCTGCCTGCAGCGATAGACTTTATTACATTTTTCATTTTCACCTCAGCCCGTCACTACACGGCTCTATTAAAGATTGCAATTTGAACGCCGGCTAAGGGCTGCCGTGCGTACCAAAGCGTAGACCTGAACAGCGTACCAAAGCGTAGACCTGAACAGTTACTAGATTTATTCATATATTTCTGTTATCATATACGGAAGCTGGAAATGGATTTATGATGGAATTTGGAGGAAACGACTAAAATGAAGAAAACTATGTTAAAAGGGCTATCGTTCATAATTGTATTGGCAATGTGCCTAGCGTTCATACCAATGACCGCGTCGGCGCAGACCCCGTACGATGAGGCCGCAAACAAACTGTTCGATCTGGGGCTTTTTTACGGCGTCGGAACAAACGCTGACGGAACGCCGGACTTTGACCTGGACCGCGCCCCGACGCGCCATGAAGCAGTCACGATGCTTGTGCGCCTGCTCGGGCAGGAGCAGGAAGCCACGCAAGCGCACTGGGAAACACCGTTTACCGACGTCGCCTCATGGGCTGAGCCATATGTCGGCTACGCATATGCAAACGGCCTGACGGCCGGCACAAGCGACACGACCTTCAGCGGAAACGATGCCATAACAGCAACGCAGTACCTGACTTTCGTTTTGCGCGCGCTCGGTTATGTTTCCGGCGAAGACTTCGCATGGGACAGCGCATGGGAGCTGTCGGACGAGCTTGGGTTCACTGCGGGGCAGTATAACGAAACGACGGCTGTGTTCCTGCGCAGCGACGTCGCTTCGATCTCTTTCGACGCACTCAGCGCAATCATGAAGGAACACGAGGTTCCTCTGTATATAGAGTTGATATACAACTACGTTATCACCGTGTCTGATGCTATAGACGCCGGGTTGATCCCGGACTTCATTGACGGCGAAGACACAGGCGAGTCCGGAACTGACGGCGAAAACAACAGACCGCAGATCGGAGGAGATGAAGAGCCGGACGCTGAAAATGATCCGAATGGCGAAAGCGCGGAGCCGGAGCCTGACGATAATCAGGCGCCAACCGGGCCCAAAACAGCTTACGACACCATCGCCCGCAGCTATGAATGGTACTTTGACCAGCTCATTGGCGGCGATTGCGGCCCGACTGCCGCTGTCATGGCTGCAAAGTGGGTGGATAGCAGCTTCAGCAGGACCGCCCAGGAAGTCCGGCGCGAAATCACACCCGGATACAGCACCACGGAGTGGTGGTATACGAGCGATATTGAGAGCTTCTTTATAAAATACGGCATTGACCATTCAATACGCAAAGGCGTAACATCGGAAAGCCTGAAAGCGCAGCTCGACAACGGCAATATCATCCTGCTGTGCATGGACACGTCGTTTATTACAAGAAACTATGACAGCACATCGCATTTCGGGAGGTTCTACGACTTTGCCGGCGGGCATTTCCTTATCGTTAAAGGCTATATGACAGGCAGCGACGGAAAGCTGTACTTCGAGGTATACGACCCGAACTCTTTCGGCGATACCTACAGCGACGGCACTCTGAAAGGTAAAGACCGGTACTACCTTGCCAGCGAGCTTGTGAGCTCCGCGGTCAACTGGTGGGACTACTATTTCATAGTAAATAACCCGGTAAGCTTTACCCCGTCAAGCCACAATCCCAACTCCAACATACTCTACCTGCCTCAAGTAGAACTCGCTGCATAGCGAAAAAACACCCGGAAACCGTTAGGTGAACGCTGATTAAATCCCACCATCATCTTTACATCGTCTCTTTCCGCCCAGCCTTGCGTCTTTTTCGGTTAAATACTCCAAGTATTCGCCCTCAAAATCCACAAG
>Ga0082212_10009661_pt1 | contig 12418 bp, 10 predicted proteins | sample TergutNt197P3_FD_71548 | JGI IMG/M metagenome (GOLD analysis project Ga0082212, IMG submission 71548) | Neocapritermes taracua P3 segment gut microbial communities from Petit-Saut dam, French Guiana - Nt197 P3 | ecosystem: Host-associated > Arthropoda: Insects > Digestive system > Gut ... | reverse complement strand
ATTAAGGAAACACCCAACCATAGCCTGCTGCGGGATTGACTGCGGATTGTGCCCCCGGTACTATACCGCGGGAAAATCACGCTGCCCCGGCTGCTGCGGCGAGGGATTTGAGCAAACGCGCCCGCTTTGCCCGGTCATTAACTGTTGTGTGAAGAAACGCGGCTTGGAGGTATGCGCGGAGTGCGACGCTTTCCCATGCGGGAAATATGAGAAAGATTCTGCTAAAAGAGATTCCTTTTGCACGCACAGGCGCATGATGGACAATCAGCGGCTTATCGCGGAAATCGGCCTTGACGCCTTTCTTGCACAGCAGGCGGAACGGATCGCTTTCCTCGAAGCGGCATTGGAACGCCACGACAACGGCAGAAACAAGAGCTATTTCTGCCTCGCCGCCGCTCTGCTCACGGTTGACAGCCTGAAGTCAGCGCTCTCACTGGCCGATAACGGCGAGAGTCTGCGGGAGGTCTTAAAACGCTTTGCCGATGCCGAAGGGCAGGAACTTGTTTTGAAAAAGTGAAGGAGGAGAATGGCGATGCTCTATGAATATCAGCTTTCCACACCCCGCGAAAACTTCTACAACATCACACCGCAAGTCCGCGAAGCCGTTGCTAAGAGCAGCGTCACGGACGGACTCGCCGTAGTATTCTGCTCGCATACCACGGCGGGTATCACCATCAACGAGAACGCAGACCCTGATGTTGTGCATGATCTGCTGATTGGCTTGGCTAAAGCGTTCCCCGACCGCCCGGAGTTCCGCCACGGCGAAGGCAACAGCGCGGCGCATTTGAAAGCGTCCGCGATGGGGTCGAGCGCGACGGTCATTATAGACGGCGGCAAGCTGGTCTTAGGGACTTGGCAGGGACTGTATCTCACGGAGTTCGATCCGCCGAGGAACCGGAAATTCTATGTGAAAGTGATAGGAGTGAATGGCGTCCTATGACCGGAGCCTGTCCCGCTTAATAAAGGATCGGGGAAAGTAAATGCGCCCACGGCGATACACGGGAGAGGGAGCGGTATTTAAGTGAAATTCATAGGCAATCTGCTTTGGCTTATATTAGGCGGGATTATATCCGCGATCTTATGGGCGGTCGTCGGCCTATTGCTGTGCGCTATCATCATCGGCATACCGTTTGGCGTACAGTGTTTCAAAATCGCGGGCTTTGTGCTTTGGCCGTTCGGGCGCGACATCATGCCCGGCGGTTTCGGGATCATGGGTGCTCTGGGGAATGTCATATGGATACTGGTCTGCGGTATTGAACTGTGTATCGTCCATTTTGTTTTCGGGCTGCTGCTGTGCGTGACCGTTATCGGCATCCCCTTTGGCCTTCAGCATTTCAAACTCGCAAAACTGGCGCTCATCCCGTTTGGCGCGAAGATATTCAGGATTGGATCGTGAGGAAGCGGATTGAGGATATGTTCGCAGGGCTGAATGAGTATTTATCGGAGGAGTAATGTGACCGAACTTGCACAAACTAACGGTGAGCAAAACAAGGAGGAGTGTACCTGTACTATACACTCCTCCTGTGCATTATCGTCAGGTTAGTTATTGCAGCAACAGCAAACAACGACAAGAATCAAAACGATCCAGATGCAGCAGTTGTTATCAGATCCGGAATCCTTGCAAAACATATATGTCACCTCACCTATTTAATTTAGAGCGGGTCATCGCCCTGCTGTATCCTATGCCGTGTCTGCTCTATCGTTCGTATTGGTTTGACAAATTGATACTTTGGAGAATGACGGTCATAGGGTTAAACTGTCCCAGTAATAATCAGCGGGAAGGCTTACATGTGAAAAACGAACACAACTAGACGAGGGATGGCGCAGGCTGTCCCTCGTTTTTTACTAAATTATATATCTTAACTCCACATGAGACTAAATCCAAATCATGGGGAGTTGAGAATATGACCGATTTCAAAGTCAGCTTTGACCGGCAGCGTTTCACCGAGAAACCGAGCAAATACGATATGATCTCAATAGGTGACGGTATTGCCGGTAAAGTCAAAGCTGTCAGCCGTGATTATGCCAAGTCCTTTGTAAAGCTGGTCGGAGAAAATGGCTGTACATTCTGCCCCGCTACTTTCAAAGATGGCGCAAGAAACAACGCGCATTTCGAGCAGGCCCAGCAATTTGTCTTAGATTTCAACGGCGGGATTACGCCGGAGGATGTTACCGGCAGAGCCGAACGGTACGGTCTTCCCGTCTTCTTTTCCTACAGTAAGCTAGACGACGAAAGCAACGGCGGGTTCAAGGCAGCCTTTCTTAACGATGTGCCTGTTTCGGATGTACGGGCCGCTGAGATCATTCAAGAATTGCTGCTGACAGTATTCCCTGAGGCTGATTCAAGGCAGAAAGATGTTTCCAAGATGTGCTTAGGCGGAAAGCGGTTGCTGCACTTCGATGAGGCGCTGCCAACGATAGACTTGGAATCCGCAGCCCGGGGTATGTCGGCTTACCTCCATGACCGTCACGGTAAAACGCATTTCAAAGAGAAGATAGCTAAATTTGCTGAGAAGAACGGGATAGCGTTGGATAGCAGCGGTTTCCTTGATATAACCGTTACTGAGGATAGTAAAGATAGCAGTGGTACTCTTTCTTCTTCCGGGAACAAAATGCCAAACCCCATTATATTATCTGATACCGTTGGCAAAAAGTTCCCAACCCTCAGCTATCGGATTAACCTGACTGACAACGGTACTATCAGTTGTTCTTCAGACCAGAAGACATTACGCACCTACTATCGGCCGTCCGTTCTATCCGACCTCAGAGGAACCTGTCGGCTGTGGGACGAGTTCGCCGCCGGTAAGAGGAAGCTCGACGACGGCGAACTAATCGGACTTGCCACGAATATAGTCCAGGTCGAAGCGGGCAGCCTAAAGATCAAGGATATTCTATCAGCCAACCCCCGCTACTACGACAACGACAAACGCGGTTTTTGGTTCTTCACGCTTAACTACTTCAAGCGGGGCGGTTGCGAACCCCGGAGCTGCGAACGGTTCTGTCCCTACCGCGGCAACTGTCAGCACGGAAAGAATATCCTGTCAACCGTGAAGCCTAGGGGCCGCACGATAGAGCGGCTTGCCGGCTACGAGGAAACCTATTACCCTGTTGATGAGGTGTTTGAGGATGTAAAGCGGAACTTCGGTCTTGCGATGAACGCCGACGATGACTGCTGCCATATTATAAATGCCCAGACGGCCATCGGCAAGACTGAAATCTACTTAGAGGCTATGGCGAACTCAATGGGTCGCTTCCTGATCGCCGTGCCTACAAGCATTCTGAAACATGATGTTTTGAAACGGGCCAGAGAGTTGGGTATCAAGGTGATGGAAACGCCGTCGCTGGACGAGATCAAGGACGATATACCCTCCGAGGTCTGGCGGCGCATTGAGAAATTGCGCGCGTCCGGGCGGCACCGCGCCGTCAACCCGTATATTACGCAGGTGTTACAGAAGAAGAGCATACGCTGTCTGGCGGAGTACCTGCTGCAACTGAAAGAGTTTGAAGCCTTTGACGGAAATGTGATCACCACCCACCAGCGGCTCCTGTATATGAACGATTCGATTCTGAATAAATTCGACGCCGTTGTTATAGACGAGGACGTTATCGCCGGCAGCATTCTGCCTAACCACATTGAGATACCGATCTCCAAGCTGGAAAAGCTGAAACAAAAGCTGAATGAGGCGGGCGCCCACCGCGATTTAGCCTGTAAGGTTCAGGCGGCGCTGGACGAGATGGAGGCGCTAAAGGATAAGGATTCAACGAACCTGTTTACGCTTGCGCCCGTCGAGTGGGACGATAAAGACGAGGATATGCCGGCGGCAACCGACATACCCTCTTTTTGTGCCGCTACACATTTCTACTATCGTAAAGCGTCCGAGGAAATGAAGCTGGAAGAGGACAGTATCGTTTTTCTCAGGATAGTTAATCTAAAGCCTAGGAAGTACATCATGCTGTCCGCGACCGCCGACGAGACCATATGCGGATACTACTTCAAGGACAAGATGAAGTTTTATAACTGCAAGCGGGCGGCGTACCGGGGGACTCTTAATCAGTATTATGACAGAACTATGAGCCGGGCCTACATAGACCAGCACCCCGATGTTTACGATGAGATTCATGCGCGCACCGGCAATACGAACGTAATTACCTTTAAGAATCAGAATAAAGGCGACTATCATTTTGGCAATACGGCGGGCTGCGATACGATGAAGGGCCAGAACATTGACGTCATCGGCACACCGCACCAGACAGATTTTCTGTACAAGCTGTTCCCTTATACATTGGGGATTGACTTCGATGAAACGGCAAGGCTAAAACGCGGTCAGCCTGTAAAGCATAAGGGGTACGGATTCCGCTTCACCACCTATGATGACGAGGTGCTGCGGAATATGCAACTTTGGATGATTGAATCCGAGCTGGAGCAGGCTGTGGGCCGGGCCAGGCTGCTGAGGTGTGATTGCACGGTCAATCTGTTCTCAAACTATCCGTTGCAGCAGGCCGAGATGAAGCAATCACAGTAAGGGTAGGCGCTTCAATGTCAAAACAGCCCAGTAATAATCACCGGGCAACCGGTCAGCGGCTATCCTCTCATTGTGGCGTATTAAAAACACCGACAACCGTAACTATTTACATAAAATAATATCGACTGGAGGTGCTTTTATGACATGTTCAATCCCTTTAATCGAGTTATCAGTAGTGCTTAACTCAGAAGAATACGAAGAACACTTCACCAGAGCAGACAGGCGGGCCGCAAAAAAGGGACAACTGATGGTACAGACGGACTTTGGTTACGTTGATAAGACCTTAAATTCAAAGGGGATCATGGTCGCATATCACGATAGCAAGTACAAAAAGAAAATTAAACTCATTGTGTTCCCGTGTTTTATGATTGACGAAGACCAAGATGAGCTTTGGAAGCCATCAGCCGGTAACATATCAAAGTTCGTAGGCAAATTGGAAAAGAAGATCGACGCCTACTTCGACTCCAGTCTTGGGTTACACCATTTTGACATAGCACGAGTAATCATTGCTGCGGATATTGGCGTCGGCAGTCAGGAGAAAGTTTCTGACCATCTCAAATTGATGGGTAACATTGGCTATGTGAAAAACTTTTCACCCATGAAGTCCGGTAAGCGCGACAAGGTAGCAAAGACCAGTAGAAAGTAACCGGCGCATTAGAATTTATCATTATCCCCCTGAATGACCTGATGGGGAGAGGATATACCTGACATGATAATACAGGTTATTTTTGTAGTGATATATTCTGCCGATAACAACGAACTAGGCTTGTCCAACGTAACGGCTAGGTTTCTTGTGCCGGCTACTATCAGTGGTCGCAATAATTTTAAGGAGGACACGAAAATGAGTAAGTCCAAAAAGAAAGCAATTACCGACACAGCGCAACTGGATAGACCCCTGATACAAGGGACACCCCCTCTTATGCTGCCGGATAGCCAAATGAAGGAATCCGAAGTCAGGTTGCTTATGTATCGTTTTAAGGAACTGGTAGACTTACATGAGCAATATAGTAAGCTCTACCATAAATATCCGCGACCAGCCCACAATCAGGAATATTTTGTTTTCTCCATCTACTCCGACGAAATACCAGTATCGAACGAGCAATCGCGTAAGATTTGTGAGGATATATGGAATAACGCTCAAAAGGGGGAGGGAAGAAATACTTGCATCCGCCTTGAAAAGCGGGAACAATACTGGAAAGGCGAGATGCTTCCCCTAAAAAACATTATGATAGCGTATAGGCGAATGGGTGGTGATAATGAACGCTATTTTTATATGCAGGCGGATGACTTCATCCAAACAAGTATTTATATAGATGGAGACAGGAAAAAGCCGCGGGCATTTATAGCCGACATGCCTGAAGATTATAGTCTTTCTTGTGACCTTCCATATTACTACTTTGAACTAGAAAGTTTCAGTATGCTGTCCATTCAGAAGAAAGACAAGCATGGTGAAGCGGGCATAATCACAGTCTTTGATAAGAAAGCTGGGCTTAGTCAGACTTTGCATCTATCGGTCGCCAAACCGCGGCTTCAATAACCGCTTCCGTTTCTTCCTCCGGCAGATTCATAAACTGAAGCATCTTATCATCGTTAGGAAAATATGAATCGCAATACCGAGGGTAAACGCCTTCCGGTACTATGCCGATCCAATCCTGCCCGGTGAGCATTGCGGCTATTTCCTTTCCATGAAATAGGTAAACTGGAATGTTATGTCTTGCTAATGATAAATAAATCCTAGCGGTTTCCACTGATCGTCCAAAGCTGGAACCGGCTAACGACAACCACCAACCGCGTTTATCCCTGTTTGCGTACAATGAGATATGCGTCGAATTGCCACCCCGGCATACCTCCCAAGGATGCCCGCCTTGCCTTCTATTGCTATACCATTTGTCGAAAGCCTTCGCGGAGCCTTCTGCAACATCCTTCAATCCTTCGTCTCTGCCGTCGGCATGGCGGTAATACAACTCCTTTGGTGTCAATTCACTTATACCGTCATAGTTATTTGCCTCATAGCCCAACCGACAGCAATCGAAAAACAATCCCGCTGTCATCTCTGGCAGACGCCCGACCGGGGAATCATTTGACTGTTCAGATATATGTTTTGCAAGTAGCAATATTTCGTCCGGCGTTATGCTTTCCAAATACACATCTTTATGCTCTGGGAATATGCGCCAGTATTCTTTACGAAGCAGCTTTCCTATGCGTTTCCTATAAGGTAAGTTCAGGCTGATGAAATCATTGTATATTCCCGCTTTAAGCTGTTCGATGCAAGTGTCCGCGGACAGCAAAAGCCAACTTATAAGTTCTGAATGGTCGGCTTCATATTCGGTTTCTTTTGGTGAGCGCTGATCTATTTCAATAATCTGCTTGCCGTCCAGAAACACTGTACGATATTTTTCGTCGCTGTGGATAGTAGCGACCAGCTTGTACCATTTCAATGGCTCAGGATAATAGCTAAGCCATAAGGCTTCAAACTCTTCTCTGTTTTCTACTTCGCCGCACTCAAAATAATCATCATATTCACCGAAGTCCTTGATGTCTCCGCGTTCGACTGCGAGCCACAGCTCACGGCGCTCATCGTCACCGCAAGCGGCAATGGCTTGTAATTTTCGGAACAAATCAAACACAAGTCTGCTTGTATTGCCATCCAAAGCGTTCATCGTTCTTTTTGTATATTCAATTAGGTTGTCCAGCTTAGGCGCGGGGAGGCTGCTTAATATATGACGATCCATTAAGTCTTCACATACCTTTGATTTGAACTTTTCGGCTTGTCCGGCATAGTCAATTTCAACGTCCCGGCATCAATCAACGGTTGCACGAGCTTCGACATAGTATAATACCTCGAAAACCCCGTAAATTGTTCAAGTTCTGCGCGTGTCCGGGGCGTTTCACAGAAATCAAGCAGCCTGTCGGCTACAGAACTGCCGTCGCCATGTCCGTTTTTGTCAGCCCTTTTTTCGTTATACAGCGTCACCTTGAAAACACCTCTGCCGTTCTCGAACACAGGGGGGTTCAATCCCGCCTTATCCATTTCGTTAATGATAGTAGGAATCCCGGAAAAGCGGTTTTCCGTGTCTATCATGATTTCGAGATTGGATGCGATATAAGGGTTCCGGGTATCGGCGCCCGCTTTCCCAAGGTTGCCGAGCGTGATTCGGCCGTAAAGCCCGCCAGGATTCTCCACTTCTATACGGTCTTTATACATCAAGATACGGATAGGCGATCTTTCGGTATGGATACTGTAGTCACGATGTATGACGGCGTTAAGAATAATTTCTCTGATTGCCTTTATGGGATACTCCGTCTTGTCGGCGCGCCTTCCGTTTTCGTCTATGATCGTCCTCTCTTTCATATTGCGGGATACAAAGGATATCGCGCCTTCTATCATTTTCGGAAGGGTCCCCTCAAATTTCTTGTTATCCGAAAAGCGCTCGTCATCATCTCCCGTTTGGCCTATGCTATACCCGGGAACGACGACCGCCGTAATGCAGAGTTGCGGAAATAGCGCCTGCGGATATAACCCAAACAGCATCAACCCCGTAAGCGTTAACTTCTCTTCGGAGTAGACGCCGCTGAGGGCGAGATTCTTTTGATCGGTCAACTCTGCGAGATTCGGCTTTTTCGTCCGCAGTTTTGCGAGAAACAACGTCACTTCATTTTGGTTCAGCTCGTTGAATTCGCTCTTTTCCGTGACGCGCAGCTCGTCATTGATTTTCCTCTTGAACGCCTCATAGCTGTAGATTTCATACTCGCTCATATGCTCGTCGGATTCGCCGACGCGGATATAGGAACCCTTGAACCGGCCGACGCCTTTATAAAAAGAGGGACGCTCCACTATGTCCATTCCCGGAATTTCCGCGGAAACCACGGTTTTGCCTTCATATGAGGCGACCGTAAACAAAGGACGGACAATCGGCTCCATTTCCTTGCATTGTTCGGTCACTTTCTTTTGCAAGTCCTGCGCGTCGTAGACGCCGGTCGTTAAGAAGCCCCTATCCTCGGCGATCCCGAAAACGATCACGCCGCCGCTGTCTTGGTTTGAAAAACTGGACAGGGTATCATAAAGCCGCAGGGGGCATCCCTTCTCCGCGGCCTTAACTTCGGTCTCCTGCATTTCACACTTGTGTTCTTTGATTCTGCTTATCAGGGATATAAGTTCCTCTTGCTGCATAGTCAATCAACTCCCAGAATAAGGCTACCACAGAATCGCAACAATGTCAACAAGTTTGCCAACTGTTGCGTAAATTTGCCAACTGCCTCAAATTCTATTCTCTTATGTACCCAGTCCATTTGCCCGCTCCACTACGCTGTGTAAGGCATAGACAACTCTTTCTTTGCTATCCAACGTCGTCAGCAACGGGTCGCCGTTACTGATAACGTTGACATCGTAAACCTTGTCCTGCCTTTTCGCTGAGGACTGGACTATGCGGGTCTGTAGGGGCGCACTTTGTGCGCCCACGGGCGATTGCAAATCGCCCCTACACACGTTTTCGATATTTACGATGCCCGGCTTAAAATTTACGGTGTCCTCCGTGATGGTTAGAATTGCGTCTATATCGGCTTTCAGCTTGATCTCCAAATGGTCTTCGTAGACGATGATTTTCTCGATCATCAGCTCCAAGTCCTGTTTAACTAATTTAGGCTTGTCCAGCACATCGTTGAATATGTCGATGGCAGTCTTGGCAATGCGGTTGGAGCGAATGATGGCGTTCCGGCGGTCGTTGGTCAGCGCGATTTGGTTTTGCAGCCCGGTAATCCGGTTTTCGGCCTCGACCTCCATCTCGGCGTAGGTTTCCTCGATGACCTCCTCGGCGTCGGGCCGCTTCATAATCTCCCGTATCTTCTGCCGCTTGATGGCTTTCAGTTCCTCCCGCGCTATGTCAAGCTGCTTTGTGAGAATGTCCACCGTTTCATCGTTGTTCTTGACCTCGGCGGTTTCGTTTTTGATGGCTTCCTCCAGCCGTTCGATCATGTCCGCCGAGTTGTCGCGCACCCGCAGGACATAGGATTTCAGCAACCCGCCCAATACGTCCACCCGCGTGTGGTGGGAGGTACAACCCGCCAGCCCGCGCTTGTGGTATGTCCCACAGGTATACGCCGGGCGCAGGTCGCGGCGGGACATCGAGAACATCGGGCTGCCGCAGTCGCCGCATTGAATGAAGCCGGAATACACGTTGTCGTTTTTCCTCACGCCCCGGTAGTGTGTCGTGCCGCGCTTTTTGAGCTGCTCCTGCGCGATAGCAAAGGTGCGGTAGTCGATGATCGGCTCATGGTGGTTTTCAAAGACGATGTGGTCGTCGGCGTCTACCTTGATCTCGTTGCCGTTGATATTTTTTCGTTTGAATTTGCCCTGTCGCAGAGTGCCGATGTAGAAATCGTTTCGCAGGACACCCTCGACCGTGGCGATGCTCCACTCCGGTTTGGCGACCCGTTTGGATTCGTCGCCGTGCGCTTCCTTCCGCGCCCGCTCGTCCATGCGCGGCGTTGGGATGTGCAGTTCTGTCAGGTGGTTGGCGATTTTTTTGTAGCCCCAGCCCTCGTTATATAAGGAGTAGATTTTTCGCACCACCTCGGCGGCGGGCGGGTCGATCTCGAACGCCATCGTCTTGCTGTTGGTGATGACGTAACCGTAAGGCACGGCGCAGATCCATTTGCCGTCGGCTTGGCGTTTTTGGATTACACTCTTGACTTTCTTGGAAGCGTCGGTGACGGGCAGCTCGTTGACGAGAAAACGGAATTGAATGGCCACCCAGTCGTCGTAGGTGGGGAAGTCGATGCTGTCGCCGATGGAGATGATCCGCACCCCGGCGTCGCGTAGGTCTTCCAGTTCGACCAGCCCCCGGCTGTTGCGGCGGGAGAAGCGAGAGAAATCTTTGACGACCAGTATATCGACTTTGCGCTCCATCAGCAGCGGGCGCAGGGATTGATAGCCCTCGCGCTGCTCGAAGGTGTAGCCGGAGCGGTCGCGGTCTTCGTAAAAGTCCAGTGAACTGCCGGGAAATTTGCGCTTGACAAATTCGTCGATAATCGCCTTTTGGTTCTCGATGGAGGTGTTGTCGCGGTCTTGCTCCTCGTCCACCGAGATACGGCAGTATCCAGCGATGCCGTAGGTTTCTGTCATCTGTGCGCCCCTCCGTTCTGTGTGTAGCTGGTGACATTGTATCACGGGGGCATGAGGATGGCAAGAGAAATTTTGGAAGTGGTGGGTAACAGGCGGCCCTTTCGAGCCGCCTATCGGTTGATATACTGTGTTTTCTGCGGAACGCGCTGTGTTCGGTTCTCCAAAAGCAGATCACGGGTGCTTGTGAACAGGTCACGCTGCCCTGACTCAAAGACTGCGACGCAGTATCCTTGGGCTGTGTATTTAGCGAACAGCGGCTTGAGTCCGTGCCGGATAGGTTTGCATGACGCTTCGGAGTGGGTCAGCCAAACCGCAACTTGCTTCTTCTCATCGTTCTTGATCACTTCCATAATCTGCCTCCTCGGTTGGTAACAGTTTTTACCGAAAGGCGGATATTATGCGTGATTGCTTTGCAATATTCAGTTGTCACGGTATAAATGCGGGACTTTCTCAGCCGCTTTAGCTTTCTTCCGGCAAGCCTTTCGAGCTTCCCGGCACGCTTGGATGTCTTCATCACTGATACATCTGCCCTCCTTTGTGTAATAAGGCTCTCGGCCGGACGGCTCCAAGAGCGGCATGGAAAAAGAAAACGCATCCATGATTTCAGCGTCCTCGAGCCTGTACAGCCTAACTCCGTGATCGCGGAACACGCCGCGAAGCGCGTCGCATTGGCATTGACGCGCGAATATATGCGTCTTGACGCCGCGCTTGCCCGCAGCTTTAATCACATCAGACATACGGCGTAAGTCCATATCGATGCCCACAATAAACGGTTCGCCTTTGTAAAGCCCGTCACAGCCGCCGTAGTCTGATTCACCGCCAATGTCACAGCCGTTCGGGAACAGTACGTTAATCAGGCGCGCCCGGTAGTCCGGCTGAAGCATGACGCGCATCTGGAACGCGCCGTCCGGCCCGCACGGGCACAGGTAAACAGGCTGTTTGAAGCTGTCGTAAGCGGAGCGGTAAGAATGTCCTTTCGCTTTAGGTCTCGTCACAGCGGCGCATAAATACGGGTAATCCGCGCCCATGTAGACGACGGACGGCTGCCTTATGGTTTCCGCGGGCATATCCCTCACGCCGTCCCTGAACGCGCGGTTCAGCAAATCCATAGCCGTCTTGGTTTCGTTCTTGTAATACAGGATACCGTTCGGCTCTGTAATATAATAGAACACATAGTCTTTCGTAAGACCTTTGATTCTGGAGTTGCTTATAGAATTCTGCTTGCTTTCCCACTGCAACCTGCGTATGCCGCTTGCCGCCAAATAGACATTAGATTTCACAACCTCCGATATATCAGACGCAGATACGTCTATCCCTGCCAACAACAGCGTCATCATCACCTGCGCCGTCATGTCCCTGTGTTCCAGCTTCCGTTTGTCCGATTCCCGTGATGTATCAGGCTGATACCCGTGTCCCATACTATTCAGCAAATCATAGCCAACCTGCGTAACCCTGTAATACCTGCCGTCCCGCGATATGTACAGCAGCCCTTCGGCTATCAGCCTGCCTATGTTCGTCTCTCCCAATATCCCCTGCCATTCGTATCCGCGCTCACACGACACGTCCCTGCATATCGCAATCAGTTTCAGAAGCTCTCCATTCGCCTTGTCAAGCACCATCGAAATTCACCTGCCCTCCGCTTTACCGGGGGTTCCACCCCATGACTCCCTTTGTCTCCGCTGAGACTGACCGTGTATCGCTTGCAATCACTGAGCAAACGCCACCCCCGCTAACAGTGTTACATAAACACGGCAAAAACTGTCAGCGGGGGTGG
>Ga0082212_10009660_pt1 | contig 12419 bp, 7 predicted proteins | sample TergutNt197P3_FD_71548 | JGI IMG/M metagenome (GOLD analysis project Ga0082212, IMG submission 71548) | Neocapritermes taracua P3 segment gut microbial communities from Petit-Saut dam, French Guiana - Nt197 P3 | ecosystem: Host-associated > Arthropoda: Insects > Digestive system > Gut ... | reverse complement strand
CAAGTTCAAACGTCATGTGATTATGAAACAATTTTAAGCCGGTGATTTCGGCAAGTTTCTGCCCGACGGTCATTTTTCCTACCGCAGGAGGTCCTATAATTATAACAAGTTTCATTATTTATTCTCCTTCATTAATATATAATAATTTTCGTTACATATTGGCGAAGGATATTTATTATTCCAACCCAATATAAGTTATTTTGTATTTGGCATTGGTTTCACCTCCTAAAAATATAAATTCTCGGCGTTATAAATTTTTTTATATAGCCTTAATTATACAAAACATTCTTTATATTTCTCTCGCTGATTATATACAAAATATAATCCGGATTTTCTTTCACGATTTCGTTGAGGTTAAAATTATAATTCCACATGCCCCTGTAATTGGCGTATGAAAACCTGTCGGTATAAAATGCGTGCAAAGGTCCTTCAAAAGAATCACGGAATATATAAACCGACGGCAATTTCAAGCCTTTCAGATTTGATTCGGTTATATGCTGAAATTGTACCCTGACATGAAGCGGACGCACGCTCATTCGCATGATGCAGTTTTCATCGTATATATTCACATGCCCCGTGTCGTAATCGGGATTAAAATGCGGCGGGTCAAACTTAAAATTTACAAATACGCTTGTTTCGCATAAATCCGAAAGTTCCAGCCCGAGAGTGGCGTAAATATCGCCGAAGTTTACTTCTTTGTTATAAAATTCAAAATCAGAACGCGGTCTCGGAGCGGCGTCCGGGAATTTTTTCGCAATATAATTCATCAGTTCAACATATCCCAGATATGCCCCGTATTCAGACCAATGCGAATCTGTTTTATGCCATATTTTAAACTCGTCGTATTTGTGCGCCATCATAACGTCGGTCAAATCAATAACCGTCGCTCCTCCCGCAGTTGCGCCCTGTTTCCATTGGCGCAAAAGCGTGTCGCTTTTTTCTTCGACATATCGTCTCGGCATATCTTCGGGCCAGATTCTGACGGTATTGGGCACAAGAAGATATACTATCTCAGCGTCGCAGCCTTTGTCTCTCAAATCCTGTATTCTTTTCTGCGTTCTTTTTGTTAAATCTTCTATTTCTCTATCATTTATTAAATTAGACCCTATGTAATCCGGCAGACAATCGTCAAAATAGCTCATATAGTTATAGCCTAAAATAACCCCGTACGCTCCGTTGTCTTCGTAAAAACTTATATCTTTCTGCGGTTTTACGATAAAAGCGGTTTCTTCGCTCGGAAGTTTGCCGTCAAGCTCTGCGGTGAGTTTCAAAGTTGTCGTACCCTCGTTGCTGAACGGGACTTCGACAAGATAATCACCGTAATCAGACCCCGTGTATATTTCCTCAGTACCCCCGGTCACTCTTATCATCGCGCCGACTTCGCATTTACCGCCAATCATAAAACTTGTATTGTGGCTGTAATTCTTGACGTTCACGCTTGGTACTGCGGTTTTTCTCACGCCAGAATCGTCAGGCTGTTCCGGTTGATTATCCTGCTCCGGTTTATCTTCGACAAGAGTTTTAAACTGGTCGATGTCAAACAATATTTCCGGTTCGACATTGACGATTTCGTCCATAGAAACAGGCTTATTTGTCTCAGGCTCAGATTCGGTTTTATTTTCAGTTTCAATTTCAATATCCGGGACGTCGGGGACGCCGTCCCCTACAATAGTTTTATCGTCGTTTGCGAGACTTGAATTATTCCCGGATTTGAGCATATCGTTTATAATATTCTCAGCCCTGCTGTTGTCAGTCGTTGCGAGAAGTATCACGTAATTACTTACAATTATGACTTTAGCGTTTTCATAAATCGGGAGTTCCTGCGGAGCGTAATTAATCAATTCGCCCCTGCTTACTCTTTTAAGCCTTTTTTCAAGAAGTATTTTAAGTGAATCAATATTATTTACTTCTTCTTTTTTTAACTTTAAAACGCTGACTTCAAATATGCTTTGCCCTGCCGGGACATAAAGCGCGAAATCGTCAAGATAATCAAATTCCTGAACGGGCCGGGGTACTTTATTTATCAGATTCCCGATTTTTTCAGGTTCGATATAATTATCGCTGTTTTCAGCCGCTCCGCTGAAAAAAAACTCCAGCCCGTCTTCGGGAAAATCTTCCGGGGCGTAAATAGCTATAACCGCGTCGGCAATTTCCCTTGAAGTATAATCGTTATCAGATTTATCGCCGGTTAATCCGTTATCCGGATTATTATTGCCGCCATTGCCGGTATTTACAATATTATTATTATTGTTATTATTATCTTCTTCTTTTTTACACGACGATAAACACGCTAATAACACAGCACAAATCAAAATAACCGATATAATTAATATTACTTTTTTACTTTTCATAAACTAACTAAATCTCCAAAAATATAAATTTATACAAACGACGGAATTTTCACCCAAAGCCCCCTTTCGCAAAAGGGGTGTCACGAAGTGACGGGGGATTTTTCCCGTTAACTCGGTCTAATCATAATAACATTGTTTCCAATATCACTATAAACGAAATCGTCGCCGAAATTAAAGCTGCCCGTCGCGTTTTTGCCGAGATACTTGCTGATAAATATACCTGCGGCATAACCCGGACTGTTTGCGTCTATATTGCATCTGAAAACAAGATTGTTCCCTTCTGTCGCTATCCTGATAAACCCAAGAGCGGGCAATCCCTCAGTTGTAAACGTGATAATCTTGTCAAGCTCCGACCAGTCGTCTTCATGTACTATTTCAAGCTCAATCCCCATTTTTTCAAGAATCACAGCCTGCAAACTCTCAGCCGCGCCGAGATAATAACCCCTTGTGTCGTTTTCTTCAGTTGGAACGACTAATATATAATCCTGTATAGAATTATTGTTTATATAAATATTTCTGATAGGATACTGCGCCCTTTTATATTCTTCCAGAATTTTATCCACGCCGTACTGCAACGGTCCGGGATAAACAATATCTTCGCCGTTTTCGTTATTTTCAGTTTCTTCATCGGCAAACGAGCCGTATATATTTGATTCAGACAGATTGCTTATGTTATGCAAAAACAAAACTCTTTCTATATTTTCATAATAAATAAGATTGGCGGCAGAATCGTCATAATATCTGTAGTCTAAAATTATCAAATCATAATGATAAGCCAGAAACGGGATAACCGAGTGGGCGAAACTGTCTTTTATAACAAGCATTTTCGGACGGTTCGGCTCTCCGTTTTTAATTTGTTTAGTTATATCGACCCTTGAATTATTTCCGCTTATAAACGAACTGTACTTATCTTTTTTGTCAAGATAATCAAAATCGTAAAACCCGTTTAAAGTCCTCAGGATTTTCCCCGAATCGCTCTTGATTTCCGTAAGATAATCTTCGTCGCCGTCATATCTGAAATATTCTATATTATCCGGCTCTATCCATTTCATGCCCGCTTTAGACCATGTCGTGCCGTAAAAAGAATCCGAGACTTTAATTCTGTTAAATTCGCTTAATTTCGCCGGCTCTAAATCTTCTTCTTTAAAAGACCTTATTATCTCGGCATATGCGTAATACGCGCCTAAAGTCGTCCAGTGATGGTCTGTCCTGTAATATAGCTGACCCCTGTCCTGCCTGTCTGTCAAAGCTTTAATGGGCGTATAAAGGTCAACCCCGTTAAAACTCTTTATTTCCCTGCCGTAATAAGCCGCAAGGTCGTTAAAAGATTTCCAAATATCTTCGGATGCAGTTCTCGGATAAGTTGCGGGGAGATACATTTCCAGAACATCTATCGAACGTCCCGCGGCGGCCAATGTCACATTGACTTTTATCTCGTCCATAGAATCCGCAAATTCCGCAATCCCGTCCATATTTTTGATTAGCATATTTCTTGTTTCGTCAAAACTTTTGCCTGATGAATCTTTTGTTATAAGATAATTCTCTTTACCGAGAATAACTTCGTCGTTTTCGCCTTTAAGCAAAATAATTTCGGTACGTCCTTTAAGCCCGACGAATAAATCTCTTAACGGAAACTGGTCGGCATAATAATCGGCTATTTCTTCTGTAAATCTGCCGTCGATAAGCCTGTCTAAAAAGCTGTTCTCAGTCAATTTCGGAAACTGCTGCAACGCCCTGTTTTCCTGTTCCGAAAAAGTTTCGTCCGGGATTATAAACATAGCGGCAGTAAGCGCAAGTATAATAAACACTCCCGTAATAATCGTGAGTATATCGGGGATTCTCGCTTTTTTCGCGACTCCCATTTGCAATTCGAGCAAAGAATCCTGTTCGGTTTTTTTCTCCGGTCTGCTGTCCATTACGCTTACGCTGTTTTCAGAAACAGGAGTTTTTTCAGCGTTATCTTCTTTTGGATTTTCCGTTAAATTATTTGATTCACTCGAATTATCCTGAACTGATTCCGGCGGCAAACCGGCGGCAGGCTGTACAGACTGTACAACCGGCGCAGGTTTTTCGGGTTTGACTTTTTTAGCGGCGGAAAATTTCACTTCCTGAAACTTAAACGCGATCGCAAACTGATTTACGACAGGATATGCCGCTTTTTCCGCTATGGCGTAATCATGCGCAAACTGCGCGCATAATTCTTTTATTTTAATATCCCTGTCTTGTTCGTTCAGGGATTTCATGTCATTTAATTTTTTCGGGACATTGTTTCTTATGGCGGCGTTCAGTAAATTCGCCGTCTTTTTGTCTCCCGGTATGTAATCGTCGATAAGAGACGATAATTTCCTGCTTTCAAGCAAAATATCTTCCCCGAACCTGTCCGCAATCTTTTTAATAACATTATCCATAAATATATATATCCTCTCCGGATTTATTGTTGATTTTTTATTTTTAGAATCCTAAAATCTGAAATACAAAAACGGGTTATACGACGAATCCACAAGATAAGCCACGCCTAAAATCAAAATCGCGACCCCTCCCGCATACGCGGCATATCTGACGATATTTGATTTTTCATAGAGTTTATAAAACAATTTTTTAGGCAGGGGAGTAACGGCGACTGCCATTATAGCGAAGAAAATAAAATTACGCGTCAAATCGTATATATCCCCCTGAGACATTCCCGCCGAAGTGCCCATGCCGAACATATTCCCCAGATAGACCATTCCGTCGCCGAGACCCCCTAAATATTTCGGTTCGGCAACAAATAACAGCCACCCTATGCCGACAAAGAACAACGTATATAAATGACGGAAAAACGCCGGGATTTTTTCAAGTCTTGGCAGTAAAAACGCTTTCTCTATTATCAAAAGACCGCAGTAATACAATCCCCAAACGATAAAATTCCAGCTTGCCCCGTGCCAGAATCCCGTCAGAAACCAGACGATTAATATATTCCTGTAATTCATAAGCGGCGAACAGCGGCTTCCGCCCAACGGGAAGTAAACGTATTCTCTGAACCATGTCGAAAGCGACATATGCCATCTGCGCCAGAATTCCGTTATGCTTTTTGCTATGTACGGATAATTAAAGTTTTCGAGAAATTTAAACCCAAGTATTTTCCCAAGCCCTATCGCCATATCCGAATATCCCGAAAAATCAAAATAAATATGGAAAGTGAAACAGATTATCCCGAGCCATGCCCCCGCGACGGTTCGCTGACCCGCCGGAACGGAACTGAATGTTTTCCATAATTCACCCGCCATATTTGCCAGAAGTATTTTTTTACCGAGACCCGCCAGAAAAGTCCGCACCCCCGAAGCCGCCAGAGCAATCGTTTCTTTGCGTTCCCTGAGCATTCCGTCAACGTCCTGATACCTGACGATAGGACCTGCGATAAGCTGCGGGAACAAAGTCACATATGAGCCGAAAGTTACGACGTTTGTCTGAACTTTCGCGTCCCTTCTGTATACGTCGAAAACATAAGACAGAGCTTGAAAAGTATAAAACGATATACCGATAGGCAGGTCAATATTAAGCAGCGGCAGATTGCCGAGCCCCGGAATCACCCGGAGATTCGAGACAAAGAAATCGTAATACTTAAAAAAACCCAGAAGCCCAAGATTTATGACAATGCTTAAAATCAAAACAAGTTTTGCCTTTTTTCGGTCGTTATCCCTGAACTTGTCAACATAAAACCCGCATACATAATCCACCATGATAGTAAACATCATAAGAAAAACATACACAGGCTCGCCCCAGCCGTAAAAGATAAGGCTTGTCACAAGCAGAACAAGATTCCGCCATTTCAGAAACTTAGGCGGGACCAGAAAATACAGGATTAAAGTTACAGGTATGAACAGAAATAAAAATTCCAGACTTGAAAATACCATAATATTAATTTATACTCCGAAATAAATTATAAATATTTAATTTACGAATTAATTATTAATTATATCATTCGGCATAATTTTTGTCAACCGCAATGCATGAATATATACAAAAATTATACAATCTTCACAATAAGTTTATAATAATCTGATATAATATTTTATATAAAACAATAAAATTCAAGGAGAAAAAACAATCATGATAATAGATTTTCACACGCACGCTTTCCCCGACAAAATAGCGCAGAGAACGATTAAATTATTATACGAAGAAGCAAACGGCGAATATATCCCCGTAAGCGACGGGACGATTTCAGGGCTTATAAAAAACATGGACGACTGGGGGATAAATATATCAATAATCCAGCCGATAGTCACAAGACAGCCGCAGACAAAAAGCATAAACGAATGGGCGGCTGAAATAAATAATAATTATCCCGGCAGGATAATCAGTTTCGGCTCGATATTCCCGCATTCGGACGATTATAAAGGCGATATTGATTTTGTCGCGGGTCTTGGTCTTAAAGGCTTGAAATTTCACGCGGAATATCAGGATTTTATCCTCGACGACGAAAAAATGCTTAAAATCTACGATTATGCGCTGAGCAAAAACCTGATAATACTTCATCATGCCGGATTTGACCCCGCCTTTCCCGAACCGTTTAAGAGCAATCCCGAAAGATTTTCGCATGTAATAAAAGAAATGCGCGGCGGAATTATAATCGCGGCGCATCTGGGAGGTCACGCCCAATGGGACGACGTTGAAAAATATATCTGCGGGACAAATATATATCTTGACACATCAATGGGATTCGAATATTTTACGCAGGAGCAGTTTTTGCGGATACTAAAAAATCACGGCTCTGATAAAATACTGTTTGGCTCAGACGCTCCGTGGAGCAACGCGAAAACCGAAACAGAACACATAAAAAATCTGCCGCTGACCGAAATTTCCGAATCAGAAATAAACGCGATATTGTCAGCAAACGCGAAAAGAATATTAAATATTTGATATTGAGGAAAACGCTGGAATTTTCGCCAAAGCCTCCCTTGCTAAAGGGATGTTCGGAAGTCCACCGGACTTCCTGCACGCCGGAGGCGGTGGTGGGATTCGGAATCTGATATTGTTCAGAGAATTTACGGAATCCCTCCGTCACGCTTCGCGTGCCACCTCCCTTTAGCAAGGGAGACTTTACGAGAGAGTGCGATTCCCCCGAATTTTACCGTAAAACGCCATAAAAAATACCGATACGCAAAATAATATTACCGAAATAATCTGCGAAGTTGATATTCCGAAAAATATCCCCCTTATTTTATCCCCACGGAAAAATTCAAGCGTAAATCTCGATACTGAGTACATAATCAGATATAAAAATAAACTTTTTCCGGTTTTATATTTATTGTTATTTTTATTTTCGCGGTAACGCTCGTATAGTAGGAGTATCAGAACTAACAATAAATTTACGTCGGTTTCAATTAATTGAACCGGCAGTAATTTCACGTCATGCAGTTCGTGAGGCAGGGCAGGGGAGTGATTGAACGTGACCCCGTAACGCGGCTCAATCCCGTAACAGCAGCCCCCTAAAAAACAGCCTACGCGCCCTATCGCGTGAGCGAGGGGAATACACGGCACGACTAAATCGACGAAAACCGGTATGTTTAATTTATACATTTTCATATAAATGATACCCCCGATTGTCCCCCCAATCAAACCTCCGAAAAATACAAACCCGCTGTTTGAAAAAACCGCGACTATAATTTCCCATGTATTCGCGCCCGCGTCTGTAAATCTGCCCCAGTTTTGTATGGCGTAGATTGTATTGATTATAACGGATAATATATACGCCCCGATAAATGCGCCGATAATGGCAAATAAACTCATATAAACCGTGTCATATGAAGTCACGTTGTATTTTTTTATTCTTGAAACAGCCAGACCAACTGCGGCGCACGCCGCAAGCAGACACATCATGCCGTACATGGGGATTGCAATTTCCCTGCCGAATAAATATATATAAAAAAAAGGATACATGATATTTTTTCCTTTTTATAAATCTAAAAAATTAAAATAAATATAAAATAATATCCGAACTTCTTCCGGAATTCGGATATTATTTATTACGCTGATTAATAAGAAATATTAATTGATTACTGAGTTTACCAGCTCCAGTTGTTAGCCCAATCAGTCAGGTCGGTTACCGCGCTGTTGATTTGACATGCGCCGCATGTGCAGACCGCGCAGCCGATTGTGAAAATAAAACAGAACACCATACCTAAAATACATAAAACAAGACCCGCGGTAGCCATTCCGGCAGGAGCCCCGGCCATTCTCATTTCTTTGCCGCCCATTATTGCCGCAATTAAACCGACGACCGCCAATATCAAACCAAGTATTTCAAGTATCAATGCCGTCATATAACCGCCGTAACCGCCTAAAGCGGCGCTTGTGCTTGTTGCCGCGCCTATAATCGGCGACAGCATAACTCCTAAGAAAAGCGATGCGGCTCCGCAGATTATAGAAATCATTACTTTGCTTTTCCCCGGTATATTCGGTGGGAGCGGGGGAGGCTGCATGCCGTATCCCGGTTGTTGCCCATATCCTGGTTGCATATAAAATCCTCCTTGAAATAAATTTAATTTAGATTTAATCCAAAATCATTATAATATAAATAAAATAAATTGTCAAGCGTATTTTACAAGATTTCAGCGGGAAACGTGATTTTTTATTTTATTACAGCTTATTTTGCGGCATAAAAGCAAAATGTGTTGAATTTTTCATCGTTATATGATATAATCAATATAAAATAAAAATCATATATTTAATAAAAACAGGGGGGCAAACATGAACTTCGGAGGCGGAGGATTCGGCGGCGGAGGCGGCTGGGGATTCAGATACAGGGGCATGTCTGACGAAGAAAAAGCGAAAATGCCTAAAATAACCAAAGATTTGGTTTCACGCGCTTTTAAATACCTGACCCCGTACTGGAAACAGTTTTTTATCGTAATCGCGACTATCGCGGTAGCTTCGGTATTAGGTTTGCTGCCGTCGATACTGACGGGCAAAATGATAGACGAAGGGTTAATTAACGAAAATTTCACGGTATTATGGCAGCTTATATTATTGTCGTTCGGGGTCGTCGTGATTTCTAATCTTATCGGCGTTCTCGAAAATTACGTAAGCACATGGATTTCGCACCGTATCGTTTTTGATATGCGAAACGAAATGTACAGGCATCTTGAGTTTATGTCGCATAAATTTTATACCAACGAAAAACAGGGTGATATAATAACCCGAATGACCGGGGATATTGGCGGGGTAAACGGGATAATAAGCGGCACTCTGACAAATATATTCAGGAACGTTTTCGTGCTTGTATCAACTATAATCGCGCTGTTTTCGACCAATTGGATTTTAGCCGCAATCGGCGTAACTATAATACCGTTGTTTATCCTTCCCACAAAAAAAGTGGGAAAAAGACGGTTCGAGATAGCGACCGAAGCCCAGAAAAAACATGACGGCATGAACCAGATATTAAACGAGACTTTGAGCGTGAGCGGTTCGCTACTCGTGAAAATTTTCACTAAAGAAGACGGGGAATACGAAAAATATATCAAAGTAAACGACGAGATAACCCGCCTTAACATAAAAGAAAGCATAGTCGGCAGATGGTTCAGAATGAGCATAGGCATTTTCACGAGCATGGGACCCATGCTTATATATCTCGTAGCGGGGATATTAATGCTTTTATTAAAAACCCCGAATCTTACTGTCGGCGATGTTACTATAGTAGTTGCTCTGACCAACAGGTTATACGGACCTGTAAACTCTTTGTTTAACATGCAGATAGACATAACCCGTTCGATGGCGTTATTCAAAAGAGTGTTCGATTATTTTGATTTGCCCCACGACGTAAAAAATAAACCGGACGCGGTTGCCGTTGAAAATATCGAAGGCGTAATAGAATTTGAAAACGTGGATTTTCATTATACCGAAGAACTGCCGATACTGAAAAACATATCTTTTAAAGTCGCGAGCGGGAAAACCGTCGCAATAGTGGGGCAGTCCGGCGCGGGCAAATCGACTGTCATAAATCTTATTCCAAGGCTTTACGATACGATAAGCGGCAGCGTTAAAATCGACGGTCTGGACATAAAAGACGCCGATATGTTCTCTCTCAGAAAACACATCGGCTTTGTCACTCAGGACACATATCTGTTCAACGGGACAGTCAAAGAAAATCTTTTATACGCGAACGAAACCGCGACTGACGAACAGTTAGCCGATGCTTGCAAAAGGGCGCACATTCACGATTATATAGATTCCCTGCCTGACAAATACGATACAATAGTGGGCAACAGGGGGCTTAAATTATCCGGCGGCGAAAAACAAAGAATATCTATCGCGAGGGTTATATTAAAAGACCCGAAAATATTATTGCTTGACGAGGCGACAAGCTCTCTCGACTCAATTTCAGAGAGCCTTATTCAGCAGGCAATAGAGCCTTTGCTTCAAAACCGCACAAGCATAGTAATAGCGCACAGATTATCGACAATAATGGCGGCTGACGAAATAATAGTTCTGGATAAAGGTGTAATAGTTGAAAGCGGGGCGCACCGTGAATTACTGCAAAGCGGCGGCATATATAAAGAATTATACGAAACCCAATTCAGGCGCGCAATCGAAGACATACGTGAAAACGGCGATAATTATTAATTTTTATTTATTATTAAATTCATTCCAGACATTTTCAAACCAGCGCGGAGCGTCAGGGATTGGGCGGCGTTTACGCCATGTTATTTTAATATCGCCGTCAATCAATAATATTTCCTGAATCATATCTGTAAAATTATTTTCACCGTCGGGGACAATCATATACGAACCCCTGCTTTTTCCGCCCTGTTTGATATAATCGAGCATTGCGCTAAGATAAACATACTGCGCGATTAACAAATCCCTGTTTGACAGCGCAGCCGGAAGTTCATTTATATTGCTTAATTTTAAATTATCCCAGTAATTCAAATACTTTTCTTTTGTTATTTTTATACTTTCAAAAATATTATCGGCATTACGTATATGAGCGGCGTTTCTGCTCATCATTTCGCCGATTTCTTTTTTTGTTTCAAAAACGTTTGAATCGTCTGAAATACAGGATATAGTTTTATTAATATTTTGAATTAATGAGTAAATCTCAGTAAACGGCACGCCGGGGTCGTCGTGCCCTACATCATGCCGACAGTTTTTCGCTATAAACATCGCCGCTCTTAATCCCCCGCATTGCCCCGAATTTAACGCGCTGCCACCCGGTCTGTATATCCCGTGAGTGCCGTTGACTTCTCCAACGGGGAAAAATCCTTTGATATTGCTTTCCCACCATATATCGCCGCACAATCCGCCGTTATTATGCTGGGCGCAGACAGCGATTTCAAGAGGTTCGGTATATAAATCTATATTATTATTTTTATATAATTCAACCGCGGCAGGATTCATATAATTCAATCGTTCGACCGGAGTGCCAAACAAAACGCCGGAATTATTCAAATATTCATAACATTCTTTCCCGACATTTGAAAAATCACATTTAAGAACAAACGGATTTTTTCTGTAATCGAGAAAAACGCGCCTGTTTTTGATTTTTTTTTCGTTATAAACTAACATATCAATCAAAGACGAACCGAAATTGTCAATTTTACTCGAATCAAACGGCCATTGATAGCCTTTTAAAAATACGGCGTTCAATAATTTTTCGCCCGTATCAAAATATTCGTTCAAGAATTCAACCGGATTTTCGCCGTTTAAATCAGTCGAGACATAAGCCGGAAGAACCTGCTGATACGTCCCCGACAGATTCCACCTGAATTTTACAGAGGCTATGCCGTACTGCCATTCCGTGAGATTTTTCCCCATGACTCCCGCCTCGAATGCAATCCCCGACGCTCCGTTCTGACTTTCGGGATAAACAGAATTCGCGTAAAGCCCCGCAGGTCCGCCGACTGCGTAAATTATATTCGTCGAATAAAACAAAACATAACGTTTATCTTTATCGTTCAATTCATTTAAATTCAAACATAACACGCCGCGACATATATCATCGCGAACCAAAATTTTTATAGCCATATAACCGTCGTATATCGGGATATTTTTTAGTCTGACCTGTTCGAGAAGTTTTTCAGTCATATA
>Ga0082212_10009659_pt1 | contig 12419 bp, 10 predicted proteins | sample TergutNt197P3_FD_71548 | JGI IMG/M metagenome (GOLD analysis project Ga0082212, IMG submission 71548) | Neocapritermes taracua P3 segment gut microbial communities from Petit-Saut dam, French Guiana - Nt197 P3 | ecosystem: Host-associated > Arthropoda: Insects > Digestive system > Gut ... | reverse complement strand
ACTTATGCCCCCACTCCAGTATAACACATCATTGCGTGTTCCGATGTGCTTTCTGGCGGATGTTTCAATTATATCCACTGGCGGTTTTTTCACTTGACAAAAACATCCCTTTGGTTTCAAAGGGTTAAGGTCGATTCTGATGACGATTTACCTTGACCCGTTGGAGGCGTAAAAAGAGGATTTTCGGAGAATTGGTTAGAAAGCCGTTAGAAAGAACGTGTATCTTAAGTTATCTCTCCCTCAATTCTCCCAACTCTCCCTTCTCTCCTTGACAGCGGGAGAGTTGGGCAATTCTAAGACGTTTAGACGCAACGAATTCACACTTACTGCGCCTGTTGCGCGTTACGTTTTCGGATGCGTTCCGCGATTGCGTCAACCGAGTTTTCGTCTAGCATTGTCCGCCGTTCTTCCGTGTAATTTCCGCTACCGTTTTCAAGCTGGCGCAGAAACACAGCCGTGCCGGCCGCGCCGAGTTCGCGGGTCAAGGCACGATAGCCTTCGTTTCGTATCACGTTAAGATTCCCGATCATATAGCACCTCCGCTAACCACACCAATGGATTTCGTACGGGGATATGTGTTCCGGCTCTTTTTGCCGCATTGATAAATCTGTGGTCAGTCGTCAGCAGCACATCGGCTTTCGCCGCTTCCGCGCTGGCAAGATGGAGCGCATCGAACGACTTGATATTGAACTTCTCCAACTCTTTTGCCCGAGTAAAGATGGTTTCGGTAAAGCCGATATGCTCCGCCGCCGCTTGATACAGGAGCATTACTTTTTCCCGCTTGTCGGTGTCGGCTGTTTCCAGGATTTCATCAAGGAGAACGTCGCTGCTGAAGTATGACCAATCACTTGCTCCGCAGTTGTCGATGATGGACAGGATCGCCTCGCACTCCATACGGACGGTATTGCTGGTCAGGTCGTCATACGGGCGGTTCAGACAGCAATTATCAAAATAGATTCGCACGGCGTCACCTCTTGCCTATAGTATACCCCAACGCTAGAAAAAGCGCAAGGGGTTTTTGTCTTTGGGACATGGCTGACGCATGATCCTTATACCCTTTTTGTTCGAGTCGCTTTTTTGTATGTTTCGCCAGCGTTCATCCCCTCAACACCGGATAATCTATAATTATCTTGTACTAACATTCATAATATACAGAGTCAACCAGATTAAAAAGACATGGAAAAGGTTTCCTTTATCCTATTTTGCACTTTAAGAAAGGAATGTACCTGTAAATGATTAATGCAACTAAATACAAGCAAATCCTTAATAACCTGAAAGGCAAGACTATTGCTATTGTTTACATATTTGAAAACGAAGATGCACCTGGATTTCAACATTATTGGGTTTGGAAGAGCGATATAATAACAGGATGGATGCTTGCGATTCAAGAGCTAGGATGTGTACCATTCATTTTAGATGTAAGGACATTTTCTCAAAAAGCGATACATCGTACATTACCAACGATTGATTATGTAATTAATCTAAACTGCGGTAGTGTTAAACTCTCCGCTATGAGTTTAATTCCCTCTATGTGCAGTTTTTTAGGTATTCCATGTATTCCATGTGATGCTGCTTCAATTGTAACATCAGAAAATAAGTATATATCAAACTTACTTGCCACCGCACTCGCACTAAATGTGCCAAAATCACTACCAGTAACATGTGAAAACGGAATCTACCGTCCGTTGAATCTTGGTAGTAGTATTGGAGTTAGGAGAGGGTGTGTTGAGGTTAATACTGACGAAGGAGTATATCAAGAGTTTATACCTGGCTACGATATTACTATCCCTATTGTTTATAATCCAATGCTTCAAGGCCTAGATATATTACCACCTATACTCTATCTGCCGAAATCCTTAAATCCAAATTGGATATACGGCGAAAATGAAAAAAATAATGATGATAGCTTTTCAACAATACCAATATTAAATGTGGAGCTTTCATTAAAAAAAGAGCTTTTGTCATTTGCTCGTATCTTTCCAATCAACTCCTTCGGGCGAATTGATGCTCGGATAAAGACATGCGATACAGAATTATCAAATGAGATTGAACACGTTTGTTTAAGGCGTAAGGATTTTTATTTTATTGAAATTAACTCAATGCCTACAATCGAACCGGAAGACTCGTTTGAACTTGCATATACTACAGCAAGAAACGATCCTCAAAACTGCTTTTTTAATTGCATACAAACTTATTTAGAAGTTTTCCCTAGTAAACGCATTAACAGCTTCATTTTATCATCTTCTATGATTGCCCTCGCTAAAGCCAAGTATTAAAATCGAAGGGGCTCAGTCCATATTGCAGAATAAAATCTTTTCTTCTACCCATCGGTTCAGTTGGCGATCGTGGAGTATAGCAGGCATTTAACATTGGAGATAAGGAAGAATAATTTTTAGATAGATATTGCATTTGTAGCATACGTTCACCTGAACCCATTTTATTTGTTGCAAATGAATTGTTTAATAATGTTTTTATCGGAAATGTATTTATCAGATCATCACCTAAGTTTGAGTTTTGCTTATATGCTATTGCAAGAATATTAAGTATATAATCAGCAGAAAGAAATGGCAGTTTTGTTGTTCCCATTCCATCGAAAATACGCCGCACCAACAAGCGTATTCTATTTTCCTCAATGTGAGTAAAAGAATAGCTCTCTGCAATCATTTTATTGCTTTCTAATGCTAGATTTTGCACTGTTCTGTACTGTGATTTTGCATAATCTAATCCTTTATTAAAGAAGTCAATTGCTATCTCCGGATGACCACAAAACAGATAAGCAATACCTACGTTGTTATATATGTGTGACATCCCAACCATACCTGGGACACTATTGACCGCTTCTTCTTGCATTATTTTAAATTGTTCTGGAATGACACAATTTGAGTAAAATTGTTGCACTAGACGATTATTCTCACAATATATCGCATGATCCTCCATGGAATATTTTTTAAATATTATTCTTCCCTTTTGATATAATTCGTCTTTTCGCATATCAGAGCAATTTGGCAAGAACTCTGCATATCGATAAACATGAGCTAATAAAACATCATTTTCAAGCTTTGTTGCGATTTTTTCAGCGTCAATAATATCTTGACCGCCATAATCCCTGCAAAATACACGAAACAACTTAGCAGTACATTCCATAGCCTGCAACAATTTTTTATCTTTAGGCGAATAACACGCTTTATTACATATATTGTTTATCAGTTCTGATAATTCATTTCTAATTTGATCCTTTTCGTCAAATAACAGATTGGTTCTTATCCGCAGTAATATGGGGCTGAACGCTGCGATAATAGGATTGTTTGTCCATTCTTCATTTAACAATAAATCTCTATTTGTCTTTGAGCAAGTACTATAACACTGCCGAGAAAAAGAATCTAAAAAGGATTCGATATTGTCAGCACCACAATTTACAACCTTATATATTTTTTCCTTTCCGTTATTTCTAATCATTTTTATCGTCATCCCGTCGGGACATTCAGATAAGAGTTTTTCCGCCCTATCGAAGTCATTATCTTTGAGAATAATTATAATAGACGGCTGTAAAATGCTGTCTTTATTTATATTTATTATTTTTGATAAAGATTTTTGTGTGATCTGCCCTTCTTGTAAAATTATGGGGTCAATTATTTCGGGGCCAGCAACTTGATGTTCATGCACTGTAAACAATTTGCTTAATGTCGTTATCATTTCAGGTAATTTTACAATAGATAAACCCGTGTATAATATTGAAGTCAACTTTGCAACAGGAGTAACCCTCTTTTCTATTCGTTCCACTGCGCTTCTGAATCGCTTATTTATTTGGGCATCTGTCTGAAAATAGTTTGGCTTATTTATATAGGAATGAAAAAAATCGTGTCCTCTTCTGATGGCAAACAATTGCTCAACGACGAAGACAGTGAATGTATTGTCTTCTTGAACGAATATTGATGCTATATCTGACATTAAATCACCCATGTCCTTAAACGTTGTTTTATATACAAGATAATTATAGATTATCCGGTGTTCCCATCCATGGTAATTTTATGAAAAACATTTGTTGCTGCAAAGCGAGAATTTATTTCTCGGATGCTTCGTTGCCAGTATCGACCGTTGCTTCTCATTCGTCACCTGCGTGTAGATCTGCGTTGTCTGGATAGAGCTGTGGCCAAGCATATGCTGTATGTAGCGAATGTCTACATCCTCCTCAAGAAGAAGCGTTGCGAAAGAATGTCTGAACATATGCGGCGTGATATGGAGATCAATGCCGACTTGTCCGCAAAAATCTCGAATCAGAAACCGAACCGACTGCTCAGAGAGACGCAAGCCAAGCCTGTTTACAAAGAAGAATCCTTTTAATGGAAGGAAAGCATCTTTATACTGTCTAAGCGCTGCTAATACTTCCGTGTTTCCTATCTGCAATACACGTTCCTTTGCCCCCTTTCCCATGATTCGGATATTCCCTTCATCAAGATTTACATCGTCGGCATTAAGAGAACATAATTCCGAAACTCTCATCCCAGTCGCAAATAACAACTCAATGACGGCAACGTCCCTCTGTGCAACGCGCAATCCGTATGCGGTCGTGGCTTCACTGATACCTCCATATGCGGCAGTGAGAATCCCTTCTATTGCCCTCAGCGGAATCGTGCGGGGTAAAACCTTAGGCTCTTGAAATCTCGTTTTCATTCTCGTAATGGGATTGGCTGTGATGATTTCTTCAAACTCCAAGTGATTAAAAAAAGCCTTAATGCTTGCGAGTTTTCGTTTTGCGCTTTTCGGTGAGTATTCTCTGTGGAGATAAGTAATATATCCTGAAAGCTCACTTTTGCCCAGCCAATCCGCTCTGTCAGACATATGACGCTGAAATTGCGTAAGGTCAATCGAATACGCCTTGATGGTTTTTATGTTCAGCTTCTTTTGATACTTGCAGTAATCCAAGTATGCGGCGGTCTCCTTGACAAGATCAATCATCGTAGCACACCCCTTTTTCGTTATCCCTTCATTATCCACTGTTAAAGGGGGCTTGTCCATGATTAAATTTTAATGACCGATATATTATTTCGATGGATACTGAACATTAGAGCAATCATATCGTTTTTTAGCCCTTTAATATAAACCTATCTATCAAATCAATGATATTTGCATCGGCCTTATCTAAAAGAGAAAATGTAAATGTTTTCTTTATCATTTATATTGGTTCTCCTTCTTGCTTCTTTTTACTTTCGAGTTCTTCGAAGTAAAAACGGATTTTGGGAGCCTTCCCGTTCTTTTCGAGTTTTTCTTTTTCATCTTTGGGGATTTCTTCCTGTATAAATTTTACACCAAAAACATCGATCTCCTCTTTCTCACTGACTTGAGTATGATGTGCTGTGAAGATGGCCACATGATTTGTTCTTTCTTTATAAAATTTTAGATTATGTAGCATAAACCGTAAACCATTGAAGCCATCAGGATCCTGATACACATCCATCCTTTTATGTAATATATTATAGACACTCTCTGTCGGTACCGCAGCATCAAAGAAGAAACGACTATATTTCGATGCTCCGGGTTGATGAGCCAACCAGAGAAAAGCGTCATTTAATACTTGTTTCGGCTTTTTGGCGTGGTCTACAAGATGTCCTTCTCCTTGGATATATCTGGTCAGGGGAACTACCTGAGGGTCATCATCTAAAACAAAGATTCTCATTAGTTATTTTTTCCTCCTTGTATGTGGGATCGACAGTATAAATGTATATTGGACGGTGCCGCTAATTAATTTTTGATGCAGAACGTACGGTGAGGTGATGTTCTCCTTGTTAAGGTGCATTTTAACGGCGTTCATTTCCTTCCATTGCTCCCGATCCCTTTTCGCAAGAAGGCCGGCTTCTTCCTTTATTTCCTTGCGTATATCCGGTAATTGATCATATAACTTGAGGAGCATGGCAAAATCATTATCATATAGTTCTTGATATTCAGTGAAAACCGGCACGCAATAATCGCTGATTTTTTCATGTTTTAATGCCAATGTTCCCCCATGCTTATCTGCAATTTCCCATGAAACCGCAAGCCCAATCCCCCCGCTGTCTTTGTTCCATATGTTCGTTTCAACAACTTCACCTATCGCATTGCTTCCCTGAAAGCCCCGATCAAAGACCCGCGAATATTCCGCTTCGTCTTTCATTGGCAACCCATAGCTTTTTACAACTAACTGATACATATCCCTACTCTCGTTCAAACGGCAATCCAATGTAATGGCTGTACCAGGCAACCCATATTTCATCGCGTTATTTGTCAGATTATATGCCACCTGCTCAATCATGCCCGGGTCGGCAAACATAAAAGGCCTATTTCTATCCGTTTTACTCGGAGGAAGCAAACGAAATTTGATCCCCAGAGATTCCATGCTATCATAATATACTTCCCCCCACTTAAACAGAAAGGCACTATATGGAAGAAAATATAGCTTCTTGGGTTCCTGCATCCCGTTCATATAGCGACTTGTATCGGTACGAAGCATGGTTATGTATGAATAACTTTTTGCGTTTTTTATGATATTGGTGACTTTTTTTCTTCTTATATCATCTAAAAAATCCCAATTCACCTTGTTAAATGTTGCTATATTGGCTAGGAAGCCTACATTACTTTGCCCAAGTTCATGCCGCAAGTCTTTTGTATACTTTCTTACTTTATCTGCCTGATACCTGTAAAAGAACCCTAATGCAATCCCCCTGATTGCTGTAATTGCTGTCTTCAGGAAATTTCCGTAAGTTTTTAACAGGCGTTCGTTGATAAAATTCCCCTTTTTTACCTGAACAAGCACAACAATATTAAAAAGGCGTTTCTCTGGAAGATAGGCTACATGGGTATGGCCGTCAATATGATCCATGCCTTTGAGCCATGATGTACGTTCACTATCCTCTGTTATATAAATCAACTCTTGATTTTCAGTCTGGTGTTCTGCAAACCATTCTGTTGGAACAGATGTTCCGTCTTCACTCATCAAAGCTGCCCCCATTTGTTCGTCCAGATACTCCGTCATAAAGCAAGTAATCATTTCTATATCAGCATGAGCCGCGAAATCATTAATGCACTCCCGAATAGACGCTTTCAAATCACTGTATTGCTGTTGGACATACAACGCTTCTTTTTCAGGAGCGACCTGCTTCAATCCAAATTTTGTGATTTCCTGAATCAATTTCTCCATTCGTCGATTGATAAAATAGTGCGTCCTTGTAATATACATAGACTCAAAATGTTCTGTCATTATACAGATTTCCTCAAAGATATGATCTATAAGTGCTATAAATTCACTGTTTTCGATAGCCGTTGTTGGTAATATTCCGTATTGAATCGCAAGTTTCTCATGTTTTTCCATATTCTCTTTGCTCTCCGGTGTATCATCATCTACAAGTATCTGTCCGGTAAGCAACACGACGGATAACCCGTTATGTCGGATTTCAAAAGCACACTCCGTATATCCAGTATACGGGCAAGTGAAGCGTATGTACTGCGTTCCAGAGCTATGTGTATGGATAGACAGCCCCAGCACATCACGCACTCGCGCTTTTTCATCATCACTGTTTAGTAAAAAATACCCCGCGGCCATACAGTCCTGATGATAGCACCTGCATAGATTGTAACCGCATGTATATTCGTCTCTTCTGCTTTTGACAATATTTGCGTCATACTCCCCCGGGTCATTGCTGTTGCGGATTTTCTGACATAAGGGGCTTGAGTTTTCAAAACCGACCTCCATAACATCTAGGCGTGCGTATTTCTCCACAGCATCCAAATGCCCACATAATTCGTGCGGACATACTTCCACTGAATTTTCACAGAACCCACACGCTCTTTTTCGCTTCTCAAAAAGATTCCGAGTGCAGCCCCCCGGAACTTTTTGCAAGACTACTACCGGATGTTGGATGGATTTTGCTACATCATAAGCTAATCCTTTCAGATGGTGCTGGGTCATAAGTCCGCAAGCCGTATTGCTAAACTGCGATTCATCAACACGAAAGATAGCACTGGTTTTTAGCTGGTCATGATGCGGGCATTCTTTGCAAATCATATGTTATCCCTTTCATAGGTATATCGGTATCTTACTATCAGAAGACTGCCACTCTAATGTAATCTGCGAATCAACCTCTCACAAAAATCTCCTCCGTAACGGTATTCACAAAGGCAGAGAAATGCGCGCCGCCTGTGAAGATGAAATGCGCGGATGCTTGAACTTGGGATGCAGCGGCTGCCGCAGGGTCAGCGCGCTGAACGGTTCGTCAATACCCGGCGGAGGCTTTGAGTTTCAAAGCCTCGTTGACGTCCATTTTAACGTCCGTAAATCGAATATGCTGCTCTCCATCCACTCCTAACGTACAAGCTACGGCTCTCCGAACTCGGCGAATCCGATTGAGTCGATGATGTCTGCATCATTCTCAGAATCCCAGAAGACTACCTTGATATGGTCAATATCGTCTGGGTTGCTCTCTGGTCTGCCGGAAGATACCGTTCCCTGCGTCTCGAAGAATCTCGCTTTCAGGAATTTCTCTAGCACTTCGCTGAACACAATGTTAACCCTTCCGCTGAAACATACCATGATTGGGTTTTCCTAATTGTTTAGCGGTATTTACCTAATTGAGGGTAACTAGCATACCGATACTATATGTTTAAAACACAACTCTTAAATATAATTATCTCTTACAATCTACATCCTTACTCAAGATGATAAGGTCAGACATATGAATCTATTGCGGCGAAAAGGGTAATATAGTTGGATAAAGATTCATTTTTACAATTATACGGCCCTTTATTTTTCTTTACATAACTTATATACTCACTCCAATGTACCCCTGCTTTCGATTTTCGTTCAATAATTGCACTACCTCTGTCATAAGTAATTTTTACAAGAGTTTGCTCCTGCCTGTGCTCTAAAACAACAATTATGTTGCCAAAATACTCTTGATAGCATTCCAACTCCTTTATATAATAATATGTATTCTCAATTATTCTATTTATTTCGCATCTAATATCTTCGATGATTTCATTAATATTTTGTTTATGTTTTCTCCATTTCATTTTGGAATCATGCGCCACCCTTCATCAACTATTTTATAACCTTTGTCCAACAAATATTGTATTTCAGCATAATACCAAGAATCAGGTCTTGCACTAAATGCATTATGCGATAGCAAAATTTGATGACCTTTTGCAATGGTTCTATTTAAGAAGCTCACATTTGCACTCCACTGCTGCGCTTTAGTCATACTATTCCATACGTAACTTGGAATATTAAATATTTTTGCTTTTAAGTTATAGCCCATATTAACATAATCTGGAAAGTGGCCAAGTACAGTAGTTTTTGAAAGTGCTTTTTGAATCGTATCAATCATCATATAGACGCGATCCACTACAGTAGCGGCGGCAGTTGATACTTGAGCAGCGATTGCTGTACCGTATGTTGTTACAACTGCTCCTGCGGCCCATGCTATGAAGGCACCTATAGCTGCACCACCTACAAGACCAGCTGCTACATACCACCCATTCACATAGCCAAGTTTTTTATACGAGTAATTTGCTGCTATTTTCCCTCCAATTATCCCCCCTACGATTGCGCTTATGGTAACAAAAGCGAGAGTGAGACTTTGCCCACTTGGATCAACCCACTTCGCCGGATTATTAATTACATACACATACAAACTGCCGCTCTGCATAATTGCTGTTATATCCGGTACAGGGATGTCCGCAAGCACCCATGGCTCATCACCATAGAACATATTCCCCGGATTCCAATGCGAATCGCTTGCCACAAACCTTCTCCCGTTTGCGTCATACATCCTGGCCTGAGCGAAGTACAGCCCCAGTACCTGATCATACGGATGCACTGTATACTGCAACACGAGGTCAAGCTCCCGGACGCCCAGCCGGACAACTGCTTTGGAGAGAGGGTTACCCCACGGGTCGTACTCGGCGAAGCTGGTGATCTTGCCGGAGACGTTGTCGGTCAGGTAGTCGGTCGTGAACAGGCGGTCGCTGTGGTAGTAGAGTTTTACAACGCTCTCTTTGCCGTTTGGGTAGGTGTAACTCTGCGCCACACTGCCCACGCCGTTCGGGATGCCGTGGATGGTCACGCTGAGTTTGGTCAGGCCGTAGACGTAACGGTAGGTCAATCCACCCGAACCGTGTTCCTGCTCCATTATAACATTTTTCAATGTCGATGTATAGTCTATTGTGTAGTCTTTATGAATCGACATCACCTTGTTGCTGCCTTTGGGGAGGATTCCGTTCTCTGTACCCCCTACGGTGCGTTCCCCGTTGTTGGTCTTGCCCTTATCCTTGAAATGTCCAGCACCGGTCGGGTTGATGTGCCCCTTCCCGTTGGTGTTGTCATGCGCGTCGCAGGTGGTCACAACACCGTCCACTTGTTCAGAGGGGGTGTAAGCGAAGCCGTGGTACCCATAAGCGTTGTTGGCTACGATCCACTCATTGGCTACGAGGTAGCCTAAGCCGTTATAGATATAGTGCGATTCTTCACCTTCAGCGTTAACACCCTTCACCATGCGGTTGGTTCCGTCGTAGGTGTACTGGGCAATGATGCTGTTGTTCTTGGCGTAGATGGCCTTAACGAGATTACCTCGTTTGTCGAAGGCGTAGTTGTAGGTATCCTTGCCGTCCTCGATCTTCTGGATTTGTTGATTGAGGATGTTATACTTGTATTCCGTACCCTTGTTATGGATTTGCTCATAGATCAGGTTACCTAAGCTGTCATAAGTGTAGGTCTGATCCTTATACCCCTGATCGCCTGTGGTGGTCAGCATACGGTTGAGCTTATCATAGGTATGTTTGAGGTTGAACCGTGTCACCCCGTTTGCCGCTGAACGGAACTCGGTTAAGACGTTCCCTTGCGGGTCGTAAGTATACTTGTGTTCAATGGAATCGTTGGCCTTCTTACTGGGTGCTTCGGCGTATTGACGCAGGAGCTGTCCGGCCGCGTCATAGGTATAGGTGTTCTCCCAGCCGTTGGGGAGGGTTTCCTTTATCATCTGGCTTGCCGCGTCGTAGATGTAAGCGGTATTCTGATTCTCGGCGTCTTTGACGTTGGTCATCCGGCCTAATAAATCGTAGGTGTACTGCACTGTTGTGCCATCCGGGTAGGTCATGGTTGTTTGATTGCCTACCGCGTCATAGGTGTAGCTGACATTGTTGGCGTTGTGGTCGTTTACCGAGACGATACGTCCCAGCAGGTCAAGCTCATAGCTGGTGATCCCGTTCCAGTCCATCATGGCAACCAGTTCCCCGTTCTTGTTGTAAGCGAACAACACTTCCTTGCCGTCCGAATAGTTGATGGCGTCTACAAGGTTACGCGGGTCGTAGCCGTATTCGGTGACATACCCGTCCGCGTCTGTCTTTTGGATGAGGTTTCCGTTGCCGTCGTAGATGTAGAGTATTTCATCCCCTGCGGCGTTGATCTCTTTGGTGACCAGGCCGCGGTGATCGTAGGAATAGAGGGTGATCTGCTCTTCGTTGATTTTCCCGTCTTTGCGATAGAGTTTCACTTTGATCAAACGATTCATCGAATCGTACTCGAAGTAGGAACTGTTACCCATCGCGTCTATCGTTTCGATGATGTTGCCGTTGGCGTCGTAGACGTACTTGGTCTTGTTGCCGTTTTTGTCGGTCACCGATGTGATACGCCCCAGCGCGTCATAGGTAAAGCTGTCGTTATGACCCAGCGGGTTCTTCACAGACAGCACCCGGCCTAATGCGTCGTAGGTGTAGGAGGTGACGCGGCCTAGCTCGTCTGTTTCCTTGATCAATCGTCCGAGAATGTCATACTCATATTTCTTGACGCCGCCCAGAGCGTCTGTCACGGTGGCAACAGACCCAACCGGGGTATAGGTATAACGGGTTACGGCTCCCAAAGCGTCTGTCATGGAGGAGACGCGGTTCATGGCGTCATAGGTGAAGGTTGTCGCGTTGCCGTATGCGTCTATGACTTTAACGACATTGCCGTTGGCGTCATACTCGTACTTGGTGACAGCCCCTTCGGCGTTTACTGTTTTGATAACCCGCCCATCCGCGTCGTATTCTACGGTGGAGAACCCGCCGGCTTGGTCAATGCTCTTGATAACACGATCTAACCCGTCATAGACGTTAGAGGAGGTGTTGCCCCGCCCGTCTGTGGAGGCAATCACATTCCCGTTGGCGTCATAGGTAAACGAGAAGGTATACCCTTCCGTATCAGTATAGGACGTCATCCGATTGAGTAGGTCATAGGCATACGTTGTAATCCCGCCGTCCGGGTTGGTCACTTGGGTGACGTTGCCGTTGGCGTCGTATTCCACAGCAAACTTGCCGCCAAGAGGATCGGTAACCGAAGTGATGCGGTTCAGTTTGTCGTATGTGTAGATCGTCTTATAGCCCAGTTCATCGGTTGAGGACAGCAGGTTGCCGTTGTT
>Ga0082212_10009658_pt1 | contig 12420 bp, 6 predicted proteins | sample TergutNt197P3_FD_71548 | JGI IMG/M metagenome (GOLD analysis project Ga0082212, IMG submission 71548) | Neocapritermes taracua P3 segment gut microbial communities from Petit-Saut dam, French Guiana - Nt197 P3 | ecosystem: Host-associated > Arthropoda: Insects > Digestive system > Gut ... | reverse complement strand
ATTTGTGCGGAAAAACTTTTCAACACCTTTGGAACTTCCTGATACTCAACAAAAATATTTCATGACTCACTGAAAACCCTGCAATGTGGGTTAAGAACGGCAAGATTCAGGAATGGGTTTTGCCGTTTTTGATTAATCGCTCCTTAGGCATGAAAAATAAACAACCTATAATAGTTTTTGACATCCCGTCAGGGATGCATCCTTAGCAGGATGCAGGAGAAAGGTGTTTGTGCATTTTCTATTGATATGTATGCCCTGCGGGCAATTTGATGATCAGCAAATTTAAAAATATTTCAACCTATGATTTTTTTTTTGATTTTTTTGAAAAAACAAAAAAGGTTTTATATCTTTGTCGGTCAATAATTAATGGTAATCAAGGGTTGATAAAAATCATCATTTGTTACAATAATCTCTTTGACCGCAGGGCATACATATCAGTTGGAAAATGAAAATCAGGCAGAAAAATTCCCCGTTTGGAAATTCACAAACAGGATACAATATAATAATAAGCAGAATAATAGTATTTAATATTTTAAAACCTTTAGTATCAAAACAATGAATACAAATGAAGTATCCCGCCGTTCTTTTATAAAGAAGGCCACAGCTCTTTCCGCAGCTGCAAGCGCTATGCCGACGATCCTTACATCTGTGCAGGGATCAGCAAAGGCTGCTGCGCCTAAACGTGTCAGCGCTTCCGATCGTGTCAATCTTGCCCTGGTGGGTATCGGTTATCAGGGTCAAGCTGACGCGCAGCAATTCATGCGTTCCGGACTCTGTAACATCGTAGCGCTTTGCGATGTAGATATGGGTGCGCCTCACACGCTTGATATCATGAATGCGTGTCCGAATGCTCCGCGTTTTAACGATTTCCGTCAGATGTTCGATAAAATGGGCAATCAAATTGACGCCGTTCAGGTGGCTACTCCCGACCATTCGCATTTTGTGGTTGCTATGCACGCCATGAAACTGGGGAAGCATGTGTACGTGGAAAAACCATTAGCCCGTACCTTCCTGGAATGCGAACTGCTGATGGAAGCCGAGCGTAAATACGGCGTTGTTACCCAGATGGGAAACCAGGGGCACTCAGGTGAGAACTACTGGCAGTTTAAAGCATGGACAGAAGCAGGTATCATCAAAAATGTTACCTCTGTTGTTGCCCACATGAACCAGGATCGCCGCTGGCACCCATGGAATTCTAAAATGACCAGCTATCTGCCCGGTGAACCGGTTCCTCCAACAATGAATTGGGATGCATGGATGGCCGCAACCCATCCACGCGCTTACAACAAGGATTACCACCCCGGTCAATGGCGCGGCTGGTATGAGTATGGTACAGGTTGTCTGGGCGACTGGGGCGCGCATCTGATTGATACGGTGCATGAATTTCTAAAATTGGGACTTCCGTACGAAGTAGATCCAACCTACCTGTTGGAACATAACCCGTTCTTCTTTCCCATGTCTTCAACCCTGATATTCAAATTTCCGGAACGTACCGCCTCCGGAGGCCCCGTAGTCAGCGGCGGTGGCGGAGGGCCGCGCGGCAGCAGTAATTTGCCCGCCTGTACGATCAGCTGGTATGACGGAATAGATAATTTTGCTCCTGTTCCTGAAGGATTTGGCGGTTCTGTACGGCAAGATGCGGATATTCCTCCTCCGGGCGGAGTTCAGCAACCTCAACGCACACGACGGCCCGCTACAGGAAAAGAAATCTTCTCCGAAACGTTGAATTTCAAAGGTGGCTCACACGCTGCTCCTCTTTCCATTTTTCCTGATGAAAAAGCGAAGGAGATGGAGAAAAATCTTCCAAAAGTACCGCCGCCGCCGTCAAACCATTACGAAAACTTCCTAAAGGCTTGTTTGGGTCTTGAAAGAGCGAACTCGCCGTTCTCCGTTTCTGGCTTGTTGGCTCAAACATTTTGCCTGGGTGTGGCCGCCCAATGGACGGGAAAGAAAGTTGTGTTTGACCGCGAAACCAAACAAATTATCAACAACCCGCAAGCCAATCAAATGCTCTGGGGACAGGTACCGCGAAAAGAATACGTACATTATTACGGTGTAGTATAATATCAATAACCCTAAAATTTATATCAAATGAGCAACAATTTATCAAGACGAAAATTTTTAGGCGGTTCGGCGGCAGCGCTTGCCACTGCATCGCTGGCCCCGTTAGCCACATCCTGTCAAACGGCTCCGGCAGCGCCGTCATTCCCGGGCATATATGATTTCGGATCGAAATTCGGCGGCGTACAAGTCGGTTGTACCACGTACAGTTATCGTAATATGCCGGCCGGTATTGAAAACTGCATCAAATATTGCAGAGAATCAGGTATTGATTCCATTGAGTTCAGAAGCGGTCCTGACCTTGAGGCATTCCTTGGCGCTCCTCAAGCTCCTCCCCGTCCTGCACCACAACAACTTTCCGTTGACCCAGCTACACTTGATGCCGCTGCACTTGCTGCACTCAGGGCGCAGTATGCCGGAGGACGTCAGCCATTGACCCCCGAACAACAGGCTGCGCAAGACAAATACAATGCCGATCTGAAAGCATGGCGCATGGCCGTTACTCCTGAACAGGTGGCGCCTGCTAAAAAACTGTTTGACGATGCAGGAATTGATGTACACATTGTGAAATTCACGCCGGGCAGATGGTCGGATGAAGAAATTGACTATGCTTTTCGTGCAGCCAAAGCGATGGGCGCCAGAGGCGTCAGTGAAGAATGGGGTATGGAAGCGGTCAGGAAAATGGCTCCTTACGCCGAAAAGCATGGCATGTATGCCATCTTTCACAATCACGGTCAGTTTGGACCGGAAGCCGGATACGATTTAGACGAACTTTTTGCCGTATCGCCCAATGTGATGTTGAACTTCGACTTCGGACACTTTTATGGTACAACCGGTTCGGATCCGTGCGAAATAATCAGGAAATACCATGATCGCATTTTCAGTTTACATGCCAAAGATAAAACAGGCCCCAATACAGATCCGCCTAATACAAATCAGACATTTGGTCAGGGTGAAACGCCTATAGCCGACGTCATGTTATTGCTAAAAAAGGAAGGATGGCCTATCTATGTGGATATTGAACTGGAATACCCCATCAAACCGTGGTCAGATCAGGTGAAAGAAACAAAGACCTGTGTTCAGTATTTGAGAAATATCCTGATTTGAAAATGTTTAATTACTCATTAAAATGTAAATGCCTATGGAATAAAAAAATAGTTAGAATGATAAGCCGGCTTGTTGCCGACGACTAAAATTACAATTTATAAATTTTTAAAATAATAATAATCAAATAATTAATCTATGAATATTTTTAAATTATCAGTATTAATCGTTTTATTCAGTTTTTTTCAGGGAGTGGCTCAAGCGGCCAATCCTGAAGTTACGGATAGTGAAACATCCGTCATGCAAATCAGAGTGACAGGTACTGTTATCGACAACGAAGGAGTACCTATACCGGGCGTTAACGTTCTGGTGAAAGAAACCCAGCAAGGTACGATAACCGACATTGATGGTAAATACTCCATCAACGTTCGCGGCGAATTCACTGTCCTCTCTTTTTCTTTTGTAGGCTTCACCACTCAGGATATTGCAGTGGGCAACCGTACCGTCATTGATGTTACCATGGCGGAGGACGCCCAACTGTTGGATGAAGTAATCGTAGTAGGTTATGGAACCATGCGTAAGGCCGACCTCACCGGCGCAGTAACCAGAGTAAATATGGAAGATAAGGAAGTGTTGGCCAATATCACCATTTCGCAGGCTTTATCCGGTGCAGCGCCTGGTATCAGTATTGTTGGAACCTCAGGTCGTGCCGGAGCAGACCCTTCCATCAATATCCGCGGGCAAAATTCTTTTTCAGCCAGTCAGAGTCCTTTAGTGGTTCTTGATGGCGCTATTTATTATGGCTCCATTGCCGATATCAATGCGAGCGACGTAGAAAGTATTGACGTTTTGAAAGACGCCAGCGCTGCCGCTGTATACGGTTCGCGTTCGGCAAACGGGGTTATTCTTATTACCACCAAAAAAGGGAAAGAAGGAAAACCCAGGATCAGCATCAATTCGTATTACGGCTGGCAATATATGACCAACACTAACCGCAGGATGATGAACGGTATGGAATACGCCGCCAGATTGGTGGATTTCGACTGGGAAGATGCGCTGTACACATGGTATAAAAGAGGTCCGACCAGTGAAAACGATTTTGGTGGCAGGCCGGTGCGTCCCGACATTACCGATCGTAATGTGTTGGCCGGTAACAAGTGGTTGAAAGGCGAAGAAGGAGAAAACATTCTCGCCAATAAAGAAACCAACTGGATGAATGTGGTCAGGAATAAGGCGGCGCCCGTTCAGAACTATAACATCAGCGTTTCAGGAAGAAGCGACAGATTCAACTACTTCTTCTCAGGTTCGTATTTAGATGAAACCGGCATACAGAAGTTTGACTTCAGCAAACGTTTCAGTTTTCGCATGAATTTGGAGACCAAAGTTACCGACTGGTTGACAATAGGTCTCAACGCTTCGTACATGAACCGGAAAGATGCGAGCGACAGGGTGGCCAATATGGATACCTATATGCGTTCTACAAGTCCCTGGGCGCATAACGACACCCATCTTCCTGTCGAACAGCGGAAAATGTATTATATCGGAGAGAATTACATGCATAATCCGTTAGAAAGAGAAGCCTGGTGGATGCATTCCGAAAGAAATTCGTTTTTTGCCGTAGCCAACGCGAAAATAACCATACCCTGGGTATTGGGGCTGAGCTATGAATTCAAATATTCGCAAAGAATAACCAACAGTCAGAACGACAGATTTGTTCCGGCATTTGTATCCGATGGCAGCGCTAATAATGGCTATGCTGAAAAACGACCGAGTTATCAAACCGACTGGCTTGCTGATAATATTATTTCCTACCTGCGCACATTTGGCGACCACTCGGTAGCGGGCACCTTAGTGTACACCCGCGATTACAGGTATAATGATCAATACCGTGTGCGAGGCACTGATTTTGAAAATCCGGTGATGGGATATTATCGCCTGGAGTTAGCCAAAACGATTACCGCATCAGATGCCAACGTATGGATGCAGTCAACTGTAGGCTATCTGGGACGGTTGAATTATACCTACAAGAACAGGTACATGATTACCGGAACAGTACGCCGCGATGGCTCGTCAACCTTCCCTGCCGGCAATAAATGGGCTACGCTGCCCTCCGTTTCATTGGGATGGGTACTTTCTGACGAATTGTTTATGAACAATTTACCGTGGTTATATACCAAACTCAGGCTGTCATACGGAGTGAACGGCAACCCTGGCAGCGACCGTTATGTGAGCTTTTCAACGGCGGACAGGGGATTTTACGAATGGGGCAACGATTTGGTGGTTTCAGCCTGGCCTAACCCTAGTGGAATGGGTAACGATAGGCTGATGTGGGAAAAGTCTACCCAACTTAACCTGGGTATTGATTTTGCTTTGTACAAACGGATCACCGGCTCCATCGAAATGTATCATCACAAAACATCGGATGTGATTGTGAACCGCTCCATGCCATGGATGTCGGGCTTTAGTCGAATCAAATCCAACCTTGGCGCTCTCCAGAACAGAGGTATTGAAGTATCGCTCAATACAGTTAATCTGCAAAACACCGACATAAAATGGAGAACCGGCGCTTCTTTCTTTCTGAATCGCAATAAAATTCTGGACATCTATGGCGACGGTACAATGGGCGACATCGGAAACGGATGGTTTGTAAACCACTCCATTGGCGCTGTTTACGATTTTGAAAGGACCGGCATCTGGCAGGAAGAAGACCTGTTCGAAGGAAGGATAGGTCCCAATAGCAATGCATATAAGAACTGGTATCCCGGACACTGGAAACTTACCGACGGAGGAATGAGTGCAGATCAAGAAATAATAGCCCCCGACGGAACGATCACCGAAGCCGAAGACCGGAAAATCATTGGTTACCGCGAAGCTAATTTCAGGTGGTCGCTCAGCAATACGTTTAATTACAAACAGTGGGGATTGTTTGTCATGTTCAATTCCGTGATGGGAGGCGGTAAAAAGAACTGGCTGCTGCACAGCTGCTATAATGCAGTGAACGTACAGAACCGTTCGGACGACGTAAGACGTATGAACCAGCAAGGCACCCGTCCGTACTGGACGCCTTTCAACCGCGTTAACAATTCATCCGGCGTATTTAACGATCAGCCGCTGTACGGCGATATATATGAAAGCCGGCAATTTGTACGCCTGCAGGATGTATCGCTCACCTATACTTTCAACAGAAATCAGTTGAGCACATTGGGCAATGTGTTTGAACAGTTGCAAGTTTATGCCTCCGGTCAAAATTTATATACCTGGAGCAAATGGCCCGACTGGGATCCGGAAGTGCAGTTCAGGCAATACAGCGACAATTCAAACCAGAATTCCAACAACTTCAATATACGTAGAGTTCTTGTAGGCTTAAGATTAACCTTTTAAAATTTTAGTATGATGAACACGAATATAAAAATAAATCATTTTTTCAGCAGCAGACTGGCGCTCGTCACTTTGGCACTGGCGCTTGTATCGCCCATGAGTTTTAACTCGTGTAACGATGAAAACTTTTTGAAAGAAAAGGTATATTCCACACTTCTAACCGACACTTGGTACGGTTCGCAGGAGGGTATCAATCAGGGTATTGCCGGTTTATATACTCTTTTGCGCCAGCGCTGGTATTGGGGCGATGAGAATCAGGACCAGATTGCGATCTGGCTGGGCGCATTGGGTACAGATGTAGCCTACCATGGCGAAAACCCCAACAATAACCGTTTCCTGTGCGATTTCCCGACCTATCTTGTTCCGTCGGGCGACCCCGGAGGTACAATATTACACCATTGGCAGTACTCTTTCGAAATGGTCTCCCGCGCCAATTATTTAATAGACGCTTGCGATAAACTCCCTGAAAACAAGTGGAAAAGAGCCGGACAGAAAGAGGCGTATATCGCTGAAGCCAAATTTTTCAGGGCTTGGGCTTACCGTAACCTGACCTCATTTTATGGACAGGTTCCCGTGATTGATGAGCCGATAACATCCACCAAAGTGGATTTCGAACGCGATCCCTTAGAGAAGGCTTATGCATTAATAGAAGCCGACCTGAAAACCGCTACCACCGGTTTACCCGCAAGAGGCGATGAGGAAGGCACCGGCAGAATAACCCAGGGCGCTGCATGGCAACTGCTTTGCGAAGTGTATCTTGCCCAGCATAAGTACCAGGATGCCGTTAATGCCGCAAACACCTTGATTGACGGTTCACAAGGGTACAAATTGATGACCGAACGTTTCGGAGGTAAAAATTCGGTATGGGGTACCGGCGACGTATTCTGGGACCTCCACGCCCAAGGCAACCAGTTTAATTCGGCAAATACCGAAACTATATGGGCTATGGCGTTTCCATACAGGGTAGAAGACGGACGATCCAATCACCGCGCCGGCAGATGCTGGGGTAATGCATACTTTCGTCTCGACCATACACCCGACATGCCGAAAGGTTACACGCCAAAAAATGAGTGGGCTCCATTCTTGGGCGAACTGAGGCCTGGCGGTCAAGCTTTTCCCGGGGGGTATAACGGTTATTCCGATACACTGGGACGCGGCGTATCATGGATACATCCTACTAACCTTACCTCTTATTTTATTTGGGAAGATAACTGGGACAACGATTACCGGAATGCCGGGCATATGATCAAGCGCGATTTTTATTATGACAACCCGAAATCTATATTTCATGGCAAGAAGGTTGATTTGAACGATTATGCAGCTTATGGCTGGTATGACGATGGCCTTGATGGTAAGCGCGATCGCCGGAATGATTCCTGCCAGTATATCTTTCCGTTTTTCATGAAGAAATTCGATCCGTGCAACGTACAGACGAATTTAGCCACTTCCGGTAACGGCGATTCTTTTAAAGATATTTATATCATGCGCCTTGCCGAAACCTATCTGTCGCGTGCAGAAGCCTATATCGGGCTGGGACAGTTTGATAAGGCTATTCAGGACATCAATACTGTCAGACGCAGGTCAAACGCGAAAGAAGTTACTGAAGCCGAGGCAATTGCTTACTCCGGTTCAGTGCTTGATTACCTGCTCGACGAACGCGCCAGAGAGTTGTACAGCGAAGAATGTCGTCACTTTGTATTGCGTCGTACCGGAACGCTGATCGACAGAGTTCGCAGATATAATAACAATCCGGCAAAACCGGCCGGGTCGGGACAGAACATCATGAAGAAACATATACTGTGGCCGATTCCTCAAAGTGAATTAGATAAGAATATAGAAAACAAATGGGAACAAAACCCAGGTTATGATCCCAGCCACCCTGATTACAGTGCTTTAAATTAGTCATTTGTATACAGTATTACAATCCCTGCCGGAAAATGAAATCCGGCGGGGATTTTTTTATGCTTTAGGAATGAAAAATAAACAACATATCAGGTATTTGACATCCCGTCAGGGATGTGTCGCTCGGTAGAATGGAATTATGCTACATCTTCTCCAGCATCCCGTCAGGGATGCATCCTTAACAGGATGCAGGAGAGAGGCGTTTGTGCATTTTCTACCGAGCGATGTATTGACTTCGTCGAGCCCTTCGTTGAGGGCTTTACCGTTCGTGAATGCCCTACGGGCAATAGCATATCGTGGTGGTTCATTTTCTATTGATTGCGGATCAAGTCCGCAATGACGCATGCCCTACGGGCAATAACGCGGATTTCCCGTAGGGAACTTAGCGAAGCGATCTCACGAAAGTAAACAATATCAATAGAACGAATACGACAGATAAATTGTGTTGTCCGTAGGACATTCACAACAAAATCGGAACGTAAATTTTAAATTTTTCGTGCCTAATTTTTTTACTGCTTATCCACATAATGCAAGTAAGAGTACGTCATTCCGCGCTTGACGCGGAATCTTCTAAGATAATCCTTTAATTTTCATGAGATTGCGGGTCAAGCCCGCAATGACGGATAGAATGAGACTTGCTTAATATTGCGGGTCAAACCCGCAATGACGGATAGAATGAGACTTGCTTCATGTGGATAAGCAGTTATTTTAACTCCTGATTCGCAGTTATTCAATGATTCAATTATTCGCTCTTTATTGCATCCACCGGATTTGCCCGCGCCACTTTAATCGTTTGCAGGCTAATGGTTGCTAATGTGATGATCAGGGCGAGCAGACCGGCCAGCACAAATATCCACCAGCGCACCGGAACGTGGTAGGCAAAACTTTCCATCCATTTGTTCATGGCCAACCATGCAACAGGCGAAGCAATCAGCGCAGCCAAAAGCACGAGTTTCACAAAACCGCCCGAAAGCAGCGTGAAAATATCATAAACACTGGCGCCAAACACCTTACGGATACCGATTTCCTTGGTGCGCTGTTTGGTAGTGAACATCACTAAACCGAACAGTCCCATACAGGAAATAAAAATAGCCATCAACATGGAAGCGCTGATGATTTGCGCCGTTTTTGCTTCTTTTTCATAGAAGGCGGCAATGGATTCGTCGTAGAATGTTGCCTCAAACCTTTCATATGGACTGATTTCCTTATAGGTGTTTTCAATATCGGTTAATATTTTTTTGACGTCTCCCCTGTTTTTCCCTGCAATAGCCAATTTCACGGATACGGCGCGTCCGGCTTGGGTAGTTGCGCTCATCAGTATCGGGCCAATCTGTTCATATAAAGGCATAAAGTGGAAATCGGAGGTTACGCCAACGATCTGCAGCAGACGTTGTCCTTCCGGCGCAGGAACATCATCCGGCAGGCGGTCCATCTGTCCGCTCCAAATCAATTGCCCGATAGCGTCCTGCGGATCAATGAATCCAAGTTGACGGGCGAAGATTTCATTGATCACAGCCTCCCTCATATACCGGCTTGGGAGAAAATTTCTGCCGGCAACTAATTTCAGGTGATACATCGGGATGTAATTTTCATCGCAAAATTCCACTGCCCCCATTACTTCCACTTCTTCCCCGTTATCGTTATATTTGAATATGGTGCCGTTATGTCCTTTGGCGGCAGGGGTTTCCTTGTGAACGCTTACCATTTCCACAAATGGAAACTGTTTGATCTTTTCGGCAAATACCTCGCGATTACCTCCTCTGGTATTGATATTGATAATGGCGTCCTGCGTAAAACCCAAATCCTTGTTCATCATGTAATGAATCTGGTCGCCCACGATTAGGGTACAGATAATCAGTATCAAAGAAATGGTGAACTGGAAAACGATTAACGATTTCCGCAGCAGATTTTTGGTTCCTCTCCGTTGTGTTCCGCCTTTCATAATACTGATCGGCGAAACGCCGGATGATACCTTTGCAGGATAAAAACCGGCCAGCAGCGTCGTAAAAAGAACGACAGATAAAAGAAACAACCAGGTAAACGGTTGCAACAAACCTTGAGCCAAATCTTGCGGCACATAGGAATGAAAGATTTTGGCAAACGGATCTACCAGCAATAACGCAAGCAATGCCGCAAAAACAGTAACTAACAGCGTTTCGCCAAGGAACTGAATAATCAGGTCGGCGCGCTTCCCGCCCACCACTTTACGTACCGCTATTTCCTTGACGCGCTGCATGGACTGCGCTGTGTACAGGTTAATAAAATTACAGACGGCAATAATCAGTATAAACGCAGCAATCGCCATTAAACCGTACAGTGTGGGCAAATGCGCCTGATGCGAGTACAGGTCATTTATCGCAGTATTAAAATGAATATCTGCCAGCGGTTGTAAATACAGCGGGTTGATTTCGTCGAGCGGCGTTTCCTTTAAATAAAAAACATATTTTTTTAATAATGCCGGAAACTGCGCTTCAACCGATTTCGGGTCAACGCCCGGAAACAGTTTTACGAACAGTTGAGCGTCCGTGTTCCACATACCCCAAGCCTCCATGTTAATCCTTCCGTTCAATTCGCTACCCGGAATGGATGCAGCCGAAACAAAGTCCGTAAAAATAAAATCGGTGTTTTTCGTCCACGGCTTCACAATGCCCGCCACTGCCACATGAAGCGCTTCGCCATATGTGATTTCCTTGCCGATATACGCATCGACAGGTAAATCGCCAAAGTATTTATACGCCTTGTCTTTTGTCAACACCACCATATTAGGGGCATTGAGCGACGCCGGAATTCCGGCTAACCATTCGTATTGAAAAATATCGAAATAACTCGGATCGGTTATAATGACGTCAAACGGTTCATGACCATATCTCGGCTCTTCGAACAATTTCACCTCTCCTTCGCTCGCGCCCTGTATACGCACTTTAGTGTTATAATTCCAAAACATAACAGCCGTTTCGAGACCGGTTATTTCGTCGCGCACAGGAGGAAGCATTGGATGGAGCATACCTGAACCTCTTTCGGTCGTCAACCGGAAAATACGTTCCTTATCCGGATGAAAGGCGTCAAAACTCATTTCGTGGCTTGTTATCAGATAGATCATCAGACAACAGGCAATCCCCAGTGAAAGTCCCAGGATATTAATAACAGAAGACACTTTGTTCCTGGTCAAATATCTCCACGCTGTTTTAAAATAATTGGTGAACATAATAATTGGTTTTTGATGGTTTTTGACTTTTTCGATTCCTGACTTTTTATTTTTTTTGATATATTTTGATTTATTTAACAAATTTTGTGCCAAATTTTCAAAGTAGTGATTATGTTATAGTTATAAAATTTTTCTCAAAAAAAACTGTTCGAAATCGTACACTATGTGTCCGGTTTCGATACACTTTTTTCTGTTCATTGATTTTTTCTTACGGTCTTGCGATCTTACAGGTAACGATGAACATTGAATCGGTTAAACTTATTTGCAGATGGAAATCTTCCGGAATAAAACAGGTAAACAAAGTCATATTATTGGTCTGTTATCTTTGCAAGCGCCATTTTCCTGATTTTTGGGTCTTCGGCGTACAAGGTAACCTCTATGAAAATAATACCGGGCGGCGTTCTGTCAATGGCGCTACTATCTTCAGCAGAAAGTTCGTTTTGCGCATGGATTGTCATTGTTGTGGTGCACATCAGATAACCGTTCTGCTCCGTAACTTTTAACTGTTCCCATGCTGATTCCGGTTTTCCTGATGCTTGTAATGCAGTTGTCCGATTCATTTTCCAGCGAACAATTTCCGGTCCGGTAGTTGCCAGCTGCCCGTAATATTGTGCTGAAACAGCCGGTTGTCCCGGCGTCAGACCGCACAGTGATTTGAAATCGTTGATGAAATGCGGCTGGTCAAAAATATCCGCTGTCGCAGGATAATTCGGTCATGTTCAGGTGGGCGTTTCGTTGTTACGGATAAATTTCCCGTTAATTCCATATCGTAAAAATCGTTCTGATGTCCATACAACGCCACATTGTCCAGACAGATATTTATTGCTGTT
>Ga0082212_10009657_pt1 | contig 12420 bp, 9 predicted proteins | sample TergutNt197P3_FD_71548 | JGI IMG/M metagenome (GOLD analysis project Ga0082212, IMG submission 71548) | Neocapritermes taracua P3 segment gut microbial communities from Petit-Saut dam, French Guiana - Nt197 P3 | ecosystem: Host-associated > Arthropoda: Insects > Digestive system > Gut ... | reverse complement strand
TTCCACGTACAGCGGATAGTCCCCGTCTCCCGCCGGCTGGCCCTCTAAGTCTACATACACAGCCACGACAGCCGCCAGGCCGCCCTCCGCCACCGCGCTTTCCAAGACGTCGGCGAAAGCCGCCAAAGACACTTCCACTTCCGACGGGGACGCTTCATACGCCACGCCGGGTGGGGCGTTGCGTATCTCTATGGGTATCCCGGCGACAGTCCGTCTGCTCAGGTTTTTTTCGATCCGTATCGTGACCTCCACCATATCCCCTTCCAGGATCTCCACTCCTGGCGGCGCCAGGAGGCGGACATAGCCGTAATAAGTATCCGTCATCGGGCCTAGGTCTATGGCTTCTGTATTCAGATATTCGATGGGGCTGACCGCCGCGTAGGGCCCGGTGATCTTCACCGTGGACGGATGCACTTCCATACCAGCCATGATATAGTGGTCGTCCACGCGCCCGGAGAATGCGGCATGAACTGAAACGCTCTTCGAGGAAAGGTTCTCCAGGACGACGACATGAACGGATACTTCATCGTCGGAGAGGCCGACCCTGGGATTTTCATACACATGCCCCTCCGTATCCAGCAGCGTGACAGGCACATAGCGATGGACGTCGGCCATCAGATCGTGCAGATCCACGCTCACCACCGCCTCCTCGATCTGATCCAGCAGGCGCCTGGGGCCCGATACGATCACAGAAGCCGGGCTGGCTACGGGGGGAAGGCTGGAAAAGCCTTGTCTGACTTCATTATGCGCCGTGACGACGACCGGCAGCTCCCGGGTCTCGTACACGTCCACATTGAGTTCCACATAGTCCGGCCTTATGGACACCAAGGATACGCCCGTGGGGAGTATGTAGTGGATCACATACTCCGCCTTGCCCGGGTGGGCATTGCTCATATCCACATAGGCCCTCACGTCCCTGGGGAATGTCAGATTCATCGTCGAGCGGTAGCCGCTTACCCGGATTTCTACCGGGCCCGGCTCCGACTCCAGTATGTAGCCTTCCGCCAAGCCGTTTACCGCGACGCTGATATTCGGAAAAGGCTTTTCGACGACGGGGTTTTCGGCGCTGGCGACGTAAAACAAAAGAAACACGGCCATGACCACCGCGAGGATCGCGTTAAATAGATTGCTGTTGAAAAATGTTTTCATGTGGGCGCTGCTCAGACTTTCCTATGCTTGCCGTATTCTATTCCCACCGCAATAAGAGATATTACAAGCCCTATTATTACGCAGACAATTACTACCGTGCCTACCGGCATAAAATCAATAAAAGTATAATGGTCTTTGTAATTCCAGTCGCTGTCGCCGTCATTATCATATATATAATAACCCTGTTTGTAATATATAGTATTGCCTCGCCTGTCCGTAACTTTGTCTGTGTCGTTGATATAACTTTCCGTCATCTTTTCGGCTAAGTCTATAAAAGTATATAACGCGCCGTCCCAGTCGTTATTTTTTAAGTCTACAAGTATCGCTTCCCACATGCCGTCTACATAACTGTCGTTCATTACCTGCTGACCTTTTCCCAACGTAAACACGGCGAAGTCTCTTTCGATTGGACCGGTGGTTATGACAACAGAAATAAAATCTTCGCTGTAGCCCGCTTTCTCACGGACCAACGCCGCCAAATCCCAAACCGAATCGTCGTCGCTGCCTAAAATATAATCGTTGACGATAATAAAAACATAATCTATGCCGTATTTTAAACTCATATCCCATAAAATATTGTTATAATAATTCATGTCAATATTATTGAAATTTCGCCCTATATCGTATAAATATTCAGAGCTGTTAAACGTGCTGTAATCATATGTTTCCCAGCCGTATGCGGCTGAAACGGCAATGCAAAACGTCAAAATCAATATAACAAGCAATACGCTTATTTTAAAATATTTTTTCATATATATTTATCCCCCTGTTCCGTCAAAAAGTAAGCCAGTAATATAAGAAACTCAACGCTAAAGGTATTGCGGTCGATATTCCGAAAACTATCGACCAGAACTTTAATACTTTTAATTTGTCTATCGGCAGATTGCCCGTTATTTTGTCTGTCTGACCGTTCATAGCGTAGATATACTGCTTGTTTTTATAGTTTGAATATAACAGCCAGACCGGAAGTAAGCCGTATTTTGATTTGACGTTATCTATCCGTTTCCTGTCTATTTTGCGTCTTACCCTTGTATATCTCTTTAAACTTTGCTTTATTTTGTTTTCAGCCGAGCCCTCGAATCTTATTTTTGCCCTGTTATATAATTTATCTTTGTCCTCGTCGTACCGTTCGGCTAAAAATCCCGAAAGATAATGGCTTGAGAATTTATCCAGTTTCGAAAAATCAAACGGCTCTATCGAATCCATTATATCGTCGGGGGTTCTTGACGACGCGTCAACGGGAATATTGTCTATCTGCATCTGACCTTCCCTCGCGATATTATAAATATCCGTTCTTGTTATCCTGTAATCGCCGCTTCGCCTGACGCTGACTATGTCCCCCTCGCCCTGAACAACAAAATTTACGTTGCCGTCATATAACCAGAAAGGTATATATACCCCGGTGAGCTTTTCTATGTTCTGGTCGGTCTTATAATCGTCGGGGATAAATCTTTTCTTTTTCAGATAATTTTTAAATATGTTCATAGCCTGCTCTTTGGTATTATGAAACGGAATCATAACAGACGGCTTAAATTCTCCGGATAACTGCGTAGTCAGAACCAGCGGTCTCTGGCAATACACGCAGAAAGTCGCGGAAGTGACGTTATCCGTGACTACTTCCGCGCCGCAGTAACTGCAATCGTAAATTTTGATTTCGTCTTTTGAGAACGGCAGCGGCTCAGAAGTCTGAGAAGTCTGAACAGTCTCAAAACCCGAATCGTCCGTTGCGCCCGCTCCCAAATCTTTTTCGTTGAATTCCGAGTCGCACCATTCGCATTTCCATTTCTGAAGCGCGGGGCTAAACAATAAATCCGCCCCGCAGTTCAGACATTTTAACGATTTTACCGCCATATACAATCTCCCCGAATCTTAATATTTTTCGCAATTTTTTATGTAGGGGCGGCCAATGGCCGTCCGTGTGAAAACATTGAATCGGCGTTAGGTTTACGGACGCGCAATGCGCGCCCCTACAGCATATATTATTTTACCTTTACTTTTATCCCAACCGCCACGCCAAACAAAATCCAGAATCCGCAGGCAAAAACAACCGACAGCAAACACCACCAAAAATACATGACGTTATCCGGATAAATTGCGATACCCATAGGATATATAACTTTTGTGCCGCCGTTATCGTCCCTGTCGGTCAGGCTTTCGCGCAGTTTCATCAGTACGTTGGTTTTTTCAAGCGCGGACGCGTCGTCCGGCAGATTATCAAGCTCGTCATACGCTGATTTTATATTTGTATACCAGAACCCTATGTCGTTTGCGGGATTCTTAAGAAAAATCGACACGATGCCCTCAGTCAGATTATTTTTTTCGGCATAATCGAGAGCTTTCGCAAGTTCGCCTTTCGCGAGTTCGACTGTGTTTGCGTCAGCCGCCCTTTTGAGATAAGCCTCGCAGTTAAGATTAAAATTCACCCAGCTTACAATCCGGACAGTCGCCCATATGCAAAAAACCACGGTAAATAAAATCGCGAGAATCAAGAAAATATTTTTATTTTTTGTCATGACGGTTTCTCCTTTCCTGTGCGTTAATTAAGTATTAATTTAAAATTTTTCGCCGCATTCCGGACAGAATTTCGGGTTTTCCGTTTCTATCGCATATCCGCATTTCGGACAAATTATTTTCCCCGATTTCTGTTTACCGCACTCTGAACAGAACTTGCCTTTATTAACCGTTCCGCAGCCGCAGGTCCAGCTTCCCGGGTCATCGGGTTTCTTATTGCCGCATTCGTCGCAGAATTTCCCGGTGTTTACCCTGCCGCATGAACAAGTCCATGTATCGGCGGACGCCGCTGCGGGAGCAGATTGCGCCGCCTGCGCCGCGTTTTGTTGTTTTTGCTGCTGACCCATAGCCAATAATTCATTTGCGTTCATTCCGCCCGCCTGCTGCGCCATTCCAAGCCCCATAAATCCGGTCATCGCGCCGCCTTTATTTTCAGCCGCTTTTTCCATAGCGTTAGCCTGAGCCGTGCCGATTCTTGCGCCAAGCATACTTGCGTCCGTAAATATCGCGGTTTCCTGAAGCTGAGCGATTTTTTTAGCCGATTCGTCGTCTACGGTTATGCTCTCGACTGCGAAAATCTTTATTTCTATGCCTCTTTCAGTACCCCATCTCGGTCCGACGCTTTCATTTATGTAGACGCCTAACTGCTCGGGGTATAAAATCAACTCGTCATACGGGATTTTCGTCGAGGCTATTTTACCAAGCGCGGGGTTTAACGCGGACATTATTTCCGATTTCATTGTTGTCATCAGAATATCTTTCGTGTAATCAGCCGTGACATTGCCGGCTAAATTTTTGTAGAACATCAACGGGTCGGCTATCTTGAAAGTATATGTGCCGAATCCTTGAACCTGAACGATTATGCTCTTGTCAAATTCGGGGTCGTAATGCCTGAACGGGATTTTCCCCCAGCCTATTTTGTTGTTGATTATTTCTTTTGTGTTTATATAATAAACTTTCTGTTGGTCTGTGGGCGCGCCCCCTGCGGCGAATCTTTTTCCTATCTGCATAAAAGACGGACCTAAATCTTTCAGCCCGCCGCCCAGCAAAGACGGCTGAATCTGGTTATTATACGTGTATTGTCCCGGTTCGGCGCAAAAATCCACGATTTTACCGTTTTCGACTATTATCATGCACTGACCGTCCGAAACGTTGATTTTTGACCCGTTTGAAATTATATTTTCCGAGCCTTTAGTATTTGACGAACGCGACTGCTGAGGTTTTTTCCCCTGAACCATAAGAATATTATCCGACAGGGAATCGCAGGTTATAAAATCAACCCACTGGTCTGCCAAAACTCCGCCTACTGCTCCAAGCCCTGCTTTAATTAATCCCATTTTACATAATTCCTTTCTTAACTTTCTTTAAATAAATACTATTTTTAATACTATATAATATATAGCATAAGTCAACAAAAAAATCAACATAATTTTTGTAAATTTTTTATTTTGAATTGATTTTTAAACATAAATAGAGTATAATATATCCAGAATTAATTTTATATTTATTATATATTTCAGGAGGTATTTTTTTATGACGCTTATGGAAGCAATAAAAGGCAGGAGAAGTATCAGGGTATATGCCCAGAAACCAATCGAAAAAGAAAAAATCGAGGCTGTTTTAGAAGCGGCAAGGCTTGCGCCGTCTGCGAGAAACCGTCAGAAATGGCAGTTTATCGTCGTGACCGACCCGGATTTAAAAGATAAGATGCTTGACGCATGCAATAACCAGTCGTTTGTAAAACAAGCCCCGGCAATTATAGTAGCGTGCGGGAGTGAGCCGGGGATTATGACATGCGGTCAGCCTGTCGAAACGATTGATGTCAGTATCGCGTTATCTTTTATTATCCTAAAAGCCTACGAAGAAGGTTTGGGGACATGCTGGCTTGGGAATTTCAACAAAGACAAAGTAAAAGCCGTTTTGGGTATCCCGGACGATGTGAGCGTTGTCGCCGTCACCCCGTTAGGTTATCCCGCGGAAAGTCCCGACGCAAGGTCGAGAGTATCGCTTGACGAGATAGTCAGTTGGGATAAGTATTAGGACAATAGCAATAGGTAAGTCTACCGTTTCTGATGTTTCCAACTTTTCCCCTGCTTCGCACCGTGCGAGCGACTTTCATCGCACACGGCGTTCCAACAAATAATTCTTTTAACTAATAGCGAGATTTCCAACCTTTATGCGTAACTTATTTATTTCTGCCAACTGTTTTGCGTTCGGATTAACTAAACCTATATATTTTTCTATCGTTTCGATTCTTGTAGCATGTATTAGCTCGTGTACATCAGAATGTATAAACACAAGATTTTTGTACTCGTCTGTCCCCCTAAAGGGCTTACCTTTTGGAATTACGTGGTGAGCGTGCATTTTTCCTATTTCTAATGGAATATCTAAAATTCTGCATTTTCCCTGCTGCCCTGTGTAGAGTGAAATCCGATTATCATTGTATTCCTGCGGACTTCCCCTGATTGGGTTTTCCATTAGATAGTGAAGTATGCTCATATTGATAGTTTCCAGTCTTTGATGTATTAAATGTCTACCTTTTGGCGTATAATCACATTTTCCTTGCGTAAAACAAACGGGATTTCGCATTTGTACATCCGCTATTGGGAATAGTGCTGTTTTTGCTACAAATCGTGGTTTAAAATTGTTTTTATAGAATTTTCTATAGGTTTTGCTTAATTCGTATTGTTCACGCTTTTTACCTTTCTTTTTCTTCTTGGATACTTGACGTAATCTATTATACAACATTTTACAGACATCATATCCAATCCGACTAAAATCAAGGTTCACATTACAAGCTATTTTATAGTAATTTTGCATACCCAAAACTTTACTGTTATATTTTTGTACAGTTGAGGTTTTCGGATTCTTTTTTATGTCTGTAATTGCCTCTCTCAGAATTCTTTTACATTTCTCCTTTGCCTTATCCGTCATTTCTGTGTATGCTACCCATTTGGATTTACCCTTTTTCCACTCTTTCTTTTTGGCGGTATTAGGTTTTCTGCGTCCGCCACCTTTAAATTTTACCCACAGCTTGAATCCCAAAAATTCAGAATTTGATTTTTTTAAATTAACTATCTTAGATTTTGTTTCGCTTACTTCTAATCCTAATCTTTGGGCTAACCATTCTTGTGTTGCTATGAACATTTTCTGTGCTTGCGCTTTTGTTCTGCATAATATTTTGAAGTCGTCTGCGTATCTCACTATATATACTTCTTTCAAATCTGTCTTTTTTATTTCTCTATACTTATTACTGTCATTATCATATATATATCGAGTTTCGAAAGTTTCCCATTGGTCACTAATCCACCAGTCTAATTCATTCAGTACAATATTTGATAATAGTGGACTTAATATACCGCCTTGCGGCGTTCCTTTTTCCGGAATTCCTATGCCTTTGATTTCCGCTTTTAACATTTTTGATATTATACTGATTAATCTTTTGTCCTGTATTCCCATGTTCCATATCTGTTTTAGTAATTTTCCATGATTTACATTGTCAAAGAATCCTTTTATATCAATGTCTATTACATAATGTAAATAGGCTTGATTTACTAAATACGCATACCTCGCAAGGGCATTTTCGCAATTTCGGTTTGGTCTGAATCCGTAACTGTGCGGGTGGAATTTAGCTTCGCATACTGGTTCGAGAACTTGCTTTATACATTGTTGAATTAATCTGTCCTCTATTGTGGGTATTCCTATCGGTCTTACCCTACCAGTACCATCTTCTTTGGGTATTTCAATTCGTCTTACTTTATGCGGGTCGTATTTTCTTAGGCGATTTCGTACGTAAGATATATATTTTTCTGTATGCCATTTTGCTATGTTTGCTATCGTATGTCCATTAACCCCTATTGTTTTACTGCCTGTGTTTTTCTTGATGTTTCGGTATGCTAATTTGATATTCCTTTTATCAAGAATTACTTCAAGTAGGTTTTTGAAGATTCTGTCATTCTTGCTATCTTCGTACAGTTTATCATAGATGTTCTGCATATTGTAATACTCATTGTGCCGTAATGTGCTTTTCTTTTTCCGTTTGGCTTTGTTGGTTTCAATTTTTGTTTTCGTTTCGGTTGTCATAAGTCGATTCCTCCTTTCCCATTTGAGATTGGTTTCATCTCTCTTAGTCTCACCAGAACCTTATGATTTTCGCTTTGCTATCAGTTAAGTGAAAATTATTTGTCTACAGCCTATCCCTCCACCATTTATTATCATGGCTTCATAGGTACTGTGGCTGCACTTTCATCAGCGATTAATGCAAGTTATATTGATATTGGCTGCCTTTCACTTTTCGGCAACAGATATTTCCTATCCGCTTTCAATTTTCCCTACAAACAATCCCCGCAGATTTCTCCGCTATGTTCGCTGACTTACCACGTTCCAACAATCCTATCCATTCATTAACCCTTAGATTTATTCTATGAGCCTTTGTGCTTGATGCCGCCTATAACGGCATAAGGATTTACTTATCCACGAATAGTTTATCCTCACACAAATTTCATATACATTTATGTACATTAAATTTTTTGACCCTTTATATCGAATATTCGTCCGTTTAGTTGTTATACCTTACATTCTAATCATAGGTTATTTCTTATGTTTGCCATTAGGTTTTTCCTCTGACCCTGAATTGGTTTATGCTACCTTTAATAGCATAAGACTTTTCATAGATTATATTTTTACTCAGCCTCACAATTCTTTCAATAGCATTTCTACTATTTAATGATAAAGAGCCGTACAATCGGATAATTCGTCTGTTTTGCTTTTGCGCATTACATTCTAACCGTAAGCAATTTCATTTTGGACTCCCGACCCATGTATTCCTCGACACCCTCGTGTTCGCTTTTCCACAGCTTGACCTGTTTGGAGAATACCAAAGCCGACTTCACCGAGCTTCGGACATAGCCTTTTGAACTATGCACGTCGGAGTATTAGAGCGGCGTTTCAGGGCGTTACCCCCTCATTCCACCTGTCGGATTATCAGTTCTACAAAACTGAATTAGTGTTCTTTGTTTTGTGCCTACTTTTGTCCATGCTCTCGCATGGGTTTATATGCAGGAACGTGTCGCTCATAAACTTATCTTAAAATCTCGAAATATAATCGTAGGGCGTGACGACCCGGCACGCCGCGAATTTGATTTCATGCTGGTTTTTGTTGGCGGCACGTCGGGGTCGCCGTGCTCTACATGATGTTTTCGCACATATCTAATATATAAACAAAGGAATAAATTTTTATGATATACAGGCAAAACCCAAAAAACGGCGATAAACTCTCACAGCTTGGATTCGGCTGTATGAGATTTCCAAAAAAAGGCATTGGCATAGATATAAAACGCTCGGCTGATATGGTTCACTCAGCTATAGAAAAAGGTGTGAATTATTTCGACACGGCGCATGTCTATCCCGGAAGCGAAGCCGCCCTCGGTCAGATATTGTCAGACGGCTGGCGTGAAAAAATTTATATCGCGTCTAAAATGCCGTTGTTTTTCGTGCGGTCTGAAAAAGATTTCGACAAGTTTTTCTCTCAACAACTCGAACGCCTAAAAACCGACTATATAGATTATTATTTACTGCACATGCTCACGGATTTTGAGTATTATGACAAACTTCGCAGTCTTGGGATCGAAGATTGGATAAAAAAAGAAAAATCAAGCGGACGTATAAAAAACATAGGTTTTTCGTTTCACGGCAGATATGATTCGTTTACGAAAATTATCGACGCGTACGATTGGGAGTTTTGCATGATACAGTATAATTATCTCGACGAAAATCATCAGGCAGGGACTGCCGGATTAAAATACGCGAACTCTAAAGGCTTGCCCGTTATGATTATGGAACCGTTACGGGGCGGAAAACTCGCCACGGGAATGCCCGAAAAAGCAACGCGGGAATTTCAAGCTGTCGCTCAAGACAGGCTTCCCGCAGACTGGGCGTTGCGGTGGGTTTGGAATCACCCCGAGGTTACCGTAGTTTTATCGGGTATGAGTACCGAAGAACAAACGGAGCAAAATATCAAAACCGCGTGCGAAGCTAATATTGACGGCATGACCGACGAAGAACTGATTGCCGTAAATAAAGTCGTGGAAATCATGAAAGCGAATATAAAAGTAAACTGCACGGGCTGCGGATATTGTATGCCGTGTCCGTCTAACGTCGATATACCCGAAGCGTTCAGCCGTCTGAACGAGGGGATTATGTTAAGCCGTATGCATATAATAATAAATTACATGATGTCGGCGGGAGTGCTTGCGGAGAAACCGCAGTTTGCCTCGCAATGCAAAAAGTGCGGGAAGTGCGAAAAGCATTGCCCGCAGGAGATAAAAATTATCGAAACGCTTGAAAAAGCGAGAAAATATTTAGAGCCGTTCTGGGTGAAGACAGGCGCGAAAATAATACGCAGATTTACCGTGGGCGGCGTGAAAAATAAAAATAAAGAGTAATATTAATTAATATTAATTGGAGGTATATAAAATGGAAAAAATCATTATTTCAAATGTAAACGACGCAAACCGTAATTGGTATTCAAGCTTAAAATGGAAACAGTTTGAGCCGGACGGCGAGCATAAACATTCGTTTGAACTTCAAAGAAGCACTATAAGCAGTCCTTTTTCAACGGGGGGCAAACTGGAAGTATATTTTTATACAATACCGCCGGGAAAAGCCAATTATCCCTATCATTACCATACGGCGAATGAAGAAGTTTTTTATATAATGAGCGGACAGGGAACGCTTAAAACGCCGGAAGGTGAAAAAATTGTCTCGGAGGGAGACGTTATTGTCATGCCCGCAAATGAAAACGGAGCGCATAAACTGATTAACACTTCAGATTCTCCTCTTGTATATCTTGAAGTAAAAACGTCAACTACGCCGGAGATATGTGTACATGTTGATTCAGAAAAATTAATAGCTATTGCTCCGCCGAAAATTTTCGCGAAAGCGTATAAAATAGATTCTGATGTAAATTATCTTACAGGCGAATTTGACGGCGAATAACCACAAATAAATATATATTTCACGGAGGGATTATATTATGGGAAAAATGAATAAAGCAGACAAAAAAGCATACCTGAAAAAAATCGACGAGGTTATAAAAAACGGCAAATACAAAGACGACTGGGATTCTCTTAAAAATATCGAAGTCCCCGAATGGTACACAAAAGGCAAGTTCGGGACGTTCGCGCATTGGGGCGTTTATTCTGTCCCGGCGTTCGGCAACGAATGGTATCCCAGAGCTATGTATCTTGAGGGGACGAAAGAATTTAAGCATCACATCGAAACTTACGGCGAACATAAAAACTTCGGGTATAAAGATTTTGTCCCGATGTTTAAAGCCCAAAAGTTTGACGCTGACGAATGGCTTGATTTATTTGACAAAGCCGGAGCGAAATTTCACACGCAGGTCGCCGAACATCACGACGGTTTCCAGATGTATAAATCAGATATATCCTACTGGAACGCCTATGATAAAGGTCCGAAACGCGATATTCTCGGCGAACTGAAACTTGCGGCTGACAAACATGATATAAGATTAGGCATTTCAAGTCACAGAATCGAGCATTGGTGGTTTATGAACGGCGGAAAAAGATTTGAGTCGGACATGCGTCAGAATCTCAAAGAGGGTGATTTATACTGGCCCTCGGTAAAAGAAAACGACGGCAATTTTGATTCGACTGCGCCGGTAAATTTTATGTCGCCGGAATATAAAGACTTAAGCAGACAATTCGCCGAGGACTGGCTTATAAGATGCTGTGAAATAGTCGATAATTACAAGCCCGCGACTTACTTTTTTGACTGGTGGATTCAAGTTGAGCCGTTAAAATCTTATCTTAAAAAATTTGCCGCGTATTACTATAACAAAATGGAAGAATGGGGAAAAATCGGCGTAATACACTATAAATTCGACGCTATGGCGTTTGGCTCGGCTATATTGGACGTTGAACGCGGGCAATTCGGGTCGCTTAAAGCGTTCCCGTGGCAGACTGACACGTCTATCGCGAGAAATTCATGGGGATATACCGAAAACAACGATTTCAAGAAAACCCCCGAAATACTTAGGGATTTAGTCGATATAGTGAGCAAAAACGGCTGTTTGTTGTTAAATATCGGACCAAAACCCGACGGGACAATAGTCGATGAAGAAAAACAGGTTTTACTTGGAGTCGGCGACTGGCTGAAAATCAACGGCGAAGCGATATATAACACGACACATTTTAAAGTATTCGGCGAAGGTCCGACAGAAGTAAAAGAGGGGCATTTCACAGACAACGCCGAGAAAAAATTCACGAGCGAAGATATAAGATTCACCCAAAACGGGAGCAATCTCTACGCGACTGTTTTATCATATCCCGAAAACGGCACAGTAAATATAAAATCTCTGGGCAGAAAATCTGCGTTTTATGGACTGATAAAAGACGTAAGCGTATTGGGTTTTGACGAGAAACCAGAATTTGAGAGATTCGACGATAAACTTGTTATAAATACAAAATCTGTTAAGAGTGAAAATCCTGTCGTGTTTAAAATTAAGATAGATTAATAAATAAGACGTAAAAAATTTAATTATGTAGGGACGACCGCCCTCGGTCGTCCGACGGAATAAACCCAATGTTGGTTATTAATCCACGGTCGTCCGCATAAATCAAACACCAACGTAAAAAAAAATAAAAATCCCCCAGCATAGCTGGGGGTATTGCATTAACGGGTATAACCCTTTAGTGCGAGCCGCCCCTAAACGGGGCTAATTACGGTCTGACACATGCG
>Ga0082212_10009656_pt1 | contig 12421 bp, 8 predicted proteins | sample TergutNt197P3_FD_71548 | JGI IMG/M metagenome (GOLD analysis project Ga0082212, IMG submission 71548) | Neocapritermes taracua P3 segment gut microbial communities from Petit-Saut dam, French Guiana - Nt197 P3 | ecosystem: Host-associated > Arthropoda: Insects > Digestive system > Gut ... | reverse complement strand
CGCTGCAGAGCGGGACGTCGCATTATTTCGGCGACGGCTTCGCCAAAGCCTTTGACATCACCTTTTCCGATAAGAATAACATAAAATGCTATCCGCATCAGACCTCTTGGGGCCTCTCCACCCGCATTATCGGCGGGGTCATCATGACACACGGCGACGCCGACGGTTTGGTCATACCTCCCCGCATAGCCCCCGTACAAGCCGTCGTCGTACCGGTTGCCTTACATAAGGAAGGCGTGGCCGAAAAAGCAAACGAGCTCATCTCCCGCTTAACAGCCGCGGGGCTGCGTGTGAAAGGCGATTTTTCGGATAACAGCCCCGGCCGAAAATTTGCCGAACACGAGATGAAAGGTATACCTCTGCGTTTGGAGATAGGGCCGAAAGATATCGAAAACAACAGTTGTCTCACGGTCCGCAGAGACAACGGCGAAAAACGCGCGTCGGATCTGGACGGCATTGAGACATCGATACCGAAACTGCTTGACGAAGTTCAGACAGCCCTTTTTGAAAAAGCGAAGAAGAATCTGGAAGAGCACAGCTGTACGGCGGAAACTCCGGAAGAAATCTCCATGACGGTAAAACGCGGCGGCGGTTTCATTACAACAGCGTGGTGCGGGGATACAAAGTGCGAGTTGAGCATGAAAGAAAAATACGGTTTCACAGCCCGCTGCATCCCCTTTACCGCCGAAAGGCCCCGAACTTCCTGCCCGCTCTGCGGCAAACCCGGTAAAACCCAAATCGTCTGGGGAGTGGCTTATTGAATAAACAGTAAATACCGGCCCGCTGTTTTGCGGGCCGGTATTTACTGTTTCGATTTTTTACGAAATAAACCAATATTAAGCGGAACAAAAAACAAAATCAAACGTCTGACGGTTGCGACAATAAGAATAAAAGGAGTGACATCATGAAAAACCTGAAAAAGAATTCTCTTGCCGTTTTACTTTCAGCGCCGCTGATCTTCTCGCTTTTCGCATGCGGCGCTTCCGGCGGCGGCGTATCGATGTATGATACGTCGGAAAATCAGGCTTACCCCGCGGGAGGCTCGACTTCATCGGGATCGGCACCGGCGCCCGAGGCGGCCCCGATGCCGGATTCAGACATCGATATGAATTTCTCATACGCCGGAGAAAGCGGAGCGGGTGCGGCAAGAAGCGTCGCCGGCATCCCTCCTCCGTCGATCGACTCGGCAAAAATAGTCTATTCGGCTTACGCGAGTGTGGAAACGCAAGACTTTGACGCCACTATCGAAGGCGTATACGCCATGATCGAGCGTTACGGCGGATTTTTGGAAAACTCCTCAGTCACCGGCAGCGACTATTATTCCAGATATTACGGCGACGTTTCGTCCCGGAGCGCTAATTTCACGATCCGTTTTCCGAGTGAGTTTTTCAAAGAGGTGACCGGCAGCCTTTCCGATCTCGGCAACGTGCCGTACTGCAATACCTCCGCCGAGAACATCACAAGCCGTTACTACGATACCCAATCACGCCTGAACTCCTATCTCACTCAGGAAAGCAGATTGCTCGAAATGCTCGGCAAAGCAGATTCATTGGAGGATATGCTGGCCATTGAAGACCGGCTCGCGGACGTTCGCTACAACATCGAAGCCCTCACGACTTCCCTGCGCGGCATGGACAGCTTGGTCAACTTCTCAACGCTCAGTCTCTCTGTCTCGGAGGTCGCGGAATATACAAAAGAAGTCCCCGTGATACGCAGCTACTGGGAACAGATAGGCGACGGGCTTTCCTCAACGCTTTCCGGGACCGGCAGCTTCTTCAAAGGCTTGTTTAAATGGTTTATAATATCACTGCCCGTTCTCATCGTTCTCGCCGTCGTCGCCGTCGCGGTATTGCTGCTCAGAAAACGCTCGCGTAAAAACAAACCGCAGCAATAATTACTGCTCCGCTTTTGTTTTATCGTAAATTCCCTGAGTAAGGTCCGCAGCGGACCTTACTCAGGGAATTACCTTTCAGTTTCTGCATTACCACGCTACAGCATGACCTTAATGCTTTCCAAGAATCTGCCGATATAGTCATTCTCAAGGTCATCTTTACCGTTCAGCAGTATTCCCGCCATGTAAACATCATTCCCGTAAGAAAAACATCGTATTGCTCCCGGCATGCCCTGAATCTCAATCCGCAGCTGAGTATATCTGACTTTCCCCGCCATGGCGCCGGTCGATTGTTCAGAAGTGTTTGCGTCGATCTCAATGATGAGTTCACTCATGAGAATGTCCTCAAGCTCGCCGGCCTCTTCGGCGGTCACTTCCGCATAGCTCAGCATATTGCTGTATGTTATAAGAAAAACGCTGCCTATGTAACTGTCGCTCTGCGCGAAACGGTATGTGACGCCGGGCATATCGGGATATTGTTCAGAAAATTCACCGATGTACGAGGAGGGCATTTTCACAGTCACAGCGCCGGATGAATAATCTGTCCAATCACTGAAATCACGCCCTTCGATATACACGCCCCCCGTAAAACCGTATATCGCGGCGCCAATTCCGAGGCATCCGAGTATGACTCTGAATACGACCTGCCGCTTTTTCATAACGGGCTTGCGCTCGCGAATAAAGTCAGCTGTCTCGTTTCCCGGCATGTCTTTGTATTTTTTCATAAGCGAATGGTATTTGAAGCTGTTGAGAGTCCCTGTGAAAAGACCCCAGATCAGAACTATCCGCATAAATAAAGCCGCAGCGCCGCCGCTCATTCCGCCTGCGATCAATAAAATGACCGCATCAAACACAAAATAACCGACAGCTATCAGAAAGCAGACCCTGCTGCGTCTGTTGGTGCCGAAAGACAAGCCTAAATACATCAGCCCGGCAATGATGTAATAGATACCGTCAACGGAATCAAACATCGAATCCGCGCCGGACAAAACATTCGGAAAAAATGACAAGAACGCTCCGAGCAAAATATTGATGACCGCGATAAAAACCACTGTGCCTGCCGCGGCTTTTATCTGTTTATCAGCCTTATCGACAACGCTTACGGTCTTTTCAAACTCCTGCGGGTCCGGCTCGGCGCCCGGCGCTTGAGTCACGGGTCCGCCGCTTGATCGAAGCGACGCTCCCGGCCGGTTCAAATCGAGTCTCTCGCCGCAATACGGGCAAAACTCATTGTCTCCCGGAAGCTTTCGTCCGCACCCGAAACATTTCATATGTATCTCTCCTTACGATCTTTAACTGACGTGACTTGCTTAACACAAACACCGGAGTTTGTCAAGTTCCCCCCAAGCTTCCCCGAAATGATTGACATTGCGGGGTTTTTCCGCTACAATGTGATAAAGCGAGGTGTAGCGTTTGAGAAAACTGCTTATCGTTCCGGCGCTTTCGGCAATGATAATCGCGATGCTTTCCTCATCTTTTGCCGCGGAGACGGAGAATTTTACGGACGTCGCTTCCGGCTCGTGGTATTATGACGCTGTTGATTATGTCGTAAAAAACGATCTGTTCAACGGCACGGGTGAAAATATCTTTTCCCCCGGGGAAACAATGACGCGGGGAATGTTCGTAACCGTACTCGGCCGCTTTGCGAACGCCGCTTTATACCGCAGCGGAATAATAACCGGATCGGTTGTTAATGTGAGGAGCGGCCCTTCTGTCTCGGACAGTATCGTCGAAGTCTTGACCGCAAACACCATGGTGGACATAACGGGATTTTCAGGCGTATGGTATAAAATAAGCCGCGGCGATATTTCCGGCTGGGTCCGCGGCGACCTCATGTCCGTATCGGGCAGTAATTTTATCGACGTCGACGATTCGCTGTATTACGGGCCTTATGTCGCGTGGGCATACATCAACAATATCGCGAACGGATATTCAGGGGCGTTTTTCTCACCGGACCGCGGCGTTACCCGCGAAGAGATATGCTCCATGCTCTATAATTACGCCGATCACGCGCGCTTAGATATATCTCCTCAGTATGAAAAAGCCGATTTCGCCGACCTTGAGTATATTTCCCCGGAATATATCGAAGCGGTTTACGCCATGCAGCAACTCGGAGTCGTAAACGGCCGCGGCGACGATACTTTCGCTCCGGACTCCCCGGCAACGAGGGCCGAGGTTGCCGTTATGTTTATGAGATTCGCGGAAAACGCCAAATATAAATTCGGCATACCGGTACGGGAACGCGCCGCTGTCCCCGAGAGTTATTTTAACGACGCTTGCTTTATAGGGCATTCGATAGTCGTCGGCATGGACGAACATTTTAAGCTGAGAAACTCCGATTTCTACGCTGTTAACGGCATCGCAGCCGGCAGGATACTCACCTACGACAGCTTCAAGCTACCTTCCGGAAAGACGGGGACACTGAAAGAAGCGCTCGGTCAAGCCGAATACGGCAAGGTCTACATCATGCTCGGCACGAACGAATTGGGCAAAGAGGAGAACCACCGCTCGGAATACTATAACAACATGTGCGAGCTTACGGATCTGGTGCGCGAAGCCCTGCCCGAAGCGAAGCTGTATCTGCTGGCCGTCCCTCCGGTATCCCGGGAAAAGTCCGGCTCGGGCTCTCAATTCAACAGAGAAAACGTAATCGCGTTCAATGCTCAATTACTGCGGGTCGCGGAGGAAAAAAAGGCATATTACATTGACATATATTCCCTGCTTGCCGACGGCAACGGCCATCTCCCCGCAGACGCTTGTTTCCCCGACGGCATCCACTTAATTCCCGGACAGTATTCCGTTATTTTAGATTATCTCAAGTCTCGCACCGTTTAAGGAAAAAGGCATGTATCATCCCCCGGATACGCCGGTCCTCACCGCCGCATCAGCGACGGCCCGGGCCACCGCCGGCCCCACCCGGTCGTCGAGAGGCGCCGGCAGTATATGTTCCGCGCAGAGAGAATTATCCGCAAGCTCCGCTAAAGCCCCCGCAGCCGCAAGCAGCATTTCTTCATTGATGTCCGAAGCTCCGGCGTCAAACGCCCCTCTGAATATTCCCGGAAACGCGAGAACGTTGTTTATCTGATTCGGAAAATCGCTTCTTCCGGTACCGACGACCGCCGCTCCGGCGGCGATCGCTTCATCCGGCATTATTTCCGGCACGGGGTTTGAAAGCGCGAAAATGATCGCGCTTTTTTTCATGGAACGCACCATTTTTTCATCAAGCACACCCGGCGCCGAAACCCCGATAAAAACATCGGCGGAGTCAACAGCGTCTTTCAATCCGCCTTTTTGCCCTTTAAGGTTAGTGACGCCGGATACAGCTTCCTTGACAGAGTTGAGCCCGGGCCTGCCCTTATATATCGCCCCTTCTCTGTCAATAACGGTGATATCCTCAAAACCGGCCTTCAGCAGCAGATATGTAACGGCTGTACCGGCCGCTCCGGCGCCGTTTATTACTATCTTGATGCGATCCCCGGTCTTGCCGACCACTTTCAGCGCGTTAGTCAGCGCGGCCAAAACAACGGTCGCCGTGCCGTGCTGGTCGTCATGGAATATCGGGATATCGCTGATTTGTTTCAGTTTCCGCTCTATCTCAAAGCAGCGCGGAGCCGATATGTCCTCAAGATTTATGCCTCCGAAGTTGCCCGAAAGCAAAAAAACCGTGCGAACAAATTCATCCGTGTCCTTTGTCCGCAAGCACAGCGGCACAGCGTCAACGCCTCCGAGGGCCTTAAATAATACGCACTTCCCCTCCATAACGGGCATAGCGGCCTCCGGGCCGATATCGCCGAGTCCCAATACGGCGCTGCCGTCCGTAATCACCGCCGCAAGGTTTCGGCGGCCGGTCAGGCTGAAGCTCTTTGAGGGGTCTTTCGCTATTTCAAGACACGGGGCGGCCACACCGGGCGTGTATATCAAGCTGAGGTCCTCAATACTGTTTATTTGTGTTTTCAGAGCGCAGCTCAGTTTTCCCGCTAATTTATAGTGCAGTTCCAACGCTTCTTTCGCATAATCCGCCATTTTTATCCGGCACCTCGTTTCATATGTCAAGTATATACCGTAACGAGCTCAAAAACAAGCTCCTCGGCAAGCCCTTCGCTTGCGACCCTCATCATCCCGCAGCGGATGCGGACTGCGGCATCCCTTTGCCGGGGACGAAGACCTTGTCGCGCCGCGGGGCTTAGTTCCTGCACGACCTTTCAACATTTTTCTTTCGTCTCGCCGAAAGAAAACACCGGCCAAAAAGAAAGGCGACCGAATTAGTTCCCTTTACAAGGGGCGGCAGGTTGCCGCACTTGACGTCACAGGGGACGATGAATACATCGTCCCCTGTGACCGGTGCGGAGATAAATGAAGTCCGGCTTCGTTAATTGTCTTCATAGGCCCTTTCGGTGTCGATATAAAACTCACGAAGGCCGGCGTCATAGTCGACGTAAACGTCAAACAGGCGCAGAACATCGCGTATCCTTATATAGTTGCTTCCGGCGATCATATACGATGTCAGTTCAACTCTTTCACCGTCGAGCGTGAAATCAAAGGTCGATTCTGAGGTCTTTGTGCTTACGGCGTCCGGATTCCGGGTCATTTCATCGCCCCTGGCCTCATATCCGGCGTCCGGTATCATGTTGACCGTCCTGCCCTCAACGGTTATGTTGAACTGTTTTTCCGTGCCGTCAAGCAGGGCGGCTATGTCGCGTATCTTCAGGTAGTTGCTGCCGTTTATGTTATACATATCGGTCCCGCGCAAATCGCCGCCGTCGACATTGAGGCTCCACGCGGACGGCAGAGCGTCAAGCGCTTCCGGCGCCTGCGGCGACGGCTCGGGCGGCGCTGCGGGCGGAAGTGACTGAAGCTCTTCAAGAACGGCGTTTACAGAGGTTGGATTCAACTCAACCGTCAACTCCCGTGAGTTCACAAAGTCAAAGCCGTCTCCCGGCACTTCGATCCAAATGCCGTCCTTGATCGTGTAGAGGTTTTCCGAGGATACAGCGCCGGACCCGTCGAAGACCGCGACGCGCAAAAAAGACGCCCCGTCTCGATCTTCTGACAGATATACGCCGCTATAGCCGTATTCTCCCTCAAATTCAGCCGCATAAGTCGTCCCGTACGCAGTATATGTTCCGCACAGTTCTGCGCCGGACACAGTAAAATCATACACATCGCAGGACATATTATAGAAGCCCAATCCGTAACTGCCGTAGAAAACCAACAGCTGAGGCAATCCGCCGGTCTCAAAATCGATCAGTTCCGCGTAAATAAGGCCGGACGAAGACGGCTGCAATTCAACTCCGTTCTCTCTCGCATCTTCCCAATCTTCTTCGGAAAGATCGGAAGTAAAGCCAATGCCGTATTCATCCGTCGCAGTTTTCAGCACGTCATAGTAGGCCTTGTACGCAGCCGCAAGCGTCTCCTCGGACGGCGCGGCCTGCGCCGCGGGCGCGGCGGCGCTGAGCATAAGCGCCGAGGCAAGTACAATTCCGGGAATCCTTCTTTTCATTTTTTCCTCCTTAATGTATATACATGCTAATCTGTTATTCTCACCGGGTCACAATACGGCCGCGCGATCAACCGCCGGACGATAAAATGGAAAAGTGCATGTAATCGGCGCCGGAGGCCCATCCCTGACCGCCCCAGCCCCAGCCGTATTTGTTGAAAGCGCGCACGACGCTGCCGTCCGGCGTTACGGAATACGGGTCCGTGTACGGTCTCCAATAGCTGCCTACCTGATATCCCGACGAATATTGGATATAAAAGTTTTCGTTCGGGTTGATGTCAATGGCGCATCCCCAAGAATGCCGCATCGTATCGGAATATCTCGCGCCGGAGACGCCGTATATCGGGAAGCGTTCCGGATCGCCGTATATCTCTTCGAAAATAAGCCGTACCTCCCGCGCGACGAGTTTATGCACTTGAATAACCACGCTCGACGATACCTTAGCCCCGTTTTTGATCTGCCATACGGGAACGGTAACACTTTCTATATAAGCCGCGGCGTCGCCGGGACCCGTGAAATGCGTCTTGTACGGATTGCCGAAAAGGGCGACGCGCCTTTGTTCCACCGACATCGATCTGTATTCGACTGCGAAGGGCACAAACTCAAGATCTTCCGCTTCTGCCGGCTTTTGCTCCTCGGAAAAACTGACAGTTTTTCTCTCCGCCCCCCAGAGCAGTCTGACAAGCACCGCTACTGACTGAGCGCGCGTCAGGGTCTCGTCTCCTCTGAAGGAACTGTCCTCATAACCTGTTATTATGCCCTTGCCGTATACCTGTTCCACCGAAGACCGGTACATCGGTTTCAGCACGGAGTGATCGCCGATGTTTTGTTCCGGCAAATCAAGTTTGACCGGATTTTCACAGAACAGGTTGTAAAGCGTATTGTTGACGTAAAGCGCTGTTTCATAGCGGGTTATCGGCGCGTTCATCGCCTCTTTCGTGCAAGCCGTATCCGAGCCCTCTAATATTCCCGCCTCATTGAGCATGTTCCAATAGGGCTCCGCCCAATGTACGCCGGTATCGGGAGTAATGGTGTAAAGCTCGGATGAAACGGCTAACATTTTGATAAATTCCGCGCGCGTGACAGTGTTATCGGGCCTGAATGTACCGTCGCTGTATCCGTTGATTATTTCAAGCTGCTCCAGCGTGCTGATAAAGCCGACGTAATCGTCATACCATTCTCCTTCTTTTACATCGGGAAATGACGGTTTCTCCGCCGCGGCCGTCACATTCAAAAAAACGGCGCATAACATCGCCGCAGCGACATATCTGAATTTTTTCATTGAATACATCCCTCCGGATATTCGCCGGGATCATATTTATTCAGTCATTATATCTCAGCCGGAGTGAATAATCAAGCTGAAAAGCCTAAAGCGCCGAACACCGGGCAAAACTTAAGGCTTCTCTCATATATCATCCCGCTGCTGTCCTGTTTTCAAGGTTTTGAAATTTCTTTCGGTTTTTATAAAAAAAACTATTGACCACTGTGGTCACATATGCTATTATGACAGTGACCACAGTGGTCAATATATTGTGAAAGGTGTGTCACGTCTGTGCATGAGATGTTCGAAAAGCTTGAGCCTGCGAAAAAAGAACGCATTATCAACGCGGCGATGGCTGAGTTTGCCCGTAAAGAGTATTCGGATGCTTCCACAAACGCCATAGTCAACGCCGCACAAATCAGCAAGGGCATACTGTTTCGCTATTTCGGCAGTAAAAAGAACCTGTATTTATATTTGTACAGATATGCCCGCGAGGTCACGGACAAAGAGATCTATGCCCCCCCGGAAGCCGGCAAAGGTGATTTACCGTCCCTGCTTATGCAGCTCGGAAGAAGAAAGTTAGAGGTGCTGAAACGCTATCCCGGTCTTACCGAATTCATCGCGCAGGCAAAGGGAGAAAAATCTCCGGATGTCCGAGAGGAATTGGAAAAAATAGGGAAAGAACGCAGCTTTCAACTCAAGGAAAACCGCCTGTTCAACTCGCCGGACATGTCGCCGTTTAAGCCGGAGTTCAGAAATGAGCAGACGGTAAAGCTGATAAGATGGGCATTGGAAGGCTGCGCGGCGGAATTGCAGGGCATTTACACGGGACAAGATATCCGGGACCCGGCTTCAGAGAAATTCATCGAAGAATACGAAAAGTATGTGTCTGTCATAAGACAAGCATTTTTTATCAATAGTGAGGGAGGCAAATAAAATGGCAAATAATATTGTTGACCTGAAAGCCGAGGCGGCGAAAGACATCGCCGTTGCCGGCGGCAAAGGGGCGAACCTCGCGCGGCTGCACGGCATCCCGTCAATAACCGTGCCGGACGGATTTGTTGTCACGGCGCAGAGCTGCAGTGAAACGGTTTCAGCCTTGCCCGGAATTAAGGATCTGCTCAGCCGGCTGTCAGGCGTTGCCCATGACGACGCCGAAGCCATATCCCGGTTAAGCGGGCAAATTCGCGAAATAATCGAGAAAACCGAATTTTCGGCGGAATTTGAAGCAGAGACAGCCAACGCGCTTATGAAACACGGCGATCTGCTCTCATACGCGGTCCGTTCCAGCGCGACGGCGGAGGATCTGCCCGGAGCTTCCTTTGCGGGACAGCAGGACACATATTTGAACGTAAGCGGCATGCAAAATATCTGCAAGGCAATTATGAAATGCCGGGCTTCTCTGTTCAACGACCGCGCCGTAGCTTACCGTATTAAAAACGGCTTTCCTCATGACAAGGTCACGATCGCCGTTGTCGTTCAAAAGATGGTGGATTCCGAAGTGTCCGGCGTTATGTTTACCGCCGACCCCATGACCTCGGACCGCTTCACCACCGTTATCGAGGCTGTCCGGGGCTTGGGCGAGGAACTGGTGTCCGGGCGCAAAAATCCTTTCGAATGGAAACTGCGCGACGGCAAGCTTCAAAAAACCGGAGACGGCGAAGGCGAAGTACCGCTGACGGAGACGCAGCTTCTTGAGCTTGCGGAGATCGGCAAACGAATTGAAGCTGCTTTCGGCTGCGAGCAGGATATCGAATGGTGTCATACCGAAGAAGGATTCTCCGTCGTTCAGGCGCGGCCTGTCACCGCCCTGTACCCGCCGCCGCAGAGCCGCGACGGCTTCAAACGCTGCGCCATATCTGTCGGGCATTTGCAGATGATGACCGACGCGGTTTTGCCTCTCGGCATATCCATGTGGAAAAAATCGCGGTTTTACGATGTAAACGAACTCGGCGGGCGAATGTATATCGATATAACCCACGACCTCGGCAAACCGAAAGGAAGACTCTCGCATCTGTCGGAGAGCGGAATAAAAGACCCTCTCATGAACAGCGCGCTGAAAAAAATCATTGAGAGGAAAGAATACATAAAATCCGTGCCGAAAGGCCCGGGCAGCGCGATTTCCGTTGAGGGCAGATTTGCGATCATCAAGCGGACCGTCAGCGCTTATTTCAGCGGCGACGAGACGGAGATCGAAGCCTACGTCAAAAGGCAGAAGGCAGCGATCGAGACTGCGCGCCGGGAGCTTGAGGCTCTTTCCGGAATCGAGGCGCTGCAATTCATCCGCGACGACCAAAAACGCTTGCGCGTGACGATCTGCGACCCTGCCGGAGCCGGCACAACTACAGCGGCAATGATGGCGGCTCACTTTTTGGACAAATCTGCGGAAAAGCTCACCGGCGAAAAAAAGGTCAGCAACCGGCTGGCAAAATCGGTAAGGCACAACGTAACCTCCGAAATGGGACTCAAACTCTGCGAGGTCTCGGATATCGCCCGCTCTTATCCGCATGTTGTTTCCTGTTTTGAGAAAGAGGGGGAGAACCTTACTCTTGAGTCGCTCAGAAATGTTATCGGCGGCAGCGAAGTTGCAGATAAGCTCGAAGGATTTCTCGCGGAATACGGCATGCGCTGCACAGGAGAAATAGATATCACCCGCGAGCGCTTTCGCGAGCGCCCCGGTTTGCTCTGCGCTTCTTTGCTCAATAACATCAAAAACCTGCCCGCAGGTCACGCGGACGCTGTTTTCGCCCGAGGAGAGAGGGAAGCTGAGCAAGCGGCGGCGGAGCTTGTTTTAAAGACAGAGGCCGCATACGGCCGCCGCAAGGCGAAAAAACTTCAACGGCAAATCGAGATATACCGGAAATTCATCGGCGTCCGGGAATATACCAAATACTTCTGGATGGCTTACTATGACGTCTACAAGCAGGCGATCATGCGTGAAATCCGCAAGCTTGCAGACAAAGGCGTGATAAAAGAAACAAAAGACGCGTTTTACCTGTCGACGGATGAGCTGTATGACGTCGTAAAGACCGGGCATGCCGACCCGGGCCTGATCGAAGAGCGAAAAACCGCCTACCGCTCCTATGAAACGCTGACGCCGCCCCGGGTCATTTTCTCCGACGGCGAAGTGCCGGTGATCTCTCATGACGCGAGTGTTCCGAGCGGCGCTTTGGCCGGACTCGCGGTATCGGGCGGCGTCGCCGAAGGCCGTGCCCGCGTCATTAAGAATTTGGAAAATGCCTATATCGAAAAGGGAGATATCCTCGTTACGACTTTTACCGACCCGAGCTGGACGCCGGTGTTTGTTTCGATTTCGGGCCTTGTGACCGAGATCGGCGGAATGATGTCGCACGGCGCCGTTATCACGCGCGAATACGGCTTGCCGGCTGTAGTCGGGGTTTTGAACGCCTCAAAAACAATAAAAGACGGACAGCGCATCCGGGTGAACGGGACGAACGGATATGTTGAACTGCTTTGAATTGACGGGCGGCAAAACGGCCGGTATGCCCGAGCGTAAAAAAATCAATAAAAACCTGATGCTTCTGCTTGCGGGCCGTACGGTCTCCGATATGGGAACAAGTATTCAAGCGGCTGTTATACCGCTTTATATCATCGACACCGGCGGTTCAGCCGCGGCAATAGGGCTGTATTCCTTTCTTTCGCTCATGCCGGCTTTGATCGTTTACCCTTTCGCGGGAGTTTTGGGCGACAGGCACAACCGAAAAACAATAATGGTTTCTTCAGACTTTGTCTGCGGCGCCGTGATACTTTT
>Ga0082212_10009655_pt1 | contig 12421 bp, 10 predicted proteins | sample TergutNt197P3_FD_71548 | JGI IMG/M metagenome (GOLD analysis project Ga0082212, IMG submission 71548) | Neocapritermes taracua P3 segment gut microbial communities from Petit-Saut dam, French Guiana - Nt197 P3 | ecosystem: Host-associated > Arthropoda: Insects > Digestive system > Gut ... | reverse complement strand
GGGCTGGTACGGCAGAAATAAGATCAAGGACGTTTATTATGAGGCGACTCTCAAGTTCCAAAAAACCCAGAATCAGAACGACGAGGATATGCTGGACTACATTTTCGCCAACCGGGTACTTGATCTTGGCCCGATATATGATTTCGGCAAGCAATCGCTTGGTATGTACACAAACCTGATCCAATCGAGATCCAATACGCTTGCGTCAAAAGTAGAATCCGTACAGGATATCATACAAGCGGGCATTGAAGATACGCTTGCGCAATTTAAGATTTTAAGCTAAAACACATGAAAATGACTTTTCGATGGTACGGAGACGGTGACCCCGTCTCCCTGCCGTATATATCCCAGATACCCTGTATGGACGGGATAGTTTCAGCGGTCTACGACGTGGCTCCCGGCGGGGTATGGAGCGCGGAGAGCATAAACGCAATAAAATCGGCGGCGGGGGCTCACGGTTTGACCTTCGAGGTTGTGGAGAGCGTTCCCGTACACGAAGATATAAAGCTTGGCAAAAACACGCGGGACGAATATATTCAGGCGTACATAAACAATATAAAAAAGCTCTCAGACGCGGGAATCAAAGTTATATGCTATAATTTCATGCCCGTTTTCGACTGGCTAAGGTCAAACCTGTCTTATGAGAATAAAGACGGCTCGACTTCGTTAATTTACAGGGAAGCCGAAATATTGGATATGGACCCGAAAAAAGGCGGATTGTCGCTTCCCGGCTGGGATTCGAGCTATACGAAAGAAAGCCTGATTAATTTATTGGACGAGTATAAAAATATAGACGAGGAAAAATTATTTGAAAATATCGCTTATTTTATTAAAAGTATCATGAAAACATGCGAGGAATGTTCCGTTAAAATGGCGATACACCCGGACGACCCGCCGTGGCCTGTGTTTAACCTGCCGAGAATAATAAGAAACGAAAAAAATCTTGAGAGATTTTTAAAAATTCACGACAGCGAAGCGAACGGGCTGACTTTATGCACGGGTTCGTTAGGTTCGGACGGCAAAAATAACGTCGCTGAAATGATAAGAAAATTCGGCAAAGAAAAAAAGATAGGATTTATACACGCGAGAAACGTAAAACTCACGGGGGAACGCGATTTTAACGAAACGGCGCACCCGTCGGAATACGGCTCGCTCGACATGTATGAAATAGTCAGGGCAATGTATGATATAAAATTTGACGGCTACGTGCGCCCGGACCACGGCAGAATGATATGGGGCGAAACAGGAAAACCCGGCTACGGGCTTTACGACAGGGCATTGGGAGCGGTTTATCTGAGCGGCTTATGGGAGGCGGTGACAAAATCTTGAACGCGAAAACTGTTAAGCGCGTATTTATCGCTTTAATAATACTCTTCGCGGTAATTTTCGTTTTCTGTTTTATATATCAGCTTGCGGATAAAATTAATTATAACCGTAATTATATTTCTAACTATCATCAACCGCTTTACTACGGTTTATCAGACAGTTTGGGCAAAGAATATATAAGCATGGACAGTTATAGTCTGTCGGCGCGCAATTATGCCAGCGAAAACCAATTTATTACGGACGACATAGGCACGGAAATTAATTACGACCAAAAATACGAAATGATTTCAAACGTCACGGCATACAGCGAAAATTTCGAAAACGACGCGAAAATTCTGAGAAAAACAGTTGAGGATTTAAACGGCGTGGTACAAATGGAATATACGTCGGGGCTTGAAGAAGAGCGGAACCGCCGGTTATGGATGTCAATAGGCATACCGCCGGGCAGATTTGATTTATTGGTCGATAGAATAAAAGAAATCGGGACCCTCACGGGGTTTTCAATAAATAAAGTCGATAAAACGGCGGAGTTCCGGTCATATCTTGCCCAGCGTGAGGGATTGGAAAGAACTCTCGCGTCTTATATCAGCCTGAAATTTAAGACTGATATAATAGCCGATTTACTGCAATTAGAAGAAAAAATAATCGAAACGGAAAAAGAAATCCTTGAAATGGGAGTAACTCTCGGAGTTTACGATGAAAGCCAGTCAATGTGCACGGTTGATTTCACTCTCGTCGAATATGCGGAAGATTACGGAGGAGCGTTTACTGTATCTGCCGTATCTGAACTAATTGCTTTAGCTGCTTACAGCGCGGTTGACGCGTTTCCGGTCGCGGTTGGGATTTACGGATTAATACTTTTACTTTTTGTCGGCACAGGATTTTCGGCGTTGGGTATCGCGTTTGTGCTTAGCCGCATTACAAAACAAAACCCGGAAACTGAAAAGGCAGCGAAAAATGAGCGGTATGAATAAGATTAAATTAAAAATTCTCACGATGGGAATAGCGTTAGGACTGGCGGTATTTTCAGGGAGCGCGGTTTTTGCCGAATATTATCAGAATAAAATATTTAATATCCCGATTTTTTTATATCACACGTCGTCAGAAAATAATCCCGGAAAATACGCCGAGCTTTATGTAAAACCGTCGGAGTTTGAAAAGCAGATAAAATATTTAAGCGACAATAATTATAATTTTTGTATCTTTGACGACTGGTATGATTTATATGATATAAAAAAGCCCGTGTTTATCACGTTCGACGACGGTTATGAAGAAAATTACACGGAGATATTCCCGATTTTAAAAAAATATAACGCGAAAGCGACGATATTTTTAATTGCCGGAGAGGATAAAATCCAGATGCGCGAAGATATGATACGCGAAATGAGCGATTCGGGGCTTGTGAAATTCGAGAGCCACACTTTGAATCACCCGGAATTAAATAAAATAAGCTCAGACGAAGAAAAACTTACGGACGAGCTTAGAAACTCAAAACTAAAAATAGAGGAAATGACGGGGAAACGCGTGATTGCTCTTGCTTATCCGCACGGGGAATATAACAAAAAAGTCAAAGAAAAAACGCGCGAATTTTATAAATTCGGACTGCGCGACAACTCGGGAATTCACCGGTCGGATATAGGAAATTATGAAATCCGGCGTTTCGCTATAGGGCGCAGTGATTCGCTTTACGATTTTATCAGGCTGTTAAAAAAAGCAAAATAAAAGAATTATGATATGAATGGAATGAAAATTATGGGATTAAAAAATCAGGTAAAAGGATTGATAGCCGGAATAATATTAGGAGCGGCGCTGTTTTCCGGAATAACGGTTTTAGCCGCGAATTATCAGGCGTTAACGGCTAATTTCCCGATTTACATAGACGGCGAGGAATGGGAAACAGACAGCCCCGTTGTGACTATTGACGGGCATACGTATTTGCCGTTAAAATCATTAGGCGACGCTCTGGGAGTCAAAGTTAGCTGGAACGACGAACTGTACCGGGTTGAGATAGAAAAAAAGCCGGACGCAATACAGGCAGTTTCGATACAGCCCGTTGAACCCGAAACGTTAAGTTTTCCCGTTTTTATATATCATAATTCGTCCGAAGACGAGCCGGATTATTCAGACGGGTTAATAGTGCCCGAACTTTTTGTAAAACCGTCGGAGTTTGAAAAGCAGATAAAATATTTAAGCGATAATAATTATACTTTCTGCACGTTTGACGACTGGTATGATTTATATGATATAGAGAAGCCAGTGTTTATCACGTTCGACGACGGCTACGAAGAAAATTACACGGAGATATTCCCGATTTTGCAAAAATATAACGCAAAGATAACGTTATTTTTAGTTACCGACCCGGACAAAGAGAAAATTCTGACTTTAGATATGATACGCGAAATGAGCGATTCGGGGCTTGTGAAATTCGAGAGCCATACTATGACGCACGTCAACCTGACGCAGATAAGTTCAGACGGGGAAAAACTCGCGGACGAGCTTAGAAACTCAAAACTAAAAATAGAGGAAATGACGGGGAAACGCGTGATTGCGCTCGCTTATCCGCACGGCAAATACAACGAAAAAATTATAGAAAAAACAAAAGAGTTTTACATGTTCGGAGTGGGGGCAGTCGGGGAAATGCACAGCACAGACTACAGCAATTTCGAAATCCGGCGTTTCAACGTAGAACGCAGCATGACTATAGACGAGTTTATTAAGATAGCAAACAGTAGGGGCGATTATTAATCGCCCGCAAAATTAAATAAATAAAGAAAGTAAAAAATTTAAATGAACAACACAAAAAACTTAAAAAATAAATATGCAGAGCTGAAACAAAAACTGTTTGACATAAAATACGCGTATCTCAACGAAAAACAGCGCGAAGCCGTCTACACAAACGAAGGACCCCTGCTGATTCTCGCGGGGGCGGGAAGCGGCAAAACGACGGTTCTCGTAAACAGGATAGCTTTTCTTATAAAATACGGCGGAGCGTATTATAACGGCGCGGGAGAAGACGACGGTATCGAGATAAGCGAATCGGAGACAGGCACGCTTGAAGCGATTTTGAAATACGCGGAAAACTCGGATAATTCAAGCCCCGGGGATTTGGACGATATTTTAGAGCAGTTCGCGTACAAGCCTTGTCCTGCGTATGCTATTCTGTCGATAACGTTTACTAATAAAGCCGCAAACGAAATGAAAACACGCCTGAAAAATGTTCTCGGCGAAACATCCGACGATATATGGGCGGGGACGTTTCACTCTGTCTGCGTTAAAATCCTGCGAAGATATATAAACAGGCTCGGCTACAACTCAAACTTCACGATTTATGACATGGACGACGTAAAACGCCAGCTCACGGCAATCATGAAAGAGTTTAACATAAGCGACGAAAACCTGCCCGTAAAATATGTGCAGACAGTAATAAGCAGGTCAAAAGACGAGCTTATCTATCCCGAAGAATTTGCGTTTGATTCTAATAACACAAAAGAAAAAGATATTAAAAGAATATATGTTGAATATCAGAAAAGATTAAAATTATCGAACGCCGTGGATTTTGACGATATAATCGCGCTGACTGTAAAGCTTCTCGAATCCGACGGTGAAGTCAGGGATTATTATAACAATAAATTTAAATATATTCTCGTTGACGAGTATCAGGACACGAACTTCGCGCAGTACGCGCTGATTTCTCTCCTGTCGCAGAAGCATAACAACGTCATGGTCGTCGGAGACGACGACCAGAGCATATATAAATTCAGGGGCGCGACGATAGCTAATATTTTAAGCTTCACGAAAAAATTTGACGACGCGAAATTAATAAAGCTCGAGCAGAACTACAGGTCTACAAAAACGATACTCGAAGCCGCAAACGGGATTATAAAAAACAACGAGGGCAGAATGGGCAAAGCCCTCTGGACAGACAAAGAAACGGGTAATAAGATATTAATAAAAGAGAATAATAATCACAGCGAAGAATCTGATTTTATAATAGATAAAATAATAGATTTGACTGATAACGACGGAAATTATAAAGACTGCGCCGTTTTATACAGGGTAAACGCGCAGTCGGCGAATATCGAAACGGCGTTCGCCAAGTCGGCGATTCCGTACAGGGTTCTTGGCGGCATAAGATTTTACGAACGCAAAGAAATAAAAGACATGATGGCTTATTTCTGCGTCGTAAATAACACTTCGGATTCTGTGAGGCTAAAGAGAATAATAAACGTGCCGAAAAGAAGTATAGGCGAAGCCACGATTTCAGCTATAGAACAAGCGGCGGCATTAGAAAATAAAAGCATGTTTGAGATAATCGAAGAAGCGGACAAATACCCGGCGTTAAGCCGCAACGTTAATAAATTAAAAGCTTTTGCAGAATTAATAAATAAGTTTACAGAAATCGAAAAGAACGAATCTTTGCCTGAGTTCTTCGAGAAAGTGTTTGATTTGAGCGGCTACAGGAATATGCTCGAGGACGCGGGCCCGGAAGAAAAGGACAGATTAGACAATATAAAAGAGCTTATATCTCAGGCTATAAGCTATACTGAAACAAAACGCGAAGAGCTTGAAGAATCGGGCGAGCTTGAAGAAATCGAGGAACAGGGTTATATGAGCAGGGTTTCGAATCTCACGGGTTTTCTCGAAGAAGTCGCGTTAATATCAGATATAGATAATTATGACGAAAACGCCGACGCGGTAACGCTCATGACGATACACAGCGCGAAAGGGCTTGAATTCCCGGTCGTTTTTCTCCCCGGAATGGAAGAGAATCTTTTCCCGTCAAGGCAGTCCGCGGAAAAAGAGGACGAACTCGAGGAAGAACGCAGGCTTGCGTATGTAGCCGTCACGCGGGCAAAAGAGAAAGTATATATAACTTACGCCAAAGAAAGATTATTGTACGGGCGAACACAGTATAATAAAATATCGAGGTTTATAGAAGAAATACCCGAATCAAACGCGGAGCATATAAAAATACCCGAAAGCGAACGCAGGCAGACGCAGTTCGGGTTCGGAGCGCAGAAAAAATACCCGCCGAAGATTTCGCCGCACGGCGAGTTCGCAACGGATTATATAACGGCGAGCGGCAGGTTACATAAAGAACGCGAAAATAATAAAGAAAGCGATTATATTCAGGAATTTAAAAAAGGCGACATGGTCGAGCACCCGAGCTTCGGTGAAGGGCTTGTAATAAACGCCGTGGATTTAGTCGGCGATACTTTGTACGAAGTCGCTTTTGACACTGTAGGCACGAAAAAAATCATGGGTACATACGCGAAGTTCAAATTAAAAAACTGAAACTAAAAGCACAGTAAATATAAAAAAACAAAAGGGAAAAGGAAAGGCAGGTTTTGTGCAATGGACAATACGCTGAAATTTCATAATGTGCACGGCGACTATATTTTTAACACAATGGAAAACGAGGTAGTGGAGGCGGTAAAGCAAATGACAGCCAGAGACGACATAGTATGCAAATGCGAAAAATGTATGTATGACATAAGCGCGATAGCTTTAAACAATCTCAAGCCGCGTTATATAACCACGCATAAGGGGGAGCTGTTCGCGAGGGTGGAGCAGTCAAACGTCACGGACAAGACGGCTGTAATGATAGAGGTTGCGCGGGCTATAGAAATTGTTAAAACCAGAAAAGCGCACGATTAAAAGAGGAGAAAAAATATATAAAAATGATTGAATTTGAAAAGCATTATAACGGCTTGGAAATCGAAAAAGAGATGCAGAAATACTGGGAAGACAATAAAATTTATGATTACAAGCCCGATAAAAATAAGCAGTTATATTCTATAGACACACCGCCCCCGACAGTAAGCGGCAGTATGCACATCGGTCATATATTTAGTTACACGCAGGCAGAAATGATAGCGAGATTCAGGCGTATGCAGGGATATAACGTGTTTTACCCGTTCGGGTTCGACGACAACGGACTGCCGTCCGAACGCTTAGTTGAAAAAGAAACCGGAATCAAAGCTCACAACGTATCGCGCACTGAATTTAATAAAATGTGCATGGACACTGTGCGAAAATACGAAGAAGAATTTATGACTTTGTGGAAATCAATGGGATTTTCATGCGACTGGAATTTGCAGTACACAACAGTGAGTCCAAACACACAGCGTCTGTCCCAGAAATCGTTTCTCGAACTCGCTCACGCGGGTCACGCTTATATAAAAGAATCGCCTGTTTTATGGTGCGTAGAGTGCCAGACGTCTATTGCTCAGGCAGAGCTCGACACAATAGAAGACGTTGAAACGACGTTTAACTATATCCCGTTCATGTGCGACGGCGACGCGCTTATGATAGCGACCACGCGCCCCGAATATTTATACGGCTGCGTGTGCCTGTTTGTAAATCCAGAGGACGAACGCTACGCGTCTTACGTCGGCAAAAACGCGACCGTCCCGTTGTATAACTACGAAGTGCCGGTTATGACAGACGAAAAAGTCGGAATAGACAAAGGCACGGGAATAGTTATGTGCTGTACGTTCGGCGACAGCACGGACGCGGAATGGTACGAAAAGTATAATTTGCCATATCGAAAAATATTACTCCCATACGGCAAAATAGCGGACGACGTGCCGTATATTGCGGGATTGAAAGTCGCCGCCGCGAGAAAAGAAATAATAAGACTGCTCGACGAAAACGGATTATTAACGAAAACCGAAAAAATCACGCATACAGTCGCGTCGCACGAACGCTGCGGCAAAGAAATAGAGATTATCCCGTCGCGCCAGTGGTATATCGACGTAATGAGCAAAAAAGACGAACTGTTAAAAGCTGGCGGCAAAGTAAAATGGTTTCCCGCGCACATGAAAAACAGATATGATACATGGGTTGAAAATCTAAAATGGGACTGGTGCATATCGCGTCAGCGTTATTTCGGGATACCCATACCTGTTTGGTACTGCGAAAAATGCGGCAAACCCGCGTTTGCGAAACCCGAACAACTGCCCGTAAATCCTATGGAAACGGATTATGACGGCGTGTGCGATTGCGGCTGTAAAGAATTTATCCCAGACAAAGCGGTGTTCGACACATGGATGACTTCTTCGATAACGCCGCAGTTAAATCTCGATAAAGCGGGTGAATTTGGGATAAATGAGAGCGAATTCATGCCCATGACAATGCGAACTCAGGCGCATGAAATAATCAGGACATGGGCGTTTTACACAATCGTAAAGAGCCTGTATCACACAGGAGAAATCCCGTGGAAAGAAGCAATGATTTGCGGATATGTTCTCGCGAAACCCGGCGAAAAAATAAGCAAATCCAAAGGCAACGCAAAATTCTCCCCGCCCGAACTTATCAGCGAATATTCAGCGGACGCATTGCGTTATTATTCAGCGACTGCACGGCTTGGAACAGACATGTATTTCGATATACAGGAAATGCAGGATTCTTCACGACGCTTGATAACAAAACTCTGGAACTCGTCAAAGTTTGTTTTATCGCATTTAGAAGACTTTGACCCGAAGTATCAGCCCGCGAAAATCCTGCCTGTTGACAAATGGATAATCGAGCGCACAAACGAAGCGATTCTTGAAGCAGTCAAATGGCTGAACGAATATGAGATAGGGTTAGCGCGTAAAGTCGTTGACGATTTATTCTGGAAAGATTTATGCGACAATTATATAGAAATCGTCAAGGAGCGTTTATACCAGCCGGAAAATCACGGATTCGAGGAGCGCAAATCAGCGCAGTACGCGATATATTACTGCCTGTTTGAAATACTCAAAATGTACGCAATATATATCCCGCACGAAACAGAGTATATATATTTGAAAGGATTCAAGGATTTCGAGAGTGTAAAGTCAATACACTTGACAGAGTGGGCAAAGCCTGTTGCGGTCGATTCCGAAATTTTGGAGTTCGGAGAAATATTAAAACAAGCTGTTTCAGATGTAAGAAAGTATAAGACCGAAAACAACCTGTCAATGAAAACCGAAATTGACGAAGCCGTTATCAATGCGAACCCGAAGTTCAAGCAATGGCTGTCCGAAACCGAAAAAGATTTCGTCGCATGTTCACACGCGAAAAAGATTGTATATAATTTTCAATAAAACATAAAAAGGGCGGGAAAACCCGCCCTGTAATATTATTGCCTAATCAGATTATTTTTCTTATTGTTTTTACGCATTGTTCTCATACAGCGAGTACAAGAAGTGATACGTTTTTTCACGCCTTTTTCTATGATTGTCGTAGTGTGAAGATTAGGCTTGACTTTTCGGTTGCTTCTTCCGCTTATATACATACGCTGATGTGCTACTTTTATAGTGAATACGGGTTTTTTCCCGCATATTTCACATATCAAAAGAATCTCTCCTTTCATTAGAAATAATCAAAATTTAAAAGGATTCTTTTTCGGCATTGGTTTCACTCCTTCCTGTTTCTTAATTTTAAAGTTCAATACAAAACAAAGCCATATAATTTTTGATATATGACGAATTATTTGCACTTGTTCCAAAAAAATTAAGAATTAGGCAATGGTGACACCTCTTCCTGTAATAATATGTGATAACTAAAATTATACAGCAAAAAAATAAAATTGTCAAGGATTAAAAAATTTATGGATAAATACAAAGAAACCCTGAACTATATACACTCGCTCGGCATGTACTCAAAACCCCCTCAAACGGATTTAAGCAAAATAAAAGAACTCTGCAAACTTTTCGGGAATCCGCAGGACAGTTATAAAACGATTCACGTCGCGGGAACAAACGGCAAAGGCTCGACTGTTGCCATGCTGTTTGATATAATAAAAAATTTAGGGTATAAAACGGGGAAATTTATATCGCCGTATATAGAAAAATTCACAGAACGAATCGCAGCCAACGACGGGGATATATCCGAAGAAGCTCTAATATATTACGCAGAAAAAGTCAAAAGAACTATTGCAGAAAGCAATATCCCAAAAAACTTCATGCCAAACGAGTTTGAATTTATAACTCTTTTGGCTTTTCTGTATTACAGGGAAAAAAACTGCGAAATCGCCGTTATCGAAACAGGTTTGGGCGGCAGGCTCGACCCTACAAATATAATAAAATCGCCGCTCGCCTCAGTCATAACGTCAATAAGCCTTGACCATACGCAGGTTCTTGGCGATACAATAGAAAAAATCGCCGCCGAAAAATGCGGTATAATAAAAGAAAACTCACCGGTCATATTATACCCGCTAAACAGCGAAAGCGTTATAAATATAGTCAAAAACACAGCCCGTGAAAAACACAGCGAATTTATCATGCCGGACATAAAATTATTAAAAATTCTCGAAGAAAATATATATTTCACGCGCTTTGAATACAAAAACAGGGAATATAAAATAAAACTCTTAGGACGTCATCAGGTTTATAACGCGATAACGGCTATTGAAACTATAAATTATTTGTTTGTAGGGACGAACTGCGTTCGTCCGCCAAAATCGCACAATTCCCACGGACGAACACAGTTCGTCCCTACATTCTTCCCGTCAAGATTCGAGATACTGTCAAAAAGCCCGCTCGTTATTTTCGACGGAGCGCACAATATATCAGGAGTTACCGCGCTTAAAGAAACAATAAAAAATCTTTTGCCCGACAAAAAAATCATATTAATCTGCGGAATGCTGCGGGGAAAAAACGCCAAAGAATCGCTGAAAGAAATCTGCGCCGAAAAATTTGTGCGTAAATTTATCGCTGTTCCCGTAGATTCCCCGCGCACAGAATCCCCCGAAACATTGTGCAAATACGCTTCGGAATATTGCGAAAACGCAGAGTATAGCTATAATTTACACGACGCTGTTTCTAAAGCTGTTGCCGAAACTTCTGTTTCTGAAAACTTCGCTGTCGTATGTTTCGGCTCGCTTTATCTCTCGGCAGATGTGAAAAAAACAGTCAACGGCAAAATTCGATAAAATATTTATTTTACATGTAGTATTCTGTTAATAGATTTATGATTTGAGAAAGGGTAAAACATGGAGATAATTTCAAGCATAAAAGACGGGATATTATATATAAAATTATCTGGAGATATTGACCATCACTCGGCAAAAAGCGTGCGCGATTCAGTGGACGGGCTGATACGGGAAAATAATCCGGCTGAACTTGAATTAGATTTATCAGCCGTTGAATTCATGGATTCGTCTGGGCTCGGGCTTGTCTTAGGCAGATATAAAAAGCAAATTGAAACCGGCGGTAAAATGAAGATAATAAATCCCACAAGGCGCGTCATGCAGATTTTACAGCTTGCCGGAGTTGAAAAAATAATAAAGATAGAAAGAGTAAGGAGTTAGGGTTATCATGAAAATTGAGCAGAAAAAAGAAATAAGAAAAAAACGCGCAATGCTTAATCAAATCAAAGCGTCGTTCCCCGCGAAATCAGTAAACGAAAGTTTAAGCCGCATGATTATTTCGTCGCTCGTATGCCAGCTCGACCCGACTATAGACGAGCTTGCCGACATAAAAACGGCAGTATCCGAAGCCGTCACAAACTGCATCGTACACGGTTACGGCAACGACCCGAACGGCGATATACAGTTATACGCGTGCTATTATAATGACAACTCCGTCAAGATAATAATAAAAGACAGGGGCAGGGGAATCCCGGACATAAAAAAAGCCATGCAGCCTCTTTATACTACGGACCAGAGCGGCGAACGCAGCGGCATGGGGTTTTCGATTATGCAGAGCTTCACGGATAAAATCAAAGTCATATCGACCCCCGGCAGAGGAACAACAGTCGTATTCGAGAAAAAAATAAATAAACTGGTAAAATAAATATGCCTGAGAATAAATACATAAATAATATAGAATTAATCGAGCTCTCAAAAAACGGGGACAAAAACGCGCTTGAAAAACTTGTCGAAAATAATATAGGTCTCGTGAGGAGCATAGCCCTGAGGTTCAGAGACAGGGGCGTGGAATACGAAGATTTGATACAGATAGGCTCAATCGGAATCATAAAAGCCATCAAAAGCTTCGACAAGTCTTATAACACGGCGTTTTCTACTTACGCCGTACCGATGATTATAGGCGAAATAAAAAGATTTCTGCGCGACGATTCTATGATAAAAATAAGCAGGGACACAAAAAAGCGCGGCATAACTATA
>Ga0082212_10009654_pt1 | contig 12422 bp, 14 predicted proteins | sample TergutNt197P3_FD_71548 | JGI IMG/M metagenome (GOLD analysis project Ga0082212, IMG submission 71548) | Neocapritermes taracua P3 segment gut microbial communities from Petit-Saut dam, French Guiana - Nt197 P3 | ecosystem: Host-associated > Arthropoda: Insects > Digestive system > Gut ... | reverse complement strand
GAAAGGTTTTCCTATCAACTCTCTGGATTCCCGCTGGAGCCTGCCCTCGACCTGATCGGGGGCGGGAATGACGAAACTGGGTAGGCACTCGACCGCCGGGCGAGTGCGTCGGCGGTAGCCGACAGACTTTTTGGCAAACTTGTCGACGGACTGGCAGGTTACGTGTCCCCATTTGTCACGTTCTTGACATTCTTCCTTTGCCGCTCTACAATGGCGGAAAGGGTGTCTGGTCGCATTCGACCTTTGGGTGAGCCCGTTTAGGAGGGAATTATGCAAACACGCTCCGTTTTGGGCAAACGCGCCTTCACGCTCGTCGAACTTCTTGTCGTCATTGCAATTATCGGTATGCTCATCGCCCTTCTCTTGCCCGCAGTGCAGGCAGCCCGCGAAGCCGCAAGACGTATGCAGTGCTCGAATCATCTCAAACAGTTTGGACTCGCTTTACACAATCACGTCACCGCAAAGAATGAAGCACTGCCGCCCATCGTTATTCACTCCGCACGAGCAAGTTTTTTTGCAATTCTGTTTTCCTATTACGAGCAACAAGCCCTTCATGACATGATCACGGCAGACGGGTACGAAAAACAGATGGCAGATATGGCATCGTGGAATGCAGCCTCCAGTAGTTTTGTTGGTACGAATGATTATGCACGCCACCGGACATGGTGGGATAAATTGAGTGAAACGAATCAAAATCAACTTTCTGCGGTTCCGACTTGGAAATGCCCGTCGCGCCGCGGCGGTGTTCAAAAAGCCACAACATTTGATCCAGCCACAGCAGACAACTCGATGACCATAGGTCCCGTTTCAGACTATGCTGCCGTTGTTCTGCACAACGACCTCGCAAACATCAATACCGCCTGGGTGAGTCTGCATCAACTCAATGCACCTGACCAGCCGCCCAAACAACTTGGTCCGTTACGAGTCGCTGTGATGCCGTTACCTGTGACGTATCCGCCTGGTATTGATATTGCCGTTCCGCGAGACGGCATCAATTATTGGGCAGATGGAACGAGTAATCAAATTGTGGTTGGCGAAAAACACATTCCGCAGGGAACGCAAAACATCTGTAGAACACCGTGGTACTTGCAGGGTGAATGTTCGGCACTGGCGTTGAGTGAGCGAGCCGTTGCAGGCGGCACGCGGCGGGTACATCCGCTCCAACGCCTGGCGACCGGTCCGAACGATTATGTTCCGCCGGATATGAGTTCAGCGGATAATCAACAGGATCAGTCGCCGTACATAGGATACGGTTTCGGTTCGTATCATCCTGGTATTTGCCAATTCCTCATCGGTGATGGTGCCGTCAAGTCGTTTTCCAATACGACCTCCATGCCGAACGTGCTTGTTCACTTAGCCAATGCAGACAGTGGTCAGAGCGTGTCTGTGCCCTAGATTACCAATATACTTAACCTGAGTATTTGCTATGCGAAATGTCCATTTTTTGGGTTGGTTTCTTGTTGTTTGTGTCCTCGGTTGCAGCGGCGATGGCTTTCCCGTCAGCGGAAAAGTGACCTTTCAGGATGGTGCGCCAGTGCCCCGCGGACAGGTCACGTTCATTTCCAATACGTTTTCCGCAGGCGGAACCATTGCTGCTGACGGCTCTTATAGCGTTACCGTTAAGGTTCCGGCTGGAACTTATGGCGTTACCGTTGTTGCAAGCGGAGATTCCCCCAGTAGTTTAGTCCATGTTGAAAATGTGAAGCCGATAAAACCGCTGGTGGACAAGAAATTCAATAGCCCTGACACCAGCGGATTGGTCTGTGAAGTCAAAGGAAAAACCACATTTCCGATCACGGTCACACCGCCGAAATAGCGTTGTCCCTCATAAAAAATCGTGGACGTGCGAAAAATTTTGAAAAAAATTGGAAAAAAATCCCAAATTCCCGCATAATCTCTTTTCTCGTCTGTATAAGGAGTACGGAAAATAGCCATTTTTCACGAAAGGAGCAAGATTATGCAACGACGACAATTTTTGCACAACGCACTGGCACTCGGAGCAGCAGGCATGTTGCCGAACTCCTCCGCGCAGAGTACAATGAATTTTAACAAGAAGAAAGGAACAAGATATATGTCCCGTAGCAAAATCGAAAAGGCAATTAAAGAGCGTCAAGCCGATTTTCTCAAAGCCACCAAGGAGGTTTATGATGGTTATCTAACATCCATTCAAGATAATCTGATAGAACTTTTTCCCAACTGCTGGGGAAAAATCAAAGAGGAACTTAATGCAGGGGCAGGCAGTGAACTGAAAGGAAATTTTCTCGCCGTTCATTCATCATCTGCTCTGTGCGTTAATAACTTTGTCCCATTCAAGGCATACCATAAAAAACGCTCATGCCGTTTGCCCCTTGGTAGTACCACCTATTTCGGTTTTGATGAAGAACCAGAATTTGAAACGAAACTGCGGACTGGATTGAAACTGCCGAATGGAGAGGACAGAACTCCGCCGCATCTTGATTTCTATTTGGAGAACGACAAAACCATTATCGGAATCGAAAGTAAGTTCACGGAATACTTCGGCATAAAGAAACCAAATTACCTATCGAAAGATCGCAAAACGAAAGAGGAGCGAAACAATTTAGAACCATATCGTGACCAGAAGACATTGGATTATTTACCCGAAGGATTTCATGACAAAATCATCGAGTATTATTATCACTATAATGGAGCATCGCAACACTTACACATTGCCCAACTTATCAAACATAGCATCGGGTTGCTGAAAAAATGTCGTGAGAACGGGAAAGAGGCGGTTCTCGTGTATCTGTATTGGGAACCGACTAATCCTACGGATAATCTTTTTACCAACCACCGAGACGAAATAGTGGTTTTTGGAGAGAAAATGAGACAGTTTGAACCGAACATTAAATTTATTCCGTTGTCCTATCCCAAATTTTGGGAACTGTGTATAGACGATAAATCACTGGACGATTTACTGAAAGAACATATCCACAAGGTCAGAGAACGGTACGAGTTTAAGATAGAATTTTGAATTTCCTACCTCACTTCCTTCCCGGACCGGAAAAATAGCCAAGCAGTGGGTGGATGAGGGGACGGCAGAGCAGGGCAGTAATGAGTTTGTAACGCAGCGAAGGAATACAAACGACTCGGTTCGTTCGCCAAATCGAACGCAACGATTTGCGGACGACATACTCCGCAGGAAGCCATAGCCAACTCGAAGTGGCACCTTTGTTGAACGATTGCATCGTCTCCGTGTCGTGAAATCCCGTGTGCGTAAAGCCGGGACAGAGGGCTTGCACCCGAACTCCATATCGGCGCACATCGCATTGGAGCGACTTGGAAAAACTCAACACGTATGCTTTTGTGGCACTGTACTCCGCCGAATTATGACCGTAGAGGAAGGCGGCGACGGAAGAAAGATTGATAATGTATCCCTTTTTGCGTTTGCACATCGGAATCAGTGCTGCCCGCGAAAGCCGCATTAGGGCAATGGTGTGCAAACGAATCATCGACTCTTCCTTGTCGGGATCGACATTCGGAAACGCACCGGCAAGTCCGAAACCGGCATTGTTGACCAGCATTTCGAGCGACTCTTCTTTTTCGAGTCGGTCTTCGATCCGCTTCAGTTCCTCTGCATTGGAAAGGTCGCAAACGATACATTCGACTCGCACGTTGTATTTTTTTTCCAATTCGACTTTGAGTTCGTGGAGCAGGACAGAGCGGCGAGCGATGACGAGCAGGTTATATCCTTTGGCTGCCAGTTGTTGGGCAAACTCTCTGCCCAGTCCATCACTGGCACCCGTTACGGCGGCTAATGGTGTCGTTGACATGCACAGTATTTTAACTTTTCTCGCCGCAAAAAATAGGGGTGAATCGCTTTGACATTCTCAAACATCTGTGTACAATGAGGCTGAACATTTCCTTTAACCTTTTGCCACTCGATGGACATACCCAAACTTTCCGCTGCCGATGCCAAAGTTGCCGCTTTGAAAACACTCGAATCACTTCCTTGTCCCAGCGTCGCCCTCGGCACGTTCGGGCTCGATGGCTGGACAAATCTCCGTATGATGGCTATCGCCAACCACGACGGCATCGACATGCTTTGGTTTGCGACCACGAACACGGAACAAAAAGTTGCCGAATTGAAGGCGAATCCCAAAGCCGCCATCTATGGTTACGACCCGGAAACGATGAGTGAGTTCCGCTTGTTCGGCACGGTCGAATTGTTGAGCGATCCGGCTTCGCGCCGCAAGGCTTGGCGGGAAGATTTCATTCAATACTTCCCGGAGGGAGTCGATACACCGGCGATGATCGTCTTGAAATTCATAACCGATCACGGAAAGTACGTCGATTACCAAAAAGGGGCAGGGACGTTTTGAAAATGATGAACGCCATCGCCATCTAATCGTTGACAAAGGCATTGTATTCATCAACGTTCAACCGAATCTCCCGCAAAATCGCACGAAGTAATGGTCGAGGCAAATCCTTACTCGAATGGTGCGGAATGGTCGTCGTTCTACCGTCCTCATGTCGATAGAAAACGTGACTGCCTTTTTGACGAACCTTGACGAAGCCGAGATCGAATATCAAACGTTCAAGTTTTGTCGCCGTTAACAACTTCAGTCGAGTCATACGGCTACCTCGACCTGCGTAATGCCTGCAAAGACTGGCAGAGTTGCAATTTCGCCTTGATCCATTTCTTCGAGACAAAGCGTTATGACTTCGACCAATTTCCCACGCAGACCGTCGAGGGTCTCGGCAAAGGTGTGCGCTCCCGGAAGGCTCGGCACGCTACCGACATACATGCCGCTCTCCGGGTCTTTTTCAATGTAAGCAGTGAAGTTCAACGTCATTCCATTCATTGTACGATGTTTTGGAGCGATGGGGGAGGGCGGGGGAGGGTGAAAAATACCAGAGCCGCTATCGGAAGATTGCGAATCGAATGCAAGCCGGGAACACAATGACGGAAATTTTGTAAATGCTATTTTTGACGGTTCCTAGCGGTATTTCATTGTTTACCGCCTCGGAAATTTTCCGGCAGGCGGAGGGGGCGGAAGGACTCCCGGCGGCAACGGATCGCCCGGCTTCCACGAATTGGGACCGGGAACCCATACATCACGCTTCTTCTCGCTGGACGGCACCGCTGAGGCTGTCAAAAATGGGGGCTTCTCCGCCAGTAACCGTTCAAGTTTTGCCCTCTGTGCGTCAGTCAACATCTCCTTCAATGTTGTGCGTGTTGACTCCACAAGTTCTAGGAGTTTTTGATCTCTCTCCTTTCCCGATAACTTTTGAAATTTCGGTGCTGCTTGCAAAAATTCCTTTTTTAACGTTTCCAAACGTTTCTGCTGCTCTTTGCTCAAATCCAAGGCATTGTACCGTTCAAATCCAATAACGACATCTTCATTATTGATCCTCGCGGCACTATCCGGCATTTGCCACTCCAATTCCCAGAGTTTTTTGATTTGTTCCGGCGAAAGTTCTGACATCAGTATGTCCCCCTTTTTTGAGGATACCTCTTGATAAAGGAAGATTGTTTCTTCACCGAGCGTCTTTAACTCATCAGCATCGTCAGTAACAGCAGCACGCACATGGATATCTATCAATTCATCGGACGGAGAATCAACCATGTCCCACGCCGCCAATCTCATATTTCGTATCTGTTCCAACGTTATGCCAGACCAATCGCGAAATTCAGGTTTTACACCGAAACCTTCAGATTCTTCTGTGCCGACTACCCTCAAAAGCGTGGAACTGGGCACATCCGGTCCCGCAATAATGGTTAGGAGTCTGGAATCGTTTGTGAATGCGGTCAACTTTTCTTGACCTTTCAAATAACTGCGTTCCAATTCGGAGAGCGGATTGCCTTCGTTATCCCTGTAAGTGTCATTCCGAGTGCCATCAGGATTTGTCTTGACTTCAAGCCATATCTGCTTACCGCGAAATGTCATCCCATATGTGGGTCCGGTAAACCGTTGTACCGCAGGAGTTGACTCTGCCTTAATCTCGTCCCGAACGAGTTCAATAATTCTTGAAGGACTATTCCCGCCCGGAAAAACATCCAAACGTACAACAGTTCCCTTGTCGCCTCTGATGAGTGCCATTGCGTCGGCAAGCGGCATGCCCGCGATGTCCTCGATTCGACCATTCCTTCCTTGCCCTATTCCCCGTATTTTGTCTTGCGGATGGATTTGCCCCGATTTATCAGCGGGACCGCCTGTGATTACGTTTCCGACAACAATGTAACCGTCTTCGGTGGGTTGCAAGGCTGCGCCTATTCCAACGATGGTTTGTTGAGCATGACCGATGACGGAAAAGAGGAACAGACACGAGACGGCGACGAGAAATAGTTTCGTTTTCATAGGATACCTCGCGGGTAAAACCGGACAACGTGATTATAACAGAGGCGAGAGCGTCATGAAAGCCGACAGGGGGGACTTTATTTTTTCTCTGGGAAAACATACAATTCAGTCCATGGACGATCCATCGCAAAAATCGGCGTTCACGCTTGTCGAACTTCTCGTCGTCATTGTGATTGTCGGCTTGCTGATTGCCTTGCTACTACCAGCGGTTCAAGCGGCGCGGGCGGCAGCAAGACGGATGTCATGCCAAAACAATATGAAACAACTCGGCTTGGCAATTCATGGCTTTGCCGACATTCATGGCGGCACGTTTCCGCCCTCGAAAGTTGAGTACCGATGGTACACGCAAACCAGCACCGGTAACGATTCATCTGCAAGCGTCAAACATAATCTCATCACATTTCTTTTGCCGTTTATCGAACAGCAGGCGGCTTTTTCGGCATACCATTTTGAAAAAAATTGGAAAAATGCCAACAATCGAGAGGCACGGCAACGTCGAATTCCTTCGCTTCTTTGTTCCGAATCAGACTCGGTGAGATTCTGTCGATATGGAGTCACTCGCGGCAATGCCTCGCATGATAAAATCGTCGAATACTTCTGTTCCGACTACACCAGTTGCGACCAAATCGCAGGATCTGCACGAACCGCCTTGCGAACACTGGGCGTTGACCGCAGCGATTGGCGTTGCATTTTGCGGGCGGCAAATACCGATACGGTCAAGCAACAAATTCCATTCGATGCATCCAACGTTACCATGCGCGGAATGTTATCGGTGGACCCGGCAAGTTTTTCAACCGTTACCGATGGACTTTCCAACACGATGATGTTGTTTGAATGTACCGGCAGACCATTCAAGTTCGAGTTGGGACGCAGGGCAGGGGATTCCGAAAGCACTCCCAAAACGCCCATCGGCGGGGCAGAATGGGCTGACGGCGATGCGCAGATTTATCTCGACAATGTTTGCAATGGAACCCAATTATTTAACTGTTCCAATCATCAGGAGATTTATTCGTTGCACCAAGGCGGTTGCAATTTTTTATACGGCGACGGTTCGGTAACATTTCATGCCGAAACGATGGCACCGGAGGCGTTTGTTTCCAGATTCACTTCTTGTGCCGGAGATGTTGTGCCATGATAAAAATGTGGTCGTAAAACCTTCGCGTGCGTTTTAGCCGGTACGCAACGAAAAAACAATATGGTACAATGGCAAGCACGTCCTTCAACCCCGCCTTCTTACCATGTTTGAACCGCAACGACCGATCAACACTTTTTACGCCTTCTGTTCGCTCCTTCTGCCCGGCTTGGGACAACTGCTCCAAAAACGTCCCGGTGCCGCCCTCGGATTCTGCGTGCTCTTCTTGCTCACCGGATTCCTGCCGATGCTCTTCGTGAGTCTCCTCTTTATGGATCGCTTTTCGCAAGAAACGCTCCAAATAAGTGTTCTCCATGTTCTCGTCTTTATCGGAATCGTTTTCCCAATGATGCTGGCGTTCTTTTGTGCCGTCATTGATGCGGCCGCTTGGAATCCGGGAGAGCGTACTCGATTCAAACCCTACACGACTGTTGGAGGGATACTGTGTGCTATCGTTGTTGTGTTTTCTTTGTTGCCTTTTTTCCCTTCGGCTCGTGAAGCCGCAAAACGTATGCAATGTTCCAATAACATGAAACAAATCGGACTCGCTTTTTATAATTACTATGACGAACATGGTCATTTTCCACCTGCCTATACAGTGGACGAAGAGGGTAGGGCGTTACACAGTTGGCGGGTTTTGATCTTGCCTTACATCGAGCAAAAAGCACTGTACGAAAAAATCCGATTGGACGAACCTTGGAACAGCGAATACAACCAGCAATTTCATTCGGAAGTTCCAAACTTTTTTTGGTGTCCGAGTAACGTCATCCGTGACCGAGATTACGAATGTCCGACTTGTCATTTCGTACAGCGTTCTGTACAGGGTGGTTGTTCGTATTCGGTCATCGTTGGTGAAGAGGCGGCATTCAATGGTTCGCAACCGAGGAAAGCGGAAGACATTACCAGTGGTACGTCCAACACCATTTTTCTGGTGGAGCGCCGGACACCGGTCAACTGGATGAATCCCTCGCAAGAAATGACCTTTGCAACTGCCTGCGAGGGAGTCAATGTCAATGCGATGGGCATTAGCAGTTATCATTCTGGCGTAGCACTTTGTGCTCTTGGCGATGCGTGTGTCCATTCTGTTACCAACTCCGTTGACCGCGAAGTGCTGCGGGCATTGCTAACGATCGACGACAAAGAGGAGTAATAAGCAGGCAAGGGCAGAGAGGAAGGTAGGCAATCGACCGCCGGGTGATTGCGCAACAATAGCCGACCGGAACTCGAGTGCGGAGTACCGCACGTTGCCGCATTTTTCACTCCTGCCTTCTGTCTTCTAGCCCAACAGAGAATAACAGAACATAAGAAACATTATCAGACGTTTCTATTAGAGTATTGTAGCGGGAATAGAGGTCTATCGACTACGTCGTTGTGTGTGTTCACTGTATCGCCGCTTGCGTTTTAGCCGCACAGCGTGTAACATGACTTGCAATCAACAAACGAAAGAGATACAATGGACATTCGTCTCGTCCATCTTTGTGAAACCAAGGAGTCGAAACCCGTGAAACGCAAAATCATCATCGGAACATCATCGGTCGTTCTCTTGACCTTCCTGCTTGGCGGAATCGAGAGTTTACTTTTACAAGACATTCCCCTACTCTGCTTTTGCATTGCCGTTTGTGTGGGCGTGTTTTTTGCGTCATGGCTTGGCAACCGGATCGTTCCTCGCAACGCACCCCAAAAATGGGGACGATGGTTCAAACGAACGTTCACGAAACTCGCACTCCTGTGTATCGTTTGGTCGGCTCTGTTTCTGTCGCTTTATTTGTTTCCACCCTTTTTCATTTCAGCGAAGACAACTTACGTCACGGAGCCTCGGTTGACAGATCGCTACGGCGTGGACTATCTTGTCCATTTCGAGCGGGAAGTTTCCAATGAAGATAATGCTGCCCGGCACATCGTTGCCGCATTAGGTTACGGTTTCTTTTTCGACAAAAAAACATGGAAACACATCCATGAAAAATGGGATTTACCGGAAGAGTTTGAACCAACGACGCATTTTGCCAATATCTTTGAATTTCGACGATCTCTGTCGGAAAAATCAAAAACTCTTTTGGCAAAGCAGGAGGTTTCATCCTTCGTTGACATTCGTCCCCCCTACTCTGCCGAAGAGCAGAAAATTTGGCAACCGTATTTTGAGGAAAACGAACTGGCATTTGCCATGTTTGAAGAGGCTTTGCAAAAACCCGCCTTTTATGTTCCGCCTCAATATGTCTATTGGTTCATACTGGTACCAGAAGAAGAAGCGGCAAAACGAAATAGCAAAAATGCGAAAACGCCGGAGGAAGACGAAGAAGCGGGAATGAAGGATTTGAGCGATTATTTTGGTTCTCCCTTCCTTACCGGATATTTTTACGGGCGTTGCCTGTATCAGTTGTCGCTCGGCAATATGGAGGAGGCATGGCGCAGCGTTCGGTTGCTTTATCGGTATCTGGCACTGTACTTACCCTATACAGAAATGTCTATGGAGGACAACTATCATGTGCGATTGTTTGCGAACAGAGCCGCCGAGACCGTGTTGCTATACGGAAATTGGAACGCCGAAGAAATCCGCCGAGCGTACCAAGAGGTAAGTGCTTTGCAATGCCCCTTCACGGAAGCCGATGCACACAGAATTTTACACGGAGAGCGTTTGCGTTACCTTGATTTCAAGCAAAGCGGCGCAGAACTGCAAGTACACAAACCTCGTTACCTGCCCGACTGTTTCTTGCCGATAGGACAAGAAATGGTTGCTTTTAATCATTGTTTCGATAAACAAATCAAGGGAAATTACGGGAGAGAATCCGGTTACAACAAAGTTTTCAGCAAGAGAAAAATGTTTGAACTAATCGTTTGGTACGGTTTGAGAAATGGGGCTGGAGTCTTCAATGGTGCCAATGATTTTGGACTCGCCAATATTATCAATTGTATTGATTACCAACAGGCAAATTCGGAACTCACTCTGCTCGTTTTTGCGTTGGAACTTTACCGGAAAGAGCACGGCAACCTATATCCGCCTGACTTGGAGTCGCTTTGCAACGGTTATATCGAAAAAATGCCGGTTGATCCATTTTCTCAAGCAGGCGAGTCGATCACTTATAAGGTTAATGCCAACCATACCGGCTATTTGGTTTATAGCGTTGGCAAGAATGGTAACTACGATGGCGGTCGAGACTCCTGTGACGAACCGAGAGGCGACGACATCCGACGGAAGGTGAATTGGGAGGAATAGAGAGCCGGCGACTGTGTCGCCGTTCCTCCTCTACATCTTCTGTGTATAGACCTGCGTTACAGAATTCATTCCCGTCAGCATGGCGGAATTTTCGTCTCCTTCGGTGGCAATGTCGAACAATTTCGACAAAAGCCGACGCACCACTGGTTGGGCAGATACAAATGAGTCATCTTCCCAAGCATCCAAAAGAAACTTTGGTTCCACAAAAAGTTGGAGAGGAGAAGACAGCGCATTTCTGTTAGAAACTTCCTGCAACAATCGTTTTTCCTGTTCTGTGAGTTTGTGAACAAAACTCAATTCTTTAACAAGAGCCATCGGATTATTCAATGCCCACTCCATCTGTTTTCTTCGTAATTGTTGCCAATAGACTAAGCCGACGACCAACACCGTGAATGCGCCAAAAAATAGAACATAGTACACCTTTCCATACCGTCCAGCCTCTCGTTTTTCTGGATCGGCAGCATTCTGAAGTCCTATAACAACCGGGATATTGCGGTTCTCGACTTGACGCTGAATTTTCGGCGGCGGGGCGTTGGTGGTGCGTTTTCGATTAAACATGTTCCAGTTCTCTTTCTCTTGTGCAAACGCAATCTCTGCAACCGCCAAACACAGTGACGCTGTGACAAAAACAGTTATAAACAGACGTAGAGCGTATTTCATAGAAAAAACGATAGACAACAAACACCAACACCGCATGGTAGCATTTTTGGACTTTCCTCGCAAGAGAGCAGAGAATACTTTACCCACCCGCCTCTTCGTCTTCGGGTCGTTGAGATGCGGGCAGGTACATCAGCAGTTTTTGCTTGATCACGCGAGGATTTTCGCCGGACTGGATCGCAATCACTCCCTTGATGGTGATTTCCATACATTTTATTTCGTCTTCGTTGATCAAAGCAAGTTTATCCGCCCAAGGGAGAAACATCAGGTTCGAAATAATCGCCCCATAGAGTGTCGTGAGCAATGCAACCGCCATACCGGCTCCAATGGTCTCCGGGTCAAGGTCGGCAAGCATCAACACAAGTCCGATGAGCGTGCCGATCATTCCAAATGCGGGAGAATATTGCCCCATTTTGGCAAGGATTGTTTTACCGAACGAGTGCCGGGAATCGACCGACTCAAGACTGATGTTCATGACGCTTTCGACAACCTCCGGCGACATTCCGTCCACCGCCATTCGGATACCTGTTGACAATAGAGGATTGTCTTCTATTTCGTCCATGTGGTTTTCCAACGACAAAAGCCCTTCTCGCCGAGCCGATTCCGAAAGTGCTACAATTTGCTCGATCACTTTCAGCGGCTCTCGATCCTTGGCGGTAAACGTTATCATAAGATATTTATGCACGCCAAGAACAGGTCCAAACTTATAGGCAATGAGCATAGAGGCTACCGTACCGCCACACACGATAAAAACCGATGGAAGGTCAATGAATATCCGAATTTTATCGATCCCGCCGAGGGCAATCGCCCCGATGATCAAAAACCAACCGAGAATCAACCCTACGATATTTGCTAATCCCATAACACCCTACAAACCGCCAATAAAAGCGCAAGCCGAACGACCGTATTGTACCGAATGTCAGACAGTTTATCAACGGGCTTGTTTGTGATGAAAGTAGGTTCGTAGGTTCCAACTCAAGTAGGTCGCCGCTCGCCGAGCGGCGACGCACTCGCCCGGAGGGCGAGTGCCTACCCTGTTTCGTTCCTGTTTCGTTGTCTTGTATTGTAAAAAATGAAAACTGAACACGAAAACTGAAGCGGC
>Ga0082212_10009653_pt1 | contig 12423 bp, 9 predicted proteins | sample TergutNt197P3_FD_71548 | JGI IMG/M metagenome (GOLD analysis project Ga0082212, IMG submission 71548) | Neocapritermes taracua P3 segment gut microbial communities from Petit-Saut dam, French Guiana - Nt197 P3 | ecosystem: Host-associated > Arthropoda: Insects > Digestive system > Gut ... | reverse complement strand
AAACACTTCAAAAATTGCAACCCCTTTTTAAACAATTTATTAAATTTGTGAAAAATGCACAATACATAGAAAAAACCCTGCATAATGTATGCAGGGGTGCTATATATTGTGGTACACAATGTAGTATATTCGGCGATAGACAATCGCTATATATTGTGGAATTTTCGTCAAATATTATCTTCGACCCATTTCGCCGCCATTAAAGGTGACAAAGTGAAGTCAATGGTTGACTTGGGAGTGTCAAAAATTTTGCTCGCTCCCGAATTTCCGGAGTTGCTGTCGCTTGCGGGGAGGACTCGTATAATCCGACTGCTCATGCGGATACTGCACCGCAGGAATTCGGGTGTAATAAGTTTCGCCGCCGTGACTTCGTTCAGCCACATAAACGGGTTCATTCCGCCGATTATAACGTCCTCAATGACCCAGCCGTCGGCGGCACAGGCGTCGTTAGCACACATATACAGCGCGATTTTGAATCCGTTTTCCATTCCGTCCAAAGCGGAAATGAGTTCAAGCGGGAATTCCTTGACGGCGAACCCGTTTATGTTCTCGTTTTCCGCCCCGCAGACGGGGCAGTATCCGCCGTATCCGAACAGTTTGTAGTTGACGTCCTTAGCGAAATAGTTGCGGTACGCCGTTTGTTTGGCGATTTCGTCGCCTCCGCTGCGTTTGTCCAAGCGACTGATTTCGCTGCGTAAATAGTCGAATTCCTCTGTTCTGACAGCGGGAATCGGTCGGTTATAGTAGGGAATTTGGTCGGGGAGTACGAGATTCGGCTTGATATTCTTAGTATAAGACTCGGAAATGAACCCTCTGTTCTCGCCAATCATGAGCCATTCGAGGACGTCGGCGGTTTCGGACTTAGAGCAGTCCCCCCGCAAAAGCACGGCTTTTTCCGAATGACCGATTTTCTCGTTTCCCGCAAGAGGGGAATCCACGTCTATGACGCTCAGGACGCGGTTTTCACTGTCCAAGAACGCGACTTTTTCCATTTGCAAGTCGCAGACAAAGAAACTCGGCAAAACGTCCAAGACTTCCTTTACCTCGAAGTCCTTGTATTCGTTCTTTAAGACTCGGTACATGGTGTCGGCGTTGAAATAGTACCGCGTTTTGTTAATCGGGAAGTCGAATTCCCTGTCGTCCCACATTCCGTTGTCGAGAATCGCACCCGCGTCGCCCGTGATGTCGAGCATTTGTGCGGCGGTGATTTTCGACGGAATCAGGAACAAATTCTTATAAACGGAAAAGCGGATTTTCCCGCCCGCGTCCGCCGCGAAATTGACTCTGACCCCCTGTTTCCTCATTCGGGTAAGGCAGGATACAATTTCCGTCCCCGCCGTAAAGACTCCGATTAGCATTTTCGTAGTTTCCCCGAACGCCGTCACACTGTCGAACTTGCTCCTGCGTTTCTCAATTGTGTCCATTGCCTTTTTTAAGTTGCCGACTTTCATTTTGGAAATGTTCACAACGTCGGGGACTTTGTTCTCGTTCCCGTCGGTATGGGAAATGTACAACTGGTAATACCGCATATTAACGCGGTACTGACCGTTAAACGCCTCGTCGAACGACGCGAACAGCATTTCAAGTTCGTTCTCGTCCTCGACGAAACTCCCTCGTGCGAAATATTTAGACAGTTGTTTAGCGGCGAAACTGCTGAAATCGGAATACAGTCCGTAGTCGGGGAGCCCCGCTTTTATACGCGATTCCACAATATAAATCCCGTTCGGGCGGACAAATTCGTAGTAGAACTCCCGCACAGTCCCCGAATCCGAATCGGCGTCGATATGTTTGCTCTCCCATTCGTATGAGAGGTACATGGTCTTCTCGGAATGTCCCTGCAAGTGTCTGACCATTTCCTCCCGACGTGCTAAAATGTAAGTCCTGTACGCTTTGCCTGAACGGTGTTCGCTTTCCGACACATCTTTTTTGGAATACGAGAACGCCGTTTCTTTCAAAGACGAATATTCGGCGGGATTTTCTTCCTCGGGGAATTGAATCCGCACATGGTTCAGAAAATAGTCTGTCAAGTTAAAGACTAACCCCGACGAAGTCACGAAATTGCGGATAAACCCGAACGAATAAGTCCGCGGTCTGAACCCGTACCGCACCTGACCGCTGATAGGGCAAACGTCTAAGACTAAGTACACACTGTATGTCTTGATTAAGTCCTTGACTCCCCTTTGGATTTTGTCAATTATGACGCTTCCGTCCCCCGTGACAAACTCCTCGGGTGAACTGATAAAAAACGCCGACAGCTTTTCGTATTTGATTTTGCGGGGAAGCTCGTCTGCGTGGAGTTCATAAGTCGAAAACAAGTTGTATTTTTGTAAAAAGACTTTGGAAATAATCTGACTTTTCGCCGCCGCGACCGCGAACGGGATTAAGTAAGACAGTCCGTCGTATTCGTGGTAGATGAAGTCGGCGACGTTCCGTTCGTTCTGCGAGAATCGGACGAATTTGTTGACGGCTTTCTTGAAATAGGATATTTTATACGATACTGTTGTCCCCGAATCGTCCGAAACGCTGACCGTCAATGTCCTTTTCAAGTTCTCTTTGGACGAATCTTTGTGCAGTTTCTTCTTAGCGCAAAAGGCGAAACAAAGTTCGGGAATGTTGATGTACCCTCCCTTTTTCTCGCCGAGCGTGAACAGGTTTTCCTTAATCTCGCCGTAATGTTCCCCCGAAACTTTTACGGTCTTTTCGCTTCGGAGAATGTCGTTATAAGCGACCGAAATTTCGTCCTCTTTATTCAAATCAAACGCGATTTTTATTTCCATATCGGGATTTTCATAACAGCTTTTCAGTGCGTTTTGAAAGAGTTCTCTTATCACTATCATCAGATAACCCCCCTGTTATATGCGTCCATAAATTCTTTGAGCGGCTTGTTGATTCCTTTTTTGAGTTTGCAATACTTCCATACGTTGTACAAGACGGGAGTCTGCAACGCGTCGGGGAGCCGTACCACCGCACCCCGCACGAAAGGGTATTCCCCTTTGGAAGAGTCTACTTTTGCAAGCATTAGTTCAAGTACCTGCACAGACTGCTCTATTCCCGTTACAAACTCGTTTGTACGGTATTTTTTCGCTATTTCGCTTAGATTGTTGGTGTTCTTGATTAGACAAGGGTTCATGTAATCATCATAATAAAGATGACCGCTCCGCAACTTCTCGACGCTCTTGTGCAAAATCTCGACCATCGCAGTCTTGCCGATTAGTTCCTCAAAGTTCGACGAATAGGAGGTAATCGCGCCGTCAATATTCAGAAGCTCTATTAATTCACCGAACACGTTGTTAATGTAATTCTCCATTCTCTCGACCGTTTCGGCGTCAAATGCGGTCAGCGTGAAAAAGTCAACAAGGTTGTATTCCTTGTAGAATCGCCGTAAAAACCGTGCCGACGCCGCCTCGTCCCCCCCGCCCTCTCTCGACGATGAGGCTTTGACTTCCGTCAACTCTGTTAAGGCGTTTTTCAAGTCGCCGAGAGTCTGTGCGATGTACTTTTCTATTTCGGGAATCCAAAAAATCACGTTTCGGGACGGGATTTTCTTCTTAAAACAAAGCGGCAGTCTGCTGACTATGACTTTTTCTAAAATCCGACCGTCGAACCGTTTACTCTTATCGGTAAAGACTATAAATTCTTCGGGACGCAGATTCCCCGTTTCAAACAGCCCCGTCTGATACGACCGACCCGTCCGCAGAAAACGCCGCTCCAACTCAACGGGATTGGCAGGGTATTCATAATTGAAAACATGCGTCACGTTCTGAACGCCGTAGTACTTTTCGTCAATCGCGTCCCCCGCTAAGATAATCCTCGCCCTGACCGGCTTGTTCCCGCTGAATCTGCGTTTGAAAAATCCGCCGTCTAAGAAAGAGTCGTTCTGAATGAGAACCTGCTCTCCCCCCTCAAACAGCTCGGGATAAACCGCATTTATGACTTTATAAATGTAATTCAGCGTTATATTGGACGTGAAGTACACCACCACATTGTTTTCGGGCGTTTTTAAGACTTCGTCCAACTTAGTCAAAAAGACGTTTAATTTAGAGTCGCCCTCCCGCAGTAATCTGATGTCATCTTTGAAATACCGCGACAGCGAATAGGTCGCTTTCAGCGGAGGATTAAATTCCTCAAAGACGTTTCCGCCGTATATGTAGGAGGACTTCCCCGAACGCGCGTCCACAAGGCGGTTGTTGACGCTGAACAACTCCCCGTCAACCTCGTATTCGAGTACGGTCACGTTCGGACCCTGTCCCTGCGTTTTTCCGGGGACTCCGTACCGCGTTACGGGAGTAGCTTTGTCGAAAGTGATTATATTTTCGTCAATTTCGAGATTCTCGACCGATTCTTTATGCTCGGGGTCGTAAAGCAATTGACTTAACATTTTTTTGAGCGACGACGATGATAAATCCTCGTCATAAGGGAACGGGCAGGGCGAAAAGACTAACAATTCACGGGTTTGATTCCCGCAGTTGTCGCAGTAATTGTCCCAATCCGCACCGTACACGGGGAGTCCCGCGTCAATAATCATCAAGTCCCAGACTAACTTGCTGTCGTTGATAATCCAACGGACGTCGAATTTGTCCATTTTGGCATTTTTAGTCTGACGCAGTTGCTCGTCGCTGATTATAAGCATATTCGATATGTCGGGGGAATAGAAAGACACAGTGTCGCCCGAATCGGTGATAAACTTGAAGTCCAGACCGATTTCCGAAATGAGCGACGAATACCAATTCTGCAAAAGCGACTCGGGGCAGACGATGAGGATATTCGGTTTCCTCCCCGCCTCCGACACCCGCGAAATGACGCTGTATATGCAAAGCTGTGCCTTGTCCGTTTTGCCGTTCCCGAACTCGTCGAAAACCAAAGCGTAACCGAAGTCGCGGAGCCTTTCCACAACCGAAAGGTTATACGGATTCAGACTCACGCTCTCGCAAGCAATCCATTTTAAGTCACGCATACCTGCCATATTCGATTCCTCCTGTATTACAGCGTTGCGGTGCGTCGGGGTCGCCGCACCCTACATTAACAGTGATTTTTCCCAGCAGTCGTAACTGCCGACTCCCATCAATTCCGCGACTGTGGGGGCTACGTTGGCGAGTCCGAACCCGTCACCGCTTTTCAGCTTGACCGACTTGTCGCATATAATAAACGGTACGGGGTTCAGCGAATGAGCCGTCCTCGGCGACAGATTTCCCTTTTTGTCTTTTTCGAGCATTTCGTCGGCGTTGCCGTGGTCGGCGGTGACAATCAGCAGAAAACCGCTCTCCTCGCAGACTTTTTCGAGTTTCACCAACGCAGAGTCCACCGCCTCGACTCCTATTACAGTCGCGTCGATGTTCCCAGTGTGACCTACCATGTCGCCGTTCGGGAAATTGCACCTGATAAAGTCATATTTCCCCGACTTGACCGCATTAATAACGTCATCGGTGATTTCTGCCGACTTCATTTTGGGGAGTTCGTCAAAGCTGACTTTGTCCGACTCGATTTGGTTGTACGTTTCGAGTTCCTCGCTGAATTTACCGCTTTTGTTCCCATTCCAGAAATAGGTGACATGACCGAATTTCTGCGTTTCCGACACGGCGTACTGCCGAATCTTGTTTTGAACAAGCAGTTCCGACAGAGTATTCTTTATTTCGGGCGGTTCGACTAAGTATAAGTCGGGGAGTTTCAAGTCGCCGTCATACTGCAACATTCCCGCGTAAGTAATGTTATCGGTACTTATGCCGCGGTCGAATTGTGTGAAGTCTTTGTTGCAAAAAGCCATAGAAATTTCGATTGCCCTGTCGCCTCGGAAATTAAACAGGACTACGCTGTCTTTCTCGGCGATTTTCCCGACCGCCTCCCCGTTTTCGCTTATGACAAACGCGGGCAAGTCTTGGTCGATGACTCCCGCCGTTTCGCCTCGGAAAGTTTCGATAGCCTCCTTAGCCGAAACAAAACTCCGACCCTCGCCTTTGACGTGGGTGTTCCACCCGCGTTCCACCATTGACCAGTCGGCTTGGTATCTGTCCATAGTGATTTTCATGCGTCCGCCCCCCGACGCTATTCTTGCGTCGAAGTCAGCGTCGTTCAGCTCTGTCAAGACTTTTTCTAAGTCCCCGACATAGTCGAGTGCAGAAGTCGCAGGAACGTCCCGACCGTCAAGCAGCACATGGACTCTCACCCGTTTCACCCCGTCGGACTTAGCGCGTTTGAGCATATTCAAAAGATGAGCGATGTTTGAGTGGACGTTTCCGTCGGAAAGCAGTCCGAGGAAATGCAGAGCAGACTCACCGTCTTTTTTTGCGTTATCAACGACTTTTTTCCAAGCCGCCGACTCGTACATCTTACCCGACTCAATCGACTCGTTGACTAATTTCGCACCCTGCGAGTAAATCTGACCGCAACCGAGTGCATTATGCCCGACTTCCGAGTTACCCATATCATCGTCCGACGGAAGCCCGACCGCGCTACCGTGTGCTTTAAGTCGGACATTCGGGTACTCGGACAAAAAGCGGTCAAGCGTGGGCGTGTTCGCCATAGTGACTGCGTCACCGATTCCCGAAGTAGAGAAGCCGATTCCGTCCATTACTACGAGTAAAATTGATTTTTTCATATACCGTAAACTCCTTATAACATAACTATGTAGGGAACGGCGTCCTCGCCGTTCCGTTAATTACATAACATCTACCGTCCTGCGGTGCGTTCAGTGACCGCACCCTACAAAACCCGTCCGCAAAGCGGACACCATAACTGTCAACTGTCAATTGTCAACTGTCAACTGTTCGTCAATTGTTCGTCGTCGCTTTGACAATAACTTCAAAATCCGACGCAACCAACGACGCACCGCCGATGAGTCCGCCGTCTACGTCTTCTTGGTCAAGGAGTTCGGCGGCGTTTTTGGCGTTCATCGAGCCACCGTACTGGATTGTCACCGCGTCGGCGGTATCTTTGTCAAACAGTCCCGCTATTACGCCGCGAATGTATCCGCAAGCCTCCCCCGCTTGTTCGGCGGTGGCGGTTTTACCCGTCCCGATAGCCCAGACAGGCTCATACGCTATGACTGTTTTCCGCATTTGCTCTGCGGTGAATCCCGCTGTGTCTAATTTAATCTGCGTTGAAAGGACTTCGTCGGTAATCCCCGACTCCCGCTCCGAGAGAAGTTCCCCGACACACATGATTGGGACGAGTCCCGCTTCTAACGCGGTTTTGGTGCGGTAATTGACCGTTTCGTCTGTTTCGTTGAAATACTGACGGCGTTCGCTGTGTCCGATTATGACGTACTTCACGCCTAAGTCGGTGAGCATATCCGCACTGACTTCCCCCGTGTACGCCCCCTTTTCCTCGAAATGGACGTTCTGCGCCCCGACTTTGATGTGCGAGTCTTTCAGCAGTTCGACCGCCGTTTGCAGACTCGTAAACGGTACGCACACAACGACTTCCGTGTCGGGTATTGCGGGAATGTGGTCTGTCAACTCCTTGATGAAGTCGGCGGTTTGCGTGCGGTTCTTGTTCATTTTCCAGTTCCCCGCAATGATAGTCTTTCTAAGTTGCTTTTTCATGATTTTCTACTTTCCTCCCATTTTTTTAACTCGCTCATAACCGCTTCAACGTCCTCTTTTTCCATTGAAGCGCGTGCTTGCGCGATTGCCGCGTCCAAATCTTCCCCAAGAACTTTCAACATATAAAGGGCTGACAGATTTGTTTTCTGTGTGTTTCTGATTTCCGATGAATTAGCCATAATCTCACCTCGTTCTATGATTTTTTCAAATTTTCGTATTCGTCGAATTGCTTTTTGACTTCTTCTATATCCTCTTTTTCCATTCGTGCCATAATTTTCGCGATTTGCAGGTCTATACTGTCGGGTTCGCTTTTTGCGACTAACAGCGAGAACAGCATATCCCGTTCGCTGTGACGTGTGTCAACCTGTGCCATGACTGTCCCTCCTTTTGCGGATTATTACCCTATGTACCGGACGGCTTTTACACCGCCCGAATAATTCACAGACTAAGCGTCCTGTATAACATCAATACCGGGGAGGACTTTCCCCTCTAAATATTCAAGACTCGCACCGCCGCCCGTGGAAATGTGACTCATTTTGTCGGCGAATCCGAGTTGAATGACTGCCGCCGCCGAGTCACCGCCGCCGATTATAGTCGTAGCGTTTGTGTCTGCCAACGCCTGTGCGACCGCGATTGTGCCTTTCGCAAGCACGGGATTCTCGAACACGCCCATAGGCCCGTTCCAGACAACTGTTTTAGCGGATTTCGCCGCGTTTGCGAACAAGTCGCAGGTCTTGTTTCCAATGTCAAGTCCGAGCATATCGGCGGGAATCCCGTCGGAATCGACGTACTGTACGTCAATGTCGGCGTCAATCGGGTTCGGGAACGCACCGCAAACAGCCGTGTCAACGGGCAGTAACAGTGTTTTACCGAGTTTTTCCGCTTTTTCGAGCATTTCTTTGCAGTAGTCGAGCTTTTCGTTGTCAACTAACGACTTCCCGACTTCCATTCCCCGTGCTTTCAGGAACGTGTACGCCATTCCTCCGCCTATGATGAGCGTGTCGCACTTTTCGAGCAAATTAGATATGACATTCAGCTTGTCGGCGACTTTTGCACCGCCGAGAATCGCCACGAACGGGCGTTCGGGGGACTCAACAGCGTTCCCGAGGAAGTTGATTTCCTTATTCATAAGGTAGCCGACGGCGGTCTCGCCCTTGATAAAGTCGGTGACTCCCGCTGTGGAACAGTGTGCTCTGTGTGCCGAGCCGAAAGCGTCATTGACGTAGACGTCGGCGATTGCCGCTAAGTCTTTGCTGAACGCCTCGCCGTTTTTGCCCTCTTCGGGGCGGAAACGGGTGTTTTCGAGCAACACGACATCGCCGTCGTTCATTTTGTCGATGAATCCCTTGGCGATTTCCCCCGCGACTTGATTGTCCTTAGCGAAAGTAACTTCTTTCCCGAGAAGTTCGGAAAGTCGCTTCGCAACGGGAGCGAGGGTGAATTTATCGTCCGCCTCCTTGGGTTTGCCGAGGTGAGAGCAGAGTATTACTTTTCCGCCGTTTTCGATTAGCTTTTTAATAGTCGGCAACGCCTCGACGATACGGTTGTCGTCGGTAATCACGCCTTCTTTCAAAGGCACGTTAAAGTCGCACCGTACCAACACGCGTTTTCCTTTCACCTGCAAATTTTCCACATTCTTTTTGTTTAAAGCCATTTTAGTTCTCCTTTTATAGTAAAAATATTTTTAACTGAATTAACCGGGCATTTTCCCGCGATTTTTGCCCTTTACGACCACCGCCGCGACTTTCGGACCCGTATTTGTGCTGACCGCACAGCCTAAATGCGACTCCATAGCGGGCAGACTGCCCATAGCTTTCGACATTTTCATGGCGAATTTGTCGTAGAAGTCCCTGTCATCGGCACATACGCACAGCCACGGAGTCTGCGGAATTGCCGCTGATTGCACGACTTTGCAAGCCTCGTCCAAAAACGCTTTCTCGCCTCGGACTTTCCGCAAAACCTCGCTGACTCCGTCGATTAACGAGATAATCGGTTTGAGTCCCATAATTTCGCCGAGGAAAGCCGCCGCCGCCGTGATTCTGCCCGACTTTTTCATGTGGCGTAAATTCAGCGGAAACAGATAGACTTCCGCACAGGAAAACCAGTCGTCCAAATAAGCCAAGACCTGCTCCACGCTCTGCCCCGCGTCGATTTTTTTCACCGACTCGACCAACGGATAACCGTAGCCGAGCGAATACGTCCGCGAATCTATGATATACAGTCTTAAATCACCGATTTCGCCCGCTTTTTCGAGATTTTCCTTGGCTTTGAGGGCGTTGAAATAAGTCTGTGAGCCCGCCGAGTTAATCAGCACCATTATGACACATTCGTGTTTCGCGAGGACACATTCGCGGATTTTTTCCTCAAATCGGGGGACGGTGATTTGATTCGTCTTGGGAATTGAGTCGGAGCGGTTCATTTTCGAGTAGAATTCCTTATAAGAAATGTCCTCCCGTTCATGATAAACGACATCGTCTAACTCTATTTCAAAGCTCATAATGTCGATATTATACTGAATTTCCGCCCCGTCCGGCAGGTCACAACCGGAATCCGTAATGAATTTCACCCGTCTTTTTTTCTTCATACTCTTCTCCGTTTTAGAAAATGGGTTTATTTAGTATACAACATTGCAAATAAAATGTCAAGGTTTAGATTGAAAATTTTTGTAAATAAACACTTGAATATTTTATAAAAGTATGATATACTGTTATAAATGGACATAAAACAGCCATCTTCGTTTAAAAGAGATATGGAGGCATACACATGAATCACGACAATCAAACGACCGAAGTCATCGACTCGTCTGTAACCATAGAAATATCCGAGGACAGAATGAACGTGTACTTAATTCTATCCGCACCCGGTCAGGGCGGGCGGGACGCCGCACCGGACGAAGTCATGGCGGCGGTTAAGGACAACGGGATAGTCGTCGAAGTTAACCAAGCCGCTATTGCAGGGGCTATCGCAGAGAAGACCTACGGTCATCGCGTTCTGATTGCACGGGGAATCGCTCCCGTCAACGGAATTGACGGGGCGGTGTCATACAAATTCGAGTGTTCGGGCGTGCTGAGTGCGAAAACCAACGAGCGGGACGAAATGGATTACAAAGACTTAGGTCTTGTCAAGAACATCTTGACAGGGACGGTCATAGCCGAGATAATCCTCCCCACAGAGGGGACGGAGGGGTCGGACGTTTGCGGAAACACCCACTTGGCAATGCCGGGGAAAGACCCGAAGTACCTCATAGGGAAAGGAACCAGTCTGAACGAGGACGGGACTGCTATTGTCGCCGAAACCGACGGCAACCTCCACTGGCACCGCGACCATTTTACCGTGGAGGAAGTCTTGATTATCGCCGAGGACATCGGTGCGACTACCGGAAACGTCGATTTTATCGGGGACGTGCTTGTCAAAGGGAATGTCTTGGAGGGGTTCACGGTTAAGTCTAAAAAGAGTATCACGGTCAACGGAACAGCGAATAATGCCATTCTCGAAGCCGACGGCAATATCGAAATCAAGTTAGGGTGCGTTAATTCCACCCTCACCACCAAAAACGGCGGTATAAAAGTGGGATTCTGCGAAAATTCCACAATTGACTGCGGCGGGGACTTGACTTCGGCGAGTTTCGTAGCGTGCGACATATTCTGCCACGGCACTACTTACGCAATCACGGGCAAAGGCATTATGATAGGCGGGAAAATGACCTGTCTTAAAGGAATGATATTCAACACTGTCGGGTCGGAATCGTATACGAAAACCCGCTTGACTCTCGGAAACGGTGCGATTTTGATGGAAGAAAAGTTCGAGCTTGAAAAAGAAGAGGCGAAACTGACCGAGCAAATCGGAAAACTGATTCAGATTATTGATATGCTCAACGCCCTCAAAAAGAACAAGGGCAGTCTGCCGACGGAAAGTGAAGATATGCTTTCCACCGCTATCAGAACGCGGTTTAAGAATTCCAACGACATCAAGAAAATCAACAAGAGAATCTCCGAAATTGAGAACAGTTTCTTAGACAACGCCAACCTCAACGTCGAAATCCGCAAGACGATTTGGCCCGGGGTATCGGTCAAAATCGGTGCGTTGCAGAAAAAAATCGACATCAAACAAGACCGTTGCCGCATCTCGATTGACGGGAGCGGGGACATCGGCATCCACCCGATAGTCGGTTCTATATAAATGGCGACGCCGACTCCTATTCATGACTTCTTGAAACAGTACGCCGAAAGCGGTTTTGAGCGGTGTCACACGCCCGGACACAAGGGTTTGTTCCCGCCCGACGCGGTTGCGAAAACAACCAGTCCCGTTTTTGACATCACCGAAGTCAACGGGCAGTCCATAGAAATAATCAGACAAAGCGAACGCATAGCCGCGGACTTGTTCGGGGCAAAGCGAACGCTTTTTTCCTGTTCGGGGAGTACATTGGCGATTTCCGCCATGCTGACTCCTTTCGCAAACAGACGTATAGCCGCCGTTAGGGGAGTCCACCGAAGCGTGATTGACGCAGCAATCCTCCTGAACATAGACATAGACTGGCTTTATCCCGATTCCCCGTTGAAAATCGCCCCCGAAACCACCGCCGTCTTGACAACAAGCATAGACTACTACGGCAGCCGAGAGCCTCGGCTCGCAAAACCCAACCTCAATAGCGATGAACTTCCAAAACCCGACTTATCCGCTTTCGCCGACCTGCCCGTTCCGCTGTTAGTAGACAACGCTCACGGTGCGTACACAGTCCTGACCCAAACCCACCCGCTCAAACTCGGTGCGGTTATGACCGCGGAGTCGGCACACAAAACCCTCCCCGCTCTGACAGGTGCGGCGTATCTCCACATCTCCCGCGACTGTCCCGCTGAATATGCGAAAATCGCGGAAAACGCCATGA
>Ga0082212_10009652_pt1 | contig 12423 bp, 11 predicted proteins | sample TergutNt197P3_FD_71548 | JGI IMG/M metagenome (GOLD analysis project Ga0082212, IMG submission 71548) | Neocapritermes taracua P3 segment gut microbial communities from Petit-Saut dam, French Guiana - Nt197 P3 | ecosystem: Host-associated > Arthropoda: Insects > Digestive system > Gut ... | reverse complement strand
TGACGCGCGAGGAAGCTATGGCTGTCCGCTGGCATATGGGTTTTTCGGGCGTTGAGGACAAGAACACCATCGGAAACGCGCTGGAAAAATATCCGCTCGCTTTCGCGCTCACCGTAGCGGATATGGAAGCAACCTACTTCTTAGAGGGACTGTAAGGAACAGTGAAACAATAACTTGAACATTTACCTTGTATTTATTGTCCGCTAACTGCGGCGAAAATACTCTAAATGCACAAAGCATTTCTGCGTTTTTCTTCTTGTTACCGAACAAAAATACTACGGTAAATTTGTTCAAATTATTATTTCACTATTCCTCTACCAAAATATTATAACAGAGGTTATCTACAATGAACTACACCAGTACAAGAAATTCGCGCAAAAAAGTCACAGCCGCAGAAGCGATTATCAAAGGCATTTCAGATGACGGAGGGTTATTCGTGCCCTCTGATTTAGGCGCGTTGCCTAAGCTCACCGAAGACGTTCTCGGCGATATTGCCGCGAAGTCATACAACGCGTATCAGGAAGTCGCGTTCGATGTGTTACAACCGATTTTGGGGTTTAGTGAAAAAGATAACGAGGAATTGCGTGAGTGCGTCAACAACGCTTACGGTGCTGAAAACCTCGGCGAAAATTGCGGCGCGGGTAAGTTTCGCACAGTGGGCACAACGCGGTTAGTGAAGTTGGACGATAATAAATCCCGCGGACCCGCTTACGTACTGGAGTTGTGGCATGGGCCGACTGCTGCATTCAAGGACATGGCGTTACAAATTCTGCCGGGGTTGATAACGCTTGCCAAGAAGAACGTCAAGGGTACTGCCCCGCGCACGGTGATTCTCACCGCGACGTCGGGCGACACCGGGAAAGCCGCACTTGAGGGGTTCAAGAATGTCGCGGGGATTGACATTGCGGTGTTTTACCCCGTCAACGGCGTCAGCGATATGCAGAAGTTGCAGATGACTACGCAGGAGGGCAACAATGTTCATGTTTTTGCCGTGAACGGAAACTTTGACGATTGTCAGAGCGCGGTCAAGGACGTGTTTGGCGATGCGAACGTGTCCGCTAAAGCGCAGAACGCAGGCATTATGTTTTCAAGCGCGAACTCCATTAACTGGGGGCGGCTGTGTCCGCAGATTGTCTACTATGTGTCGGCGTATGCGGATTTGGTGCGTAATAAGGCGATTCGCTGTGGTGAGAAAATCAACATCTGTGTGCCTACGGGCAATTTTGGTAATATTTTAGCGGCGTATTACGCGGTTGCTATGGGGTTACCTGTTAATAAGCTGATTTGCGCCTCCAACGCCAATAACGTCCTTACCGACTTTATTGAAACAGGTGTGTATGACATTAACCGCGAGTTTAAGACCACTGTTTCGCCGTCTATGGATATTTTGGTTTCGAGCAACCTTGAGCGGTTGTTGTATCACCTTTCGGGGAATGACGATAAGGTGATTAACGAATGGTTTACGTCACTGAAGAACGACGGCAAGTTTGAGGTAGGTAAAGACGTTTTAGCTAAACTCAAGGCGTTGCTGTATGGCGGTTGGTGTAATGAAGACGATACGACAGACACGATTAAGAAAGTCTACGAGACGTATGGTTACCTCATGGACACGCACACTGCCGTAGGCTACAAAGTGTGGACGGATTACGCAGTCACTATGGGGGATTTCAATACCAAGACGATTATCGTATCAACGGCGAACCCCTACAAGTTCAGCGAAACTGTGCATGAGGCGTTATTCGGCAAGTATGTTTCCGCGCATGACGACAGAGACATTATGCCCGTTGATATAGAATCAGACGAATATGACGGGGACGCTCAATCTATCACTTTGCACGATTTGGGCGTGGTCAACGCATTGGAGGAGCGTACGGAAATACGCGCACCTAAGTCCTTGACCGACGTCGAAACTAAAGCGATTCGATTCACCGAGGTGTTGGAAAAATCGCAAATCAAAGACATTGTGTTGAAGATTTTTTAACGTGGCATTGTTTGCGATTGCTGATACGCACCTGTCATTCGGGACGCCCGATAAGCGCATGAGCGTGTTCAAAGGCTGGGACAATCATGCGGAACGGTTACACGCGGGTTGGAACGGAGCGGTCGGTGTTGATGATACGGTGGTGATTGCAGGGGACGTTTCGTGGGCGCAGACACTCACGGAAGCAACTGCTGACTTGCGGTTTATCGACAGCCTCAACGGCAGCAAGATTATATTGCGCGGTAATCACGATTATTGGTGGACAACGCTGACGAAAATGCGGCGATTGCGCGATGAGCAGGGATTGCACAGCATTGAGTTTCTGCACAACAACGCCTACAAAGTCGGCAATGCGGCAGTCTGCGGGACGCGCGGGTGGTTGAATGAGTCGGACGCGCCCATTGATACGAAAATGACTTTGCGGGAGGCGGCGCGCCTCGAACGCTCTATTCAAGCGGGATTGGCGCAGGGCGTCGGGGAAGTTGTGGTGTTTCTGCATTATCCGCCCGTTTATGCGTACGAGGAAAACGCGGCGATTCTCGAGGTTTTACGCAAATATGCGGTTCGGCGAGTGTTTGCGGGACATATTCACCTGAGCGGTATGCCGAGTGCGTTTAAGGGAGAGCGGTATGGGATTTGTTTCGACATGATTACCGCAGATTCGTTGAAATTTGTTCCGCAAAAAGTATTGTAAATTATCATTTAGTATGTTAGAATAAAAAATAAGGAGTATTATACAATGACCATTACGTCCAACAACAAAACAGAAATTAACACGCTTGAGGTTGAATTCACCATAAACGCAGAGGATTTTGACAAAGCCTGTACTGCCGCGTTCATGAAAGCGCGCAAAAATATTGCGATTCCGGGGTTTCGCAAAGGTAAAGCGACCCGTAAAATGGTGGAGACTACGTATGGTGAGGGCGCGTTCTATGAGGATGCAGTGAATGACTTGTATCGCGTTCATATCCCCAAAGTGATTGACGAAATCGGCGTTGAAATTGTTGACGCACCCGAAGTCGAAGTGGCTGACCTCAGCCGCGAAAACGGAGTAAAGTTCAAAGTGAAGCTGACTACTAAACCCGAAGTCACCGTTGGTGAATATCGCGGGCTTGAAGTCGAAGTCGAGACTCCGAAAGTTTCGGACAGCGACGTGGATAAAGAGCTTGATAAGATTCGGGCGGATAATGCGCGTATTATTGACGCATCTGACCGCGCTGTTCAGAACGGCGACATTATTCGGTTTGACTTTGCGGGATTCTGCGAAGATGAAGCGTTTGAGGGCGGTACGGCGACTGACTTTGAGTTGGAAATAGGCAGCAAACGGTTTATTCCGGGCTTTGAGGAGCAAATCATCGGTAAAAACGTAGGTGAGGATTTCGATGTTAATGTGGACTTCCCCGACGATTATCCTTCCGAAGCGGTGAGGGGTAAACCCGCGATTTTCAAGTGTACGGTTAATGAAATTATGGCAAAAGAAACCGCAGAGTTGGACGATGAATTCGTCAAGGACATAAGCGAGTTTGATACATTGGCGGAGTTCCGTGAAGATGTCCGTGAGCGATTAAACGAGGAGTTTGCGGATATTCGGGACGTCAACCTCGAGAACGCGGTTGCCGAAAAAGTCGTGGAACTCACCGAGGCGGAAATTCCCGAAGCAATGTTCGAGAATCGTATTGACGATATGGCGCGGGAGTGGGCGATTAAATACAACATGAACCCGGAGGATTTTGCGCGCAGTACGGGCACTACCATGGAGGCGTATCGCGAGGGATTCCGCGAAGTCGCCGTGAAACAGGTGCGGTTCAGACTGGCGTTGGAGAAAATCGCTGAAATTGAGAAGTTCGAGATTAGCGAAGAAGAAATCGAAGCAGAATACAAGAAAATGTCTGAGAATAACCGCATGACTATTGAAAAAGTCAAGTTGCTTGTCACCGAGGACGCAGTTGCTGAAGACCTCAAGACGGGTAAAGCGTTGGATTTGATTAAAGAAACGGCGAAAGCCAAGGACATTGAGCCCAAGAACAGCCCGTTGGACGACGAAGAAGACGAGTAAAACCATATTTGGAGGCTACACAATGAACTATAATCCGCGAATTATTACGCCACAGGCGGCGTTGGTACCCACGGTAATCGAACAAACGGGGCGCGGTGAACGCGCGTATGACATTTATTCGCGCCTGCTTAACGACAGAATCGTTATGCTTTACGAAGACGTGAATCACATCACCACCAGCCTGATTGTCGCTCAGTTGTTGTTCCTTGAGGGGCAAGACCCCGATAAAGATATTCACCTTTATATCAACAGCCCAGGCGGTTCAATCAGCGACGGAATGGCGATTTATGATACCATGAATTATATCAAGTGTGACGTGGCTACAATTTGCTTAGGTATGGCGGCGTCCATGGGCGCGTTCCTGTTGGCGGCGGGGGCTAAGGGCAAGCGTTCGGCACTGCCCAACAGCGAAGTCATGATTCATCAGCCGCTTGTTCACGGCGGATTGTCAGGACAAGCCAGCGACATCAAAATTCGCTCAGACCATTTGATTCGTACTAAAGAGAAGATGAACACACTGCTTGCTGAAATGACGGGGCAACCGCTCAAAACGATTCAGCGCGATACCGACCGCGATACGTTCATGACCGCTGACGAAGCACTCAAGTATGGCATTGTCGATAAGGTTATGGCGAATCGTCAGGCAATATCGGAAAAATAAGGAGTTTTTTTGAATGATGAGATGCGATTTTTGCAGGAAAACTGAACACCAAGTCGAGCGTATGTTGCAGGGCAACGACGTGTACATCTGCAACGAATGCGTGTATACCTCGTTCAGAATGTTGTATGAGGCGGAGTTGAACGAGTTTGAGGCGTTGTTGGACAGCCAAGACTTAGCGGGATTCCCCGAACGCAATGACTTTGAAATGGAGTATGACATTGCCGACGTTAAGAGCGGGGACTTCCTCAAACCTGCCGAAGTCAAGAAAATTCTCGACAAGTATATCATCGGGCAGGACGAGGCGAAGAAAACACTCTGCGTGTCGGTCTATAACCACTATAAACGAATTTTTCTCAATGAGGATATTCAAAAGACCGAGGACGACGTGGAGATTCAAAAGAGCAATGTCGTGTTAATCGGGCCTACCGGTGTGGGTAAGACGTTGTTGGCGCAGACATTGGCGCGGATTCTGCAAGTGCCGTTTGCCATTGCCGACGCTACTACGGTTACGCAAGCGGGATACGTCGGTGAGGACGTGGAGAACGTGCTTTTGCGGCTGATTCAAGCGGCGAATTACAACATTGACGACGCGGAGCGCGGGATTATCTACATCGACGAGATTGATAAAATATCGCGTCTCGGCGAAAACCCCTCCATCACGCGCGACGTTACTGGTGAGGGCGTTCAGCAAGCACTACTCAAGATTGTGGAGGGTACGGTATCTAACGTGCCGCCGTCAGGGGGGCGCAAACACCCGCATCAAGAGTTCATTCAGATTAACACAAAGAATATTTTGTTCATCTGTGGCGGGGCGTTCGAGGGTATGGAAAAAACGATTTCGTCGCGAGTCAATTCATCGGCGTTGGGGTTTGCAGCAGACGTTAAGACGGCTAAGGAGAAAACTGAATCTAAGCCGTTGCACGCGGTCACGCCCGAGGATTTAGTTAAGTATGGGCTGATTCCCGAGTTAGTGGGGCGGTTGCCTGTGTTCGCAGTGCTTGACGAGTTGGACGAGGACGCGCTCATCAAGATTCTTAAAGAGCCGAAAAACGCGATTATCAAGCAGTATCGCCACTTATTCAAGTTGGACGGGATTGAGTTTGAAGTGGAGGATTCGGCGTTGGTGCGGATTGCTCAAAAGACGTTGGAAAAGAAAACGGGGGCGCGCGGGTTGCGCTCGATTATCGAGTCGTTACTCAGCGATATTATGTTTGCCGCGCCCAGTGATGAGACAATCCACAAAATCACGGTTACAGCGGATTTCGTGGACGGCAAAGGCGAGTTGTTGCTCGAACGTGGTGAGCCGCGTACGGGGTTGATTAACAAGGATAAAGTCACGCCGCCGCCGTTGCCTAAGAAGAAAGGCTCTAAAACAGCAGAACCCGCAGGGTAATTTATCAATAAAAAAATTAAATGGAGGTAGTGTTATGGCACGATACGTAAACGATTTTCCGACAAATAAAGCGGACGAACAACTCATGGCGATTGCATCGCAATGCCTAAATGATATGGGGTACAAACCGCATAACTATAAGGGTGAGGCGGGCGTGTTCAAGAAAGGCGACGGCTGGCTGACTGCGCCTATGTTTATCAAGTTGTCTTCCATGAGCGGAGCGGTTCATGTGGAGGCGTTCACCAAGTTCGCGATTCTGCCCGGTGTTTTCATGGGCGAGTACGGAACTGACGGGGCATTCTTGATTGTACCTAAGCGGCTCTTGAAAGGCAACGTCGAAAAGTTAGAGTACGCACTGAAAAACTGAACATAAAATAGTTGACAACGGCATGAATTTATGTTACACTATTAACAAACCTAAATTCTCGGTTATCGGAGTCATCGCCGATTACTGGGGTTTAAGAGCTCGTTCAATATCTTTTTGTGTTTGTGGTTTTGAGAGGATTTTTCGTCAGACAAGGCAATTTTGACGAGAATATCCGTTGATATTTAAGGAAAAATTAACGCAGTATGGCGGAAAATCAACCAAAATAACTGATGCAAAAAGATATTGAACAGGCTCTAAGGTACTAAATAAAAACGAGGTAAAGAAAAATGATGCTCAAAGATGAAAAAACCAAGGTTATCACGGATAACCGCAAACACGACAAAGACACAGGTTCGCCTGAGGTTCAAATCGCGATTCTGACAAAGCGGATTAACGATTTGACCGAACATCTCAAAATCCACAAGCATGACCATCACTCCCGCCGAGGGTTGTTGAAAATGGTTGGACGCAGACGGAATCTGCTCAACTATTTGATGAAAAAAGACATCGAAAGATACCGTTCGACAATCGCGAAACTCGGCATAAGAAAGTGATTTTGTTCGTTAGGACAGGGTTTAGTTATCCTGTCCTTTCGTTAGACCTCTTGCGAAATTAAAATGCGGTGGGGTTTGGGGTGGAACCCCAATTGCAGTTGTAGAAAGGATAAACAATAATAATGAGTAACCATAAAGTGTTCAAAACCATGTTCGCGGGGCGCGAATTGACTGTTGAAACAGGCAAAGTCTGCGAACTGTCTAACGGCTCGTGCTGGATTCGCTACGGCGAAACAGTCGTGATGGTAAACGTCACGGCGAGCGCGAAACCACGCGACGGTATCGACTATTTCCCCTTGTCTGTTGACTATGAGGAGCGGCTGTACTCGGTGGGTAAAATCCCCGGCGGTTTCCTCAAACGTGAGGGTCGTCCCAGCGAGAAAGCAATCCTTAACTCGCGCGTGGTTGACCGCCCTATGCGTCCGTTGTTCCCCTCCGATATGCGGAACGATGTTGCATTGGTCATGTCCGTGTTGGCGGTTGACCCTGACTGTTCCCCCGAAATCATGGGCATGATTGGTTCATCAATCGCCGTTGCAGTGTCTGACATTCCGTGGGGCGGACCCATTGGCGGAATTTTCGTAGGGTTAGTTGACGGTAAAATCGTGCTGATGCCTAACGCGGAAGAACGCGCAAAGTCCGATTTACAGCTAACGGTTGCGTCCTCGGCTAATAAAGTTGTCATGATTGAAGCGGGTGCAAACCAAGTATCCGACAGCGTAATGATTGAGGCAATCAACGCGGCTCACGCCGAAATCACAGGCGCGCTTATTCCTTTTATCAATAACATAGTCTCCGAAATCGGCAAACCCAAGTTCGAGTATGAAACGATGGATGTTGACAAGGAAATGTTCACCAAAATTTCCGATATGGCGATTGAAAAAGTCCGCTATGCGTTGGATACTAACGATAAGAATGTTCGCGAAAGCCGCTTGCAACCTGTTGTTGACGAGATTCATGCCGTGTTCGACGAAGTTTACCCCGAGCATATAGCTATGATTGACGAGTGTATTTACAAACTGCAAAAATATGTCGTTCGCCGTTGGTTGATTGACGATAAAAAGCGCGTTGACGGGCGTAAATTGGACGAGATTCGTCCGCTTGCCTCCGAAGTCGGCGTGTTACCGCGCGTCCATGGTACAGGGTTGTTTACACGCGGTCAAACCCAAGTCATGACTGTGTGTACGCTCGGACCTGTAAGCGATTCACAGCGTATTGACGGACTGGACGACGAAACCAGCAAACGCTATATGCACCACTATAACTTCCCGCCTTATTCGGTGGGTGAGGCGCGTAGCCCGCGCAGCCCCGGCAGACGTGAAATCGGGCACGGTGCATTGGCTGAACGCGCACTCGAGCCGGTTATTCCGAGCGTTGATGAGTTCCCTTACGCGATTCGCTTGGTGTCGGAGATTCTAAGCTCCAACGGTTCCACTTCGCAGGGCGCGATTTGCGGCTCAACTCTCGCGCTTATGGACGCGGGCGTTCCGATTAAAGAACCTGTAGCGGGCATTTCCTGCGGTTTGATTACCGAAGGCGACGACTGGATGACGTTTATTGACATTCAAGGCGTGGAGGACTTCTTTGGCGATATGGACTTCAAAGTCGGCGGAACACGCGAGGGGATTACTGCCATTCAAATGGACTTGAAAATTGACGGACTTACGCCCGAAATCATCAAAGAAGCAATCGAAACGACTCATGCGGCGCGCATTAAAATCCTTGATGAATGTATGCTCAAAGCGATTGACAAACCCCGCGCGCAGGTCAACGAGTACGCGCCGAAAATGCTGGGTACTAAAGTTCCGGTGGATAAAATCCGCGACATTATCGGAACAGGCGGCAAGATTATTCAGAAAATGGCGGCTGATTTTGAAGTCAAGATTGACGTTGACGACGAGGGCAATGTGTTCGTATGCGGTATGAGCTTGGAGAAAACACAAGGCTGTATCGATTATATCAACACGATTGTGCGCGAACCCGAAATCGGCGAAATTTACAAGGGCAAGGTTGTTCGCGTGGCGGACTTCGGTGCGTTTGTGGAGTTTGCGCCCGGTAAAGACGGTCTTGTGCATATTTCCGAATTGGAGAACAGACGCGTCGAAAAAGTCACCGACGTGTGTAAAGAGGGCGACGAAATGCTTGTCAAGATTGTGAAAATCGACAAAGCGGCAGGTAAAATCGGCTTATCGCGTAAGGAAGCGTTGGCGGATATTGAGCGCAAAACGAAAGGGTAACAAATGAGACTTAAACGCAGTTTATATTCCGCGATTGTTGCGGTTGCCCTGTTGCTGACGTTGGCAGGGTGTGATACGCCGCCCGTTGACGATACTGGAGGAGTGACTACGGACAGCGCGACTACACTCGCGCAGAACACCGACGACACTACTGCGACGATTGATACGGACACTGACGAAACAGACATGACTTTGCCGCCGTATGACGGCACTATGAAAGATATTTCATCGGCTGAGTTGGTGCGCGACATAACCATAGGGTGGAATCTCGGCAATACGTTGGACGCCTATCACTCGGCTAACCCGAGCGAGACTATGCACTGGATTGACTATAACAACATGAAAGCTGTTGAGACGGCGTGGATTGGCGGAATAGACTTCGTGACTACGCCCGCGTTGTTCAAGCGAGTCAAGGACGCAGGGTTTAATGCGGTGCGAATCCCGGTGACATGGTACGAAATGGCGTCGGGCGCGCCTGACTACACCATTCGCGAAGACTGGATGAATCATGTACAGAGCATTGTTGACATGGCGGTTAACGGGGGAATGTACGTCATTTTGAACACGCATCATGACGAGTTTGTCATGCGGTTTGATGACCCCGACGGCGGTGAGAAAGCCGTGACCGCGTTGTGGAAACAAATTGCGGAGCGGTTCCGTGATTATGACGAAAAGCTGATTTTCGAGGGGTTGAACGAACCGCGCGCACGTACAAACGGTTGGAATCAAGAGGGACAGTGGGACTGGAGCGGGAATCTTGCGTTATTCAAAATTCTGAACGGCTGGAATCAAGCGTTTGTTGACGCAGTGCGCGTTACAGGAGGCAATAATCAGAAACGCCACCTCATGTTGGCTACGTATGCGGCTCAGGGGCGTGATGACCAATTGAATAATTTTGCACTCCCCAAAGACCCGGTTACAAGCAACGGAAACAGCAAGTTTATTTTATCCGTTCACACCTATTCTCCGTTTAACTGGGCGCACAACGGCAGCGGTTCGTACAACGGCGACGGCGATATTCGCTATGACATTGAGCGTGTGGCAGAGCGTGCGGGCGCGATGGGTGTTCCGGTGATTTTCGGGGAGTGGGGTACGGTTCAGCGCACCAACCACGACGACCGTGTTCGTCACGCAAGCGATTACCTGCGAATCGCTACCGAACAGCGCAATACGGGCAGTAAAGTCGTTATGGCGTGTTTTTGGTGGGATAACAATGGCGATTTCGCGCTTGTGAGCCGTCGTAACGATATTGACAGTAAACACAAAGAAATAATCGACGCAATGCTTCAAGGGCGCAACTCAGGTTAGAGACTGTTTTGAGATTAACCGACTATACGCAACCCCCTACTGCATATAGCGGATTGACTTATTGGATACTATATAATTGTGAATATATTTTTTGTCAGACAAGACAATTTTGACGCGAATATCCGTTGATATTTAAGGAAAAATTAACGCAGTATGACGAAAAATATATTACAAAGATGTGGTATTCAATAAGTCAATCCGATATATAATAGCAGAGGGGGCTTGTTTATGTACATAAAAAGAATCGTTGTTGTTAGCCTATGCGCGGGATTAGCCGTTGTATTGGTAGCGGACACGGCAGGTGTGTTCGCGGCAGTTTCGCAGACAGTCACGCTTTGCCTGAACACGATTATACCATCGTTGTTCGCATTTTTGGCGTTATCGACGTTCGTTATATCGTCGGGGTTAGTGCGCGGTGAGGCGGCAATCGTCCTGTTATCGCTTGTGGGGGGGTACCCCGTCGGAGCGAAGCTGTTGGCTGACCGCGTAGACACCGACTCCGCATACGCCAAACGCGCCGAACGAATGCTGATGTATTGCTACTGCGGAAGTCCTGCGTTTTTGCTCACGCTTGTGGGGAAATTAGGCTTGTATGTGTGGCTGTCCAATGTAGCCGCTTGCTTGATTTTCGCCGTATTCACGCGACTGTTCGGCAAACATGAGCGCGTGCGCGAGCCTGTGAAAGCCGTCCGCGTGAGCGGTGACGTACTTATATCCTCCGTCACAGGGGCAGGAATCGCGCTGTGCCGAATTTGTTTGATGATGTTGGCGTTCGCGGTAGTGTTACGAGTCCTCGAATTTGTCGGGCTTATGCTGATTCTCCCCGACTACGCTTACGCTGTCGCGGAAATAACCCACGTCATACACCTAAACGCGCACCCCGCAGTGCTTGCCGCACTGACTTCTTTAGGCGGATTGTGTGTTATGTTACAGACGTCGGCGATTGTCGGCGGGCGGTTCAAGCGTGGGTTGTTTTTACTTGCGCGGCTTCCCATTGCGGCGTTGAGCGCGGGGATTGCCCACCTGCTGACACATTCGCTGGCTGTGCAAACGCTCACGACAAATCGTGCAGTAAGCATTTCAGCAGGCAACAACACAGCCGCGTCGCTGTGTCTGTTAGTCATGACGATACTACTGATTGCAGAGCGGCGGCGTTCATTTGAGTAGGCTACCCATGAATCTGCGCCGCTTAGGCGCGCTGTTCGCGCTTAATTGAGGGAAGTCACAACTGACTAAGATAGTGTCCCCGCCGATGACCTCCACGTCGTTCCACGGAATCACGAAATCGTCGTCTCTGCCGAATAATCCGAAGAATCTCGATTGCCCGAACACGATTAAGTCACAAATTTTCGCCGTGCGCGTTTCAAATACAACGTCGTCAACAAATCCGATTTTGCTCCCCGTCTTAACGTGGATAATTTCTTTATTACGTAAATCTTCAAAACAACAAGTCATAGTTTTGCTCCTATTATCATTACTTTAATACAGCATATGACAAGCAGGCTTGTACCTATTACCTTTTGTTTTTCAAATATCCCAAATAATCCTCAAGAATAAGCGCGGCGGCTACTGCGTCCACGTTTTCGGCGCGTTTTTCACGACGTTTATGCTTATTTTACCGTTAGTGCCAATGCTTGTGTGCGGGGTAACGGGGGAGGAAGCGTTACAGTCAGACTGGTAGCTGTCGCAGGTTTGTACTCCCGTGGTTAAGTCGTAATGTTTTATATTTCCGCAGACATAAACGGGAATATAGCAGTTGGCGTGAGTAGAGCACGCAATGACTGCGCCGGTGCGGTAAAGCTCGTCTTTATAATATCCGCAGTTATCCTGAAGCTCAAGGAACTGAGCTATCATACCGTTGTTTAT
>Ga0082212_10009651_pt1 | contig 12424 bp, 5 predicted proteins | sample TergutNt197P3_FD_71548 | JGI IMG/M metagenome (GOLD analysis project Ga0082212, IMG submission 71548) | Neocapritermes taracua P3 segment gut microbial communities from Petit-Saut dam, French Guiana - Nt197 P3 | ecosystem: Host-associated > Arthropoda: Insects > Digestive system > Gut ... | reverse complement strand
CAGCATACGAATTTATCGAAGCGCCCGTCGTAGCAGCCTATATCCATTTAGGAAATAAATTAGGAACATTGGTAGGATTAAACAAAAACCTGCCAAACGCCCCCGAATGTGCCAAAGACCTTGCCATGCAAGTTGCAGCCATGAACCCCGTTGCCATCAGCAAAGAAACCGTTGACCCCGCTTTGATAGCCAAAGAAATGGAAATCGCCGTTGACCAGATTAAAGAAGACCCCAAGTTTGCAAACAAACCAACAGAAATGTTAGAAAAAATTGCACAAGGGAAAATCGAAAAATTCCTCAAAGAAAACACCTTGCTCAATCAGGAGTTTATCAAAGACGGAAGCATCACCGTTGCCGAATATTTGCAAAAATTTGATAAAGACCTCACCGCCATCGACTTCAAACGCGTGATGATTGGCGTGTAAATATTGTTAATACTATAATGAAAAGCGTATCAAAACTTTGAGACGCTTTTTTTATTTGTACATTGCCAAAGACAAAGAACACAAATCAATGCCTTCATGGCTGTAATCGCATGAAATTTGAACAAAAAGATGGAAATACTCAAATATTTTTTTTCAGGAACAACTATATACACAACGTATTTTTATCTCTCACTTCCTCTTATACCAAAAGAAGAAACGTTGTTGTTCGCTACGTTCCTGTTTTGTTTTGGCGCAATAAACCGGTTTTTCCGAGTAAGGATCAAATCCGACGTGGTACATCGTTGATGCCAGCGTCATGGGGGTAGGGGTGAAGTCTTGAACTTGTTCTAAACGGTAGCCTAACTTTTTCGTTTTTTGCATCAGCAGTTCCATATCTTGCAGGCGACAGGCGGGCAACGAAGCGATGAAATAAGGAATCAACTGCTGACGTTTGCCGTGTTTTCTATTCAGCGCATCAAAACGAAGTTTCAACGTCTCAAACATCTCAAACGCCGGTTTTCGAACATATTTCAGCACTTCGTCGGCAACGTGCTCGGGCGCAACTTTGAGCCGTCCCCCCGTGTGATACAAAAAAAGTTCCTCAAAATATTCATCATGACGGTTTTCCTTTGCCTTCTCTTTCGGCATATTCATAAACAGGTCATAACGGATTCCGCTGCCGATAAAAACATGTGTAACCATCTCTCTAACAGCACGATAAATGTCGAGCAAGGCGCTATGGTTGCAATCGAGATTCGGGCAAACTTTCGGATAGAGACAACTCGGTTTTCTGCACTGTGCGCAAACTGACAAATCTTTTCCCTTCATTGCGTACATATTTGCCGACGGACCGCCCAAGTCGGTAATAGTTCCGTTGAAATCGGGCATCTCCCGCACCTGTTCAACCTCTTTCAAAATAGATGATTTTGAACGACTTACAATCTGTTTTCCTTGATGCATGGAAATAGTACAAAAACTACATCCGCCGAAACATCCGCGATGAATATTTATTGAATGGCGAATCATGTTGTACGCCGGAATGTCGCCGCGATTGCGATATTTCGGATGCGGCATCCGTGTAAACGGCAAATCATACACCGCATCTAACTCGGCGGTGGTCATCTCGCCGTAGGGCGGATTTACCACCACTGCCGTATCACCGATTTTTTGTATAATTGTTTGAGAATGAACAGAATTTGATAACTCTTCCACCATGCGAAAAGCGCGTGCAAACGCTTTTTTATCGTTACAGCAAGCCTCGTGAGATGGCAAAATAACGGCACTTTCCTGTTTCGTATCATTGGATAAGAAAGCCGTTTGCGGGATTTCTGTTTTTATTTCGTCAAAAGAGCGTCCGTTTTTCATCTTTGTAACCACCTCGCGGATTCCTTTTTCACCCATTCCGTACATCAGCAAATCCGCCTTGCTGTCGAGCAAAATGGAAGGCATCACCGTATCACTCCAATAGTCGTAATGTGAAAAACGCCGCATGGAGGCTTCTATGCCGCCAATAATCACCGGCACGTCGGGGAAAAGTTGTTTTAATATTTTGGAGTAAACCGTTGTGGCGTAGTCGGGACGAAAACCGGATTTGTTTCCGGGTGTGTAGGCGTCGTCGGAGCGCAGTCGTTTGTTGGCGGTGTAGTGATTGACCATCGAATCCATGCAGCCTGCCGTAACGCCGAAAAAGAGACGCGGCTTGCCGAGTTTGGTAAAATCACGCAGGTCGTCCTGCCAATTTGGTTGCGGAACAATGGCAACTTTTAATCCTTCCGATTCTATCACACGTCCGATAACGGCATGTCCGAAAGAGGGGTGATCAACGTATGCATCGCCCGAAAAGAGAATGACGTCTAACACATCCCAGCCGCGCGCCTCGACTTCTTTTTTGGTGGTAGGAAGCCAGTGATTGATGTTTAATGCCGTTTTCAACTTTAATTACGAATTAAAAATTAAAAGAAACCTTATTTTCTTATTTGGACGCACCGATTGCAAATCGGCGCGAGCGTAGTTGCACGGAGATTTTACTCCCCTCCTTTGGAGGGGTTGGGGGAGGTTGCTTTTAATACTCCGAATACAAAATCCTAATCATAGCCTTTTCTTCGGGTTTGTCGTTGGGATTGTTTCCAAAGAGTATTACTCTGTTTGCATAGTAAGAAGCGCCGGTGATGGAGATATAGAGGTTGTCGTTGTCCATGTCGGGGTTTAGAATGCGTTTTTGCAGGTAGCGGGTGATACGCATCACATAGCGGTTTTTATTTGTATCGAATTTGCCGCCCAAATATGTTTCGCCCAATTCGCTATCCGGCGTCAGTTTAATTTTTCCGTCGGCTCCGACAGTATAAATGGTCATCTTTTGTACCGGAGGCAGTTCTTTGTCGTACTCTTCGGCGTTATTCAGATAGAGTTGTGCGTTATTGATGACTGTATTTTTTCTCTCACGCAGTTTTTCAATGCCCGAAAAATTTACTTTAATACGCACGCCATTCAAAGGTTGCAAATATAATCTTTCATTTCCCAATTCGGGAGAAGATCCTGCTAATTGGTTTTGAAGATCCGGACAGGCGGTTGAATGATTGGTTCGGTATTCGTTAAATCGTATGGCGTTTTTATCAATAATATAGGTATAGGTGGAATCGGCGTAGGTATTGGTAACGGTATTGAAATAACTGTAATATAAAACCAACTTCGTTTCCGGTGAGTCCACGTTGAAATAGAGCATTTTTCCCATAGAACCTGCTACTGAGTCAACGGCGACGTGCAAGCCATAAAAATGTTTCAAAAAATCGTCGTTTGACACCAATACAGATGAATCGGTCATCATTTTCATAAATTTGTCATCATTTTCGTCTAAACGGATTGAAAGGAACGGCGCATACATATCGGCATTGCGTTTCAGCCAAAAACGTTTCATCTCTACTGAGTCAAACGGTTGGTCTAAAAAAGTTTTTGTTCCGATGGGAATGGGGTTGAATTGGACGACGTCGGTGGCGTAATAACTTTCTCTGATGTTGCCACTGGAAGTATCCGAATTGAAATACAAGCTGTCGGTTAATTCATAAACATTTACTGTCATCCAAGTGGTGGAATCGCCCCACCGACCGGAATAGCCTAAATGTAAGCAAATGGAATCAAATTTTACCTCTTTTCCGAAGTAAGGATTGGTTTTTGACAAACGGAATTGTGTGTTGAAGGCGGCTTGTGTTGAGCCGAACAGGGGGTCGTTCATGCTGCCCAGTACAAGTGTCGGCAGGTTTGCCGTTGCTATCGAATCGTGTTCTACGGTGTAGGAAACAAACAAAACGGTGCTATCGTCGCCGTAAAGTTCAATATCGTCCGAATCCGGCTGAATGTCAAATCCTACTTTGGAAGGGTCTTTGCGACAACTTGCCAATAAGATAGTTACAAATGTAACAATGACAAACCAAAAGAGATAATTGCGTGTGTATTTCATATTAAAAATTAAGGTAGTGAAATGATATTAATCTTCTTCCGGAGGTAACAGCGAATCATAAAATTTATTGTACACCTCTATATAATCGTCTGTTTCGGTGGATTGATAGGGCAAAAATGGTTTTCCGGATGCTTTGATAAAGGCAGAAACCTCAGGGTCGATGGTTTCGCTTCCTTGTATAAAACCGTCAACGTAGGGAATAGAGCCGATCATCAGGTCTTTCCATGTTCCTTTTTTATAAGTCCGCATCTCTTTTCTCTCTATACCGGGGAATGTCATAAAGCGTTCCATATCTCTCATTTTCCCTTTGAAACGGTCGTTGTAAACGGAAAGTACGACTTTGGCGTGTGAGAAAAACGGATTGGTGTGATACGCCGTTTTCACATAGAGCGGCAACAGCGATGAAAACCATCCGTGACAATGGATAATTCCGGGCGCCCACCCCAGTTTTTTTACAATTTCCAAAACGCCGCGATTGAAAAAAACCATCCGCTCATTGTTGTCTTCAAACAACTTTCCATCTTCATCAAAAACAAGCGCTTTCCTGCGGAAATAGTCGTCATTATCAATGAAATAGACCTGCATTCGTGCCTGTTGCAGGGAGGCTACTTTGATGATTAACGGGTGGTCGGTACCGTCAATAATTAGGTTTAAGCCCGAAAGCCGGACAACTTCGTGTAGTTGGCTGCGTCGCTCGTTAATATAACCGAAACGCGGCATAAAAGTTCTGATTTCTTTTTTCTGTTCCTGCGTCCCTTGCGGCAAATATCTGCCGATTTTTGAAATTTCTGTTTCCTCCAAGAATGGCATAATCTCTTGACTGACAAACAGAACCCGATTTTTTCGTGTCATTAATGATACTCTTTTATTATTGGTGCAAAGATAATAAAAAATTTTTTGATAATTTCACATATTTTGAAAAAAAAATATTAATATCTTGATTATGAGTTAAAAAAAACCGTTGTGAATTTAGAAGGAACAATTAAATCATTTATAATGAAACTATTACATTTTCACATTCCGTTAGGAATGTTTCGCTCGGTAAAAATATCAAATATGCCTATCTTGCATTCCGTTAGGAATGCATCCTTGAATCATAATGGATACATTCCTAACGGAATGTGAAAAAGGGTGATAATTATAATTTCTACCGAGCGTAAATCCCTAACGGGATTTAATTACATTTTCCTGAAAATCAAAATATTATATTTTGTTGCAAATGCACAACGGGTTTTAAATTAAACACCCACTATCAAATCTATAACGTAGTCGGTCAATTAGTACAAACCGGCGTTACCAATCCCGATATTTCTACCGCACAACTCGGCAAAGGTGTTTATATTCTGCGCTTGGAAAGCGGAAAAACGTTTAAGTTTGTGAAATAGGGAAAGAGAGTTAGAAAAATTTAGCCCTTGGATGAAAGCGATTCAGGGTTTTTTTTGTTGGCGGAGGTTACGTGTAACACAATTAAATCCGGGGAAATCCGTTAAATTTGTGTATTTAGACAAACTCAATAATTGAATAATTGAACTCTCTGTGTAACTCTGTGTCTGCTCTGTGGCGCTCTGTGTAACAAAAAAAACTTATTAAATTAACTCCGGATTGCTTCGCTCCGCCCGCAATGACGTAAAGTCTCATATCCCAAATCCCAAATCCCAAATCGCACATCCCAAATCGCAAATCGCAAATCGCACATCCCAAATCCCCTTTTTACTCCCGCTCCAAAACCGTCCGATATTTATTTTCGCCCGACATGGGGATAGTTTGTCGTTTACTTTTGTAGTTTGCTTTGCTGATTTCTATTTCCTGTTCGCGGCGTTGTTTTTCTATCGGAATGGCGATGATAAAATTTCCTTTTTCGTCGGTTGTAACGGTTATTCCTGCTATCGTTACCGAGACGTCGGGCAATCCTTCGCCCGAAATGTCGTCATAAACAGCGCCTTCCAATTTTTCCAATCCGTGCAACAAAACCTGTACTTTTGTTATGCCGTTTTTTTCAATTTTGACGATGCTGTCCGCCAAATAATACAACTCGCCTTCTGTGTCGGTGATGTGGGCGGCAACCGTTTGACCGTTGTATTCGGGTAAAACACCTTTGAAAACCGCTTCGCCTTGCCGGTTGATTTCCGCTTTTTCGATTTTATCGCCCAATGTTAAAACGATAGCGCCTGTTCCGTTGAGCGGATTATGCTGTTCGCCTTCCCATCCAAACACTGCAACGGTTGTTGTAAACGGTTGATTAATAATCTTATAAACAGTAAAGTATCCCGCTGCAAGCAAACAACCTACTAATATACTCATAATAAAATGAGTGGTACGGTTTTGCCGGTTTATTTTTTCGATGATGTGTTTTAATTCATCAACGGTAAGTTGCGTTTTGGTAGTAATTCGGATAATTTCGTTAGCCTTGTCTTCGATAGATTTCAAACATTGGTTTATTCCATCACTGATTTTTATTTCTATTAACTTTTTGTCGTTCAGCAGGTTTATTAATTGTCGTATTTCGGCGATTTGTGTTTCGGAAAGTCCTGTTTTTGTAAATTTCAAATCCGAAAGGTCGTCTTTGATACTTTGCTGCGTGTCGGCAATTTGTTTAATATCGTTTCGGATTTCTTCCATCAGCATACGTTGAAAGGCGATCCATGCGTTTCGGTGAATGGGATTTTTCAAACCTTCGCCAAAACAAAGTTGAATTTGTGCAGATAAATTTTGCGCTAAAAACGACTTAAAGGAGTCGGATATTTCGAAAGAGGCAAAATGTTTTTCAATAAAACCGCAAACAACATCTTCTTTACTTTTTTCATATAGAAAATATTTGATTTCGGGGTCGTCCAATTTTATTTGTTCATCATTCAAAAGCATGGCAGGCAAACGTTTTTGCAATGTTTTGATAAACTTTCGGGCTTCTTTTTTTTCTATTTCAGACGCTTGTGTCTCGGAAAATAAAACCAAAATATTCTCCATCGCCTCTTTTACAGATTCGATAAATAACTTTTTTATGCTGTGGTTCAAATTGTTAGGATGGATATTTATGAACCATCTTTTTATCTTTTCCGGCGTAATTTTTCCAATAAAATTGGCAGCAAGACCGGCGCCGATATTGCTTCCTACGCTACTAAGTAGCGGATTCACCAATCCGCCCGCCACAACAGCCAGCGAAGTAGTCGCCAATAACCCCAATATGGTAGGGATGTCTTTTTTGATGTTTTTCATAGTTCAAAGTGTTTACTAAAAAAATCATTTGTCGGTTGAAATTACACGGCAAAGATACGAAATAATTGAAAATTGAAAATTCAGTGCAAACGCATTAAAAATCATCCGTACATAAAAAACAGTATTAAGTTGAATATCAAATGATTAATTTATCCCGTAGGGATAAAATATTGGTAAAAAAGATGTTTCTTCCCATAAACCGCGTGCCGTTAGGTACGCAATATTAGAAAAAAATACCATCATATCTCGTCCCTAACGGGACTTTTGAGAGTGCTTACGACTATCTTTTACCAATATTTCGTTCCTAACGGAACTTTAAATTGCTAATAAACAATATTTTATATAAACTGTTTTGTATCATGTATCAAATCAAAATTTTAATGCGTTTGCCCTGATTGAAAATTGAAAATCAGACATTTTCTAATACACCACTTTCACCGTTCCGTTTTCCGATTGAAAGATGTAAACACCTCTGATATTCAACGGAATAGTTATGTTTTCGCTGCGGGCAACTCCTTGTTCCACCAATGTTCCTATGACGGAATAAATACGCCATCGGTCGCCAACATTTAACCCTTCAATGTGCAATCTGTTGTTTCGAACCCACGCTTTCAGCGGGTTTATTGTCGTTTCTGTGATATTTTCAGGCGGTTCAGGCGGCGAAAAATGCGTTACTTCGATGGTTTTTGAGTTGTTATCCGGTTTTTCGTCGCCTTCCACATCAACGGTTACGGTGATGGTATAGGTTTTGTCAACTTCCGAAAGGTCAATTTTCTGAACAAAGGTATAGACTGTTTCCTGCATACTTGGAATAAATCCTGTAAAAGTTTCCGTTGCAAGCAACAGGTCATCTACTTCGAGCAGCAACGGAAAAGATGAGATATTATGTGTTCCGTTGTTTTTTATTTTGATGGTTACTGTTTCATTATCAGTCAGTTCGTAGCCGGAAACGGGAGTTGTAATCGCCAACAGTTCGGCATCTATGTAGGTATTCAAATTATAAATATAGAAATCATCAACCGACCACATGTGTCCATTATCCGTATTCGGAGTTGTGTATTTGAACCCGATATAAATCTCCTGTCCGGCATAATCGCTCAACGAAATTTCTATTTTAACCCATTCATCTTCAGGTCTTTCGTCGTAAGTTAATTCGTGGACTTGGGTAAATGATGAGGGGGAATTATTCGTAGTTGAAATCCAAACGCCGGAGTAGGTATAAAATTTAGCGTCGTAACATTCCGACCAAAATTCCATCACATAATCGCCTCCGACAGAGAGGGAAAATTTGGGTGAAATAAGCCATGCTTCATTGCCTTTCCACCACGGACAAACCGCTCTGCTTATACTTTCATGTCCGCCGTAAGTTCTTCTTTCCCAACTGTTTCCGCTCATAGTCCAGCAAGCAGGCGGAAATGTTTCTTCCTCAAAACCTTCATCGTAAGGATATGTAAGCGCATCGCAAACCAAATTTCTCACAACAACCGTCAGCGTGTCATTTTCCGGAACTTCATCGCCGACTAATTTAGCCACTACTTTTATGTCGTAATAACCTGAAAAAGAAAGATTTACCGTAGTGTTAAACGTATAATCAACCTCGCTCATGTCCGGAATAACGCCTGTAAAAATTTCGGTGGCAACAAAATTTTCATTCACATATAACGATAACTCAAATTCGCCAACCGGATTTCTGCCGTTGTTTTTTATCGTTGCCGTAATTTCCTGATTATCAGGCAGATTTAAATGTGTGCCTTGCGGGTTAATGTTACGAACTTCAATATCTGTTTCAAAAAAATCACCGATGATCACATTATCAATTTGCACGGAACGCCCCCAATCGTGCCACCCTTCAAACGCAATATAGTATTGATTTGACGGTTCGGGCAGCGAAATTGTCCGTTCTGTCCATTCGATAACTTCGCTTGTATATTCTTCAAGAAGTACCCACTGGCTGAGGGTGGAGGTTCTGTAATAAACTCTCAAACAATCCTGATCGCCGTCCCATCGTTGTTGCACATGGTGAAATTTCAAAACGGGGTTGTTTAATACGGTCAAATCAAGCGGCGGCGTGAGCAATTTGGTAACTCTGTCGTAAGCGCCATAGTAAAAAACCGCCCGATAGTTGCCTTCGTAAGATGTTTCCGGAGTCATCGGGTAGGACGGAGCAGAAGGGAGAATACGCCATGGTATAGGTCCGTCCACAAACTCCTGCGTCCAGCAAGGCGGCAGATTTTCGCCATAATCCTCAAAACCTTCAAATAACGGAAACGTATTGATGATATCGCAGTTCAAATTGGTAACGGTTGAGGTTACCATATCGTTTGCCGGAACTTGGTCGTCATCTATTTCAACCACAACTTTGAGATGATGCGTTGTTGCTGCCGAAAGGTCTAATGTGGCGTTGAAAGTGTAGTCATCTTCGCCCATGCTGGGAATGGAGGCGGTAAACGTTTCTGTTGCAATCAAATTATCGTCATGGTATAATTTCAAACTAAATCCGCTTGCCGCATTGCCGCCGTTGTTTTTCAGATGAACGGTAACGTGTTCATTATTAGAAAGATACGGATAAGTTCCCGTTGCCGGTATGATGGAAACAGCCTGCATATCCACAAAACTTGCAAGGTGGGTGATGGAAACATCGTCGATAACCCATCTGTTTGCGTATGTACCGCTATATAAAAAGGCGATATAAACTGTTTCTCCAATATAATCGGCTAAAGAAACGGTGATATTTACCCACGAGCCAAGATATTCTTCCAGCACCTTTATTTCAGTAAAAGCATTGATGTCGTTGTTAACAGTTGTAGATACCAATACACCACCATATTCATAACCATAGAGTTGCATATAAGACCAAAAATCAAGTATGGGATCTCCATAGTTTGGAAGCGTGATAGCGGAAGTAATCAATGCCGATTTTTGTAAACCATAATCATAATCATGTCTCGCAGCGCTTGTGCCGCTATGGGGATAATCGGTATATTTTTCCCATGTTTTTGTGCCTTCAAGGTGAATGATGTTCCAGCCCGCAGGCGGAAAAGTAGCGCTTTCAAAATCTTCTGTCCAAATCTGCTGTGCGTATCCTAACCCGTAGAGCAGGAATATCGCTGAAAAAAGTATTTTCCTCATAATCTCAAAATTAAGCGGCAAAGGTACAAAATTTAATCAAATTAAAATCGTATCTTTGCACCCGTTTTTTCAAAGCATATTAAAGAGGATAGGATTATTTTATGGAGAAAAAATATACGGAGTATAAAGGTTTGAATCTCACAGAGATAGCGCGTTCGCTTGCCAAGCGTTGGAACGAGGAGAAGACATTCGAGAAGAGTTTACAACTTCATGCGGATGCCCCTGCCTTTGTATTTTACGAAGGTCCGCCTTCGGCAAACGGGCAGCCGGGCATTCATCATGTCATGGCGCGCGCCATCAAAGATATTTTTTGCCGTTATAAAACGCTGAAAGGCTATCGGGTAGATAGAAAAGCGGGCTGGGACACGCACGGACTGCCCGTAGAACTCGGCGTTGAGAAAAAACTCGGCATCACCAAAGAAGACATCGGGAAAACCATCTCCGTAGAGGAATATAACCGCGAATGTCGCGCAGAAGTGATGAAATACAAAGACTTATGGGATCAACTAACCGTCGAAATGGGCTACTGGGTTGATCTCGAAAATCCCTACATCACCTTCGACAACAAATATATCGAAACGCTGTGGTGGCTGCTCAAACAACTGTATGACAAAGAGTTACTCTACAAAGGTTACACCATCCAACCCTACTCTCCGGCAGCCGGAACGGGATTGAGTTCGCACGAGTTAAACCAACCCGGATGCTACCGAGACGTGAAAGATACGACCATTGTCGGACAATTTAAGGTTGTCCGCAACGAAAAATCGGAGTTTTTGTTCCAAAATGTCCAAACGCCGCTCTATTTTTTAGCATGGACAACAACCCCCTGGACGTTGCCGTCGAACACCGCATTGGCAGTTGGCGCTAAAATAGAATACGTTAAAGTTCAATCGTTTAACCAATATACCGGCGAACCCATCACCGTTATTTTGGCTAAAAACCTGCTCAACAACTGGTTCGACCCCAAAAACGCGGAACTTCCTTTGGAAGATTACCAATCGGGCGACAAAAAAATACCCTTCAAAGTATTAAACGAATACGCCGGAAACGACCTCGTAAACGTTGAATATGAACAACTTCTGCCATGGATAAAACCCATGGGCAACGCCTTCCGCGTCATCTTGGGCGACTACGTTACCACCGACGACGGCACCGGAATTGTCCACATTGCGCCCACCTTCGGCGCCGACGACGACCGCGTGGCAAAAACCGCCGGCATCGTGCCGCTGTTGCTCATCGACAAAGAGAAAAAACGCCAACCAATGGTGGACAGAACCGGTAAATTTTTCAATATCAGTGATTTAGATAATGACTTTGTCGCTAACTACGTTGATGTAGAACAATACAAAGATTTTGCCGGAAAATTTGTGAAAAACGCCTACGATGAAAATTTATCGGAAGACGACGAGTCGCTCGACCTGTTTATCGCCATCTCCATGAAACGCGACAACAAAGCCTTCCGCATCGAAAAATACGTTCACAACTATCCCCACTGCTGGCGCACCGACAAACCCGTATTGTACTATCCCTTAGACAGTTGGTTCGTCAAAACCACCGCTTTCAAAGAGCGCATCATCGAACTCAACAAAACCATCAACTGGAAACCGCAAGCAACCGGAACGGGACGTTTCGGCAACTGGCTCGAAAATATGGTGGACTGGAATTTGTCGCGTTCACGCTACTGGGGAACGCCCCTACCCATCTGGCGCACCGAAGACGGAACAGAAAAAATCTGTATCGGCTCCGTCGCACAGTTAAAAGAAGAGATAGAAAAAGCAATAGCCGCCAACGTCATGACACACAATCCGTTACAGGATTTTATAGTTGGCAACAACAGCAAAGAAAACTACGAAACCTTCGATTTACACCGTCCTTATGTGGACGACATCATACTGATTTCGCCGTCCGGCAAGAAGATGAAACGTGAAACAGACCTGATTGACGTCTGGTTTGATTCGGGCGCCATGCCCTACGCACAGTTTCACTATCCGCAAGAAAACGCCGACAAGTTGAACAACTTTTTCCCCGCCGATTTTATCGCAGAGGGCGTAGATCAAACGCGCGGGTGGTTTTACACCCTGCACGTTATTGCCGCTATGGTTTTCGATAATGTTTCATACAAAAACTGCGTCTCAAACGGCTTGGTGTTGGATAAAAACGGCAATAAAATGTCGAAACGCATGGGCAATGCCATTGACCCCTT
>Ga0082212_10009650_pt1 | contig 12425 bp, 11 predicted proteins | sample TergutNt197P3_FD_71548 | JGI IMG/M metagenome (GOLD analysis project Ga0082212, IMG submission 71548) | Neocapritermes taracua P3 segment gut microbial communities from Petit-Saut dam, French Guiana - Nt197 P3 | ecosystem: Host-associated > Arthropoda: Insects > Digestive system > Gut ... | reverse complement strand
CAGCGCTCCCTTGATGCCAAAGATTGTGTAGACAAAATATGCTATCAGCGATTGCAGCGCCGCCACAATGATGTAACCAAGAAACAGATTGCGGGTTATGTCCATGAATTTTGCCGTAAGTGCGCTGATGTATTCGCTTTTTATGGGGATGGCATGCAGTACCAGCCGGGCAAGATAGGGGCCGTCAACGTAAAAGAAAAATACCGAAAACGCCAAAAGCAGCATGTTCAGCGAAAAGCCGCCGATATTCCGGACAACATTGCTGCTCAGGAAAACCATCCGCTGCAGTTCGGTAGTCAGATACGTCCTGATCTGCAGATCGATATCTTCGGCGGTAATATTGAGCTGGCCGGATGAAATGTCGCGGATAAAACCGGCTATTTTTTCAAAAAGGTCATTGAGGTATTCGGGCTGATCGTTGAGGAGTTCGCGGGCTGATCGCGCCATTTCCAGCATCTGCTGGAAAAAGATCGAAACCACCAGAGAAATCGGGAAAAGGATAATGATTACCGTTCCCAGGGTAAAAACTGCCGCCCAAAAATTGCGGAGTATTTTTCCTTTGAGTGTGTTGAAGTTAAGGTTTTGTACCAAGCGGCGGTGCAGGGGGCTTAAAACAATGTACAGTAAAACTGCCCAGAGCAGGGGCGTAAACAACGGTGCCAAAAGCCGCAGCACTGCCAGTAGAAGCAAAATGAGGATTGCCCCCAGAACATAGCTCTGTATGGGCCGGTTCGGTTTGTTCATAGCTCGCTCAGGATCCGTTCCGCCTCGGCTTTGCCGCCGTAGGAGGCATTGCGCCGCAAGAGGTCGCCAAGATATTTTTTAGCTTCATCAGGCATTCCCAGGCTAACGTATGTTTTTCCCAGTTCAAAGAGGGCATCCCAGTTATCCCTGTCGAGGCGCAGTACTGCCTGATAGGAATTTTGCGCCTTTACATAGTCGCCGGCGCTGGTGTAGGCACGCGCAAGGTTAAGATGTACGGTGGGATTTCTTGAGTCCGCCGCCAGTGCCCGTTCGTAATGTTCAACACTGGCCTGCCAGTTTTCCATTTTGGCATACGCTGCGCCGAGATTATTGTTTACCTCAAAATTTGCCGGATCGATCCGGTGCGCTTCGGAAAGGAAGAGAATCGCTTCGGTGAAATTGTCCTGGGCTATGAAGATATTCCCCACATTAATCCGGGGCCGCAAATAAGTTGGGTTTATTGAGGCTGCCTTTTGGTACTCGACAGCGGCGGCATTGAGTTCACCTATCGCCTCAAGTGCAAGCCCCATGGTATAGGCATACACCGCGCTGGAAGGATTTGAATCAAGGGCGCGCTTGGCATAGGCAAGCGCTTCGACATTTTTGTCCAGGGCCAGCTTAACTACCGCCATATTATAATTTGTCTGGCCTTCGGTGGGGACCAGCTGCAATGCCCTGGCAAATGATACCTCGGCGCTGCTATATTTTCCCAGTTCGCTCTGCACTGTACCGAGTTCACGTAGCGAGGCAATATCATCGGAGTTGTATTTTACCGCATTGCTGAAGGCTTCTTCCGCACCGTTGTAATCTCTCTTGGCATAAAGGATACGCCCAATCTCCCGGTGCGCGAGGGCATAGTCAGGTTTTACCGCTATTGCCCGGCGGTAGGCGGCAAGGGCATCATCCTGACGGTTTAAGATCCTCAGTGTCCCGCCAAGGTTGTACCAGCCGGTCTCAAACCGGGGATTTATTTTGACAGAGGATTCAAACGCACCCCTGGCATCGACATAATTTTCAACGGAAAAATAGCTCCGTCCAAGATCATACGGATATAGGTAATTGGTGAGATCGAGGCGGCCGGCTTCCCTGAATTCGACAATTGCATCTTCCCACTCGCGCCGGTCGCGGCTTATCTTTCCCAGAGTATAATGGGGTACGGCGAAATTCGGATCTTTGGCGATGGATTCCCTGGCATGGGCGATTGATCTTCGTCTGGCCTCGGCCCCGGTTGCACTGTAGGGATTGCGGGCGACCACATTGTACCATGCTTCGGCTATGTCGGCGAGTTTCTGGGCTTCGAAACGGTGTTCGCCGGGCGGCATCCTGGCTTTCGCTTCGTTAAAAATTCTTTCTGCGGCGTTAAATTCGTCCTTTTCGAGCAGAGCGATTCCCTGGGAAATAAGATCGTTTACTATCCGCATTTTTTCCTGTAATTCCCGCGAAAGGCGGGCAAGCTCTTCCTGCTCTGCCCTTCGTCTCGCCGCTGCAGCCTCCCGCTGCAGGCGGGTGTCTATATCCGCCTCGGCAGGCCCCCCGCTTGCCCTGACAAGGTTATGCTCCCGCATTACCCTGTCTCTCAGCGCCATAAAATCAGGGTTGCCGGGGTCGTTAGCCAGAAGGCGGTTAACAATATCCAGCGCCGCCTGGAAATCTCCCAATGCAAGGAGTTGTTCTGCCAGTACCCAGTCTTTCAATGCCAATAATTCGGGATTGTCAGTATCTTCGGCCAGGAGGCGGCTGATAATTTCCATTGCCCGTTCGAATTCCCCTGCCCTTATCAGTTCGATGGCAAGAGCTATGTCCCGCAGCCGCGCCTGGCGGGTCAGCTCCATTTGTTCTTCCAACACCCATTCCGCAATGAAGGCGTTTTCCCGCGCAAGGGCATTTCTTTCCCGTACAAGGAAAATTATCCCGATGGTGAGGAGTAGTATCAGCACAACAGCCGCAATGCTGATGATAACTATTCGTTTATTCAGATTTAGTTTTGGTTTCATTCAAGTTCAAACTCACCCTTATATTCTTCAACATCCTCTGCGCCGGTTGAAAGCCCCTGGCTTGCCCCTGCCGCGCCCTGAAGCGAGGCGGAAACTTCTTCCAGAAGACGCTGCCGCCGTTCCGCTTCTGCCCGGGCAGCCTCCTCGGCCACCAGCCGCTGTCGTTCCGCATCGGCAAATTCCGCTCTGATATAGGCCACCAGCCGTTCGATTGACGGACGCTGGGAGCTTCTCGGCTCAAGCAGGAGATACCGTTCATAGTCGGAAATAGCGTCCTGCAGCGAACCCTTTCTAATTCGGGTATTCGCCCTGCCGAGCCAGGCCGCGGCATACACCTGATTGGCCTCAAGCGCCTGGGTGTACATCACCTCGGCTTCGGTGATGGAGCCTTTTTTGAAGTAAACATTACCAAGATTGCTGGCGATATTGGCGGTCAAATCTCCGGCGCGTTCCAGAATCTGCCGGTATACGGCAATGGCTTCGTCGGTGCGGCCAATCTGTTCGTAAGCTATCCCAAGGTACAGATATGCCTTTATGTGGGAGGGATCTTCGGTGATGGAATTTTCGAGGTAGACAACCGCTTCCTGCGGCTTATTCTGCATGAACAGGTCCGTACCCCTTGCAAAGCTGTCCTGCCCAAAACACCAGGCGAAAACGAGAACCAACATTAGTACGGTACAAAGGGTTTTTTTCATATGCCTCCCGTAAAAACTGTTTCATTTTCCACGCTAATATCATAGAATAATATTAGGGGAAAAGGAATAGTCTTTGTTACATTATCGGAATATCAGCGGCGGTTCCAAAGCACGGTGTTACATGAACCGGCGTTAACTAGTGAGGATTAATGGCTATATTATCAATACAGTCTCACGTTGTGTACGGGTATGCGGGAAATACCGCCGCCGTTTTTCCCATGCAAAGGCTTGGCCGCGAGGTTTGGGCGATCAACACGGTCGAATTTTCCAATCATACGGGCTATGGCGCATGGCGGGGAACGGTTCTGGGAGGGGAACTTGTTCATGAACTGGTAAGCGGCCTGGAAGAGCGGGGGGTGCTTTCCCGCTGCGAGGCGGTACTTTCCGGTTACCTGGGAGACGCCGCCGTGGGGCGGGCAATAACCGGCGCTGTGCGGCGGGTGCGTTCCGTTTCTCCCGGGGCGCTGTACTGCTGCGATCCGGTGATGGGAGATGTGGGCAGGGGCTTTTACGTCAAGCCGGATATCCCCGGTATTTTTAAAAATGAACTGATTCCCCTGGCAGACATTGTTACGCCTAACCAATTCGAGCTTGAAGCACTCAGCGGCCTTGATACGCAGAACATCGACAACGCCCGCCGCGCCATTGACATGATCCACGAAAAAGGGCCGTCCATTGTGCTGGTGACCAGTTATAACGGCGGCAATAACAGCGGGCAAATCAGGATGCTGGCATCCGACAAAAGCGGAATATATTCGATTAGCACACCGGAACTGCCCATTGGAACCGGCATGGCGGGATCGGGCGACATTACCGCCTCGGTGTTTCTGTCACGTTACCTTGAAACAGGCGACATTAAAAAAACACTGGAATTGTGCACCGCATCTGTTTTCGGCATTTTGCAGGCAAGCTGGCAGGCTTACGGCGGCAGGGAAGAATCCGCCCCCATGGAAATGCAGATCATTCAGGCACAGGAAGAACTGGTTTCCCCCTCACATTTTTTTGAGGCGCACCGACTGTAATGCCCAGAGTAAGCCGCGCCTGGGCTGCACAAAGCCCCTATGAGCGTTTTTTTGACTTTATTGCGCCGGATGCAGATCGCTTTGGTGTGCTTTCAGAGCATACTGAGCGTCTTGGGCTCAACGCGGTGGTCATTTCAATTGAGGGGAACCGTCACTTTTTTATTTTCCCCAAAAACAGAAATCTTAAGCCCCATGCCGGCGGTTCGTTTCCATTCCGCGGACAAAGCCCCGTCGTGTTGACCGCCCATTATGACCGTGTGCCGGGCAGCCCGGGCGCAAACGACAACAGCGCCGCAGTTTTTCATCTGCTTAAAGCCGCGCTCACCATGAACCGGCAGCAAATTGATAAATGGATAATAATCTTTACCGACAAGGAAGAACTGCAAAGCGGCGAGGGGATAGGTGAGCAGGGTTCATTCAGCCTTGCCGAGAAACTGCGGCTTTGGGGCCTTACCAGGGCGCGGATTTTTAACTTTGACGCCTGCGGTACCGGAGACACCTTTGTTTTTTCCGCTACTGCCGGTTTTCTTCTGAACAAAAACAGAAAGCCCGGGTATCGCCGTGCAAGCCAGACGATAAACCTTCTGCGGGAGACCGCTCTTGGTGCTGCCCGCCGCCTTCGTTTCAGTAAAGTACTGTATGTCCCCACTCCGTTTTCCGACGATGCCGGTTTTTTGAAAGGGGGGATTCCCGCCCAGACTATTACCATGCTCCCCGCCGGTGAAGCAGGCCCCTACGCTACAATGCTCCGCGTCAGCCCCGAGTTAGCCGACATGATAATCGCCGGTTCCGCCAATCGAAAGCTCATCCCCGAAACATGGCGCTGCCTTAACGGCCCGGAAGACACCTATCTGCGCCTGACGCCGGAACATTATGAAGATATTGTCCGTTTTGCCGTGGAACTGTGCCGGGGTTGTTGATTCTTAATTACCAATCATTGATAAAGCCTCATTTTCAAGCCATAATACCGGAATGGAAAACCCGGTAAGGAACATCGCCGATCAGGAACTTGAGACGCTCGTAGTTCCCCGTTTTATGCGCTACGTCCGTTATTGGACCGAAAGCGATCGTCATGCCGAATCTACGCCCTCAAGTCCGGGGCAGTGGGACCTGGCGAAGGCACTACGGGACGAGCTTGCGGCGCTCGGTATTCGCGATCTTGAACTTACGGATCACTGTTATGTGATAGCACGCATACCTCCGAGCAAGGGAAAGGAGGGTGCTCCTTCTGTCGGCTTCCTTGCCCATATCGACACGGCAGGCGATGTTTCGGGAAAAGACGTACAGCCCCGGCTGCTGCGTGAGTATGACGGAAAAAAAATCGAACTTACCGAAGGGTTGTCACTTGATCCCGTGCGGGAACCGGATCTGGCAGCGCAGCAGGGCAAAACGATAATTCATTCAAACGGCAGAACATTGCTGGGAGCCGACGACAAGGCCGGCGTTGCCGAGATTATGGCGGCAGTGGAATATCTGTTAACGCATCCCGAAATAAAGCACGGCCCGGTGGAAATAATTTTTTCGCCCGACGAAGAAACCGGCAAAGGGCTGCCGGAGTTTCCTTTGGGGAAAATACAGTCCGCCGCCTGTTACACGGTGGACGGCGGGGCGATGGGAGAAATTGAAGCGGAGTGTTTCAATGCCTGGAAAGCCGACGTTGAGTTCACCGGCAGAGTGATCCATGTCGGCGCGGCGCGGGGTATTTTGGCAAATGCTGCACTCATGGCCGCTTCCTTTGCAGTGATGCTGCCCCGTTCGGAAAGCCCCGAATCCACTGACGGCTACTACGGATACTACTGCCCGATGGAACTGTCGGGTGATCTGGAAACTGCCCGAATGGAAATATTCCTGCGGGATTTTGAAAGCGAGGGCATGAAGCGGCGGCTGGCGGCGCTTGAGGCAATTGCAAAAACTGTACAGGCGCAGTTTCCCGGTGGACAAGTCATTGTGAAAACAAGCCCGCAATACTATAATATGAAAGATAAAATCGGCGAGAGCCCGCAGGTGCTTGAGCGCCTTACGGCCGCGATGGACAATACCGGCATTGAATGGCGGCTCAAGCCCATCAGAGGCGGGACGGATGGCTCGCGTTTGACCGAACTGGGCATTCCGACACCGAATATTTTTACCGGAGGAAGAAATTTCCACAGCCGGCTTGAATGGGCTGCGGTCAGCGAGATGTGTGCCGCATGCAGGGTTATTATCGAACTGATCAGGCTGTGGGGAGAATGAAAATGGATACTTTTGTAGCAAGGTTTAAAGAACCGATAAAAAAAGCTGTGTCCCTTTCAAGGGTTTCCCCGCTTGTTACCGGGGAAAATGTGTATCAGGAAGGAGACAAAAACATCCTTGCGATTCTTGATGAGATGACCGGTTCCCTGCTTCTTCCCGGCTCCGGCGTGGATGGGATGGAAAATCTTGAAGAACTTTTGGCAAAGGCCGAGTCGGGAAAATCCTGTCTCTTGCTGGTTGAGCATTTCAGCAATCTTGACCTTACACTTATTGCCCTGTTGGTGCGCCGGGCCGGGGGCCGGGGAGATGCCATTGCCAACGCGCTGATCCCCATCGCCGGCATGAAGCTGAACGAAGATGATCCCGTTGTTGCCGCATTTGCGGGAGCCTATACCCGTATTGTTATCTATCCCAGCAGATCGCTTCATGGCCTGGACGAAGAAAAAAAACAGATTGAGCTTGCCCGCAGCAATGCCATCAACCGCGCTGCCCTGAAAGCCCTTAACGAAGTGAAAACTCAGGGTAAGCTGATACTGGTGTTTCCTTCGGGAACCCGCTACCGTCCCTGGGATCCTTCTACCAAGAAGGGAGTGCGCGAGATTGATTCGTATATCCGCTCTTTTGATTATATGTGCTGCGTTGCGCTTAACGGAGAAGTCATGCATATACAGCAGAGCAACATGGTAAACGATTCGGTAAGTGAGGACATTGTGCGGATTACCGCAGGCGAGGTGCAGTCATGCGCGGAATTCCGCGAAAAGACACGGCTTGCGGCGGAAGCGGCCGGAGTTGAAGACAGAAAGCAGGCCACAGTTGACGCAATCATGGCGGAACTGGAAAATATGCACATAGCGGCAGAGGAAAAGCGAAAAATAATGCGAGAGGAAAAATGTGAACCGAAAAATGAAACATGAAGAAATCACCCGGCTCATTGAAAAATACTCCGGTATCGTGCAGGAACAGGGAGTCATCGATAACGAACTGTTTTCCAAATACGAAGTAAAGCGCGGCCTGCGGGATGTCAGCGGAAAAGGTGTACTGGTTGGTTTGACGGAAATATCGGAAATTGTTTCGTATATTATTGAAGACGGTGATTATATCGCCTGCGAAGGAAGACTGTATTACCGGGGCATGAACATTGAAAACATTGTTCAGGGCTTTTTGGACGAAAAGCGTTTTGGTTTTGAAGAAACCTGCTTTTTGCTGCTTTTTGGGCATCTCCCTGCGAAAAGTGAATTCGACGAGTTTTGCGATCTCCTTGATCAATGCACCTCCCTGCCTGACAATTTTGTTCGTGACGCAATCATGAATGCACCCAGCAGGGACATGATGAATTCGCTTGCAAAAAGCGTGCTGACCTTATATGCGTACGATGATTATCCCGATGATATCTCCGTAGCCAACGTAATTCGTCAGTCCGTCAATTTGATTGCCCGGTTCCCCCTGTTGGCCATCTATGGCTACCAGTCATACGCCCATTATCACAACAGTCAGAGCCTGGTCATTCACCCGCCGGTAAAGGGGTACTCTGTTGCCGAAAATCTCCTGCATATGCTCCGCCCCGATTCAAAATACACCCGGTTTGAAGCCCAGGTCCTTGACATCGCCCTGGTGCTGCATGCGGAACACGGCGGCGGCAACAATTCAACTTTTACCACCCATGTAGTTTCGTCTTCCCACACAGATACCTACTCCGCCATTGCCGCAGCGCTAGGTTCGCTGAAAGGGCCGCGTCACGGCGGCGCCAATATCAAGGTGGTGCAGATGTTCCGCGATATGATGGAAAAAATCGGCGACTGGAACGACGACGATGCAATTACCGCCTACCTTGAGAAGCTCCTCAACAAGGAAGCTTTCGACCGTGCCGGCCTTATTTATGGAATGGGTCATGCCGTGTATTCACTCTCCGACCCCAGAGCGCTTATTTTCAAACGTTTTGTCGAACAGCTTGCCGCCGAAAAAAACCGGCAGGATGAATATCTTTTATACTCAAAAGTTGAGGAGCTTGCCCCCCATGTAATCGGGCGGCTGCGGAAAATCTACAAAGGCGTCAGCGCCAACGTTGACTTTTATTCCGGCTTTGTCTACAGCATGCTTGACCTGCCCGAGGAACTGTTCACCCCGATCTTTGCCGTATCCCGCGTTTCCGGCTGGTGCGCTCACCGTATTGAGGAACTGTTAAATTCGGGCAAGATAATCCGTCCCGCCTACAAGTCCGTTATCAAGCCAAAGACTTATGTTCCGTTACACGAACGAGGGTAAAGCTTCTTGACATTTTTGCGGTAAACTGGCATATTGGAGTAGCTGTTTTGAAACTGAAGGTTTCCGAACAGCTCTATTACAACGCAGGGTAGAGCAGTTGGCAGCTCGTCGGGCTCATAACCCGGAGGTCGCAGGTTCGAGTCCTGTCCCTGCTAAAGGTAATTCTTTACGCGAAATTCACATCAAAAACAATTATTAAAAGGAGAAAGTCATGGCTGAATTAAAAGGTTCAAAAACCGAGCAAAATTTGCAGGCGGCTTTCGCAGGGGAATCCCAGGCGCATACCAAGTACCAATACTTCGCCTCCAAAGCGGAAAAAGAAGGCTATGTGCAAATCGGGGCATTATTCCGCGAAACCGCGTTGAACGAAAAGGAACACGCGAAAATATGGTTCAAACTCCTCCACGGCGGCGATGTGCCGGCCACTACAACGAACCTTAAAGATGCCGCAGACGGTGAAAATTTCGAGTGGACCGATATGTATGCCGGCTTTGCCAAAACCGCGAAGGAAGAGGGCTTTGACAACATTGCCGCCCTGTTTGAGATGGTCGGGAAAATCGAAAAAGAGCACGAGGAACGCTACCGCAAACTCCTTGCCAACATTTCCGGCGGCCTGGTGTTCTCCCGTGACGGCGACCAGCTCTGGCATTGCTCCAACTGCGGCCACATCGCCATCGGCAAAAAAGCGCCCGAGAAGTGCCCCGTCTGTAACCATCCGCAGTCGTATTTCCAGATTCACGCGGATAATTATTAGCCGATCATGGAAGCGAAAATCAGCCGGCAGCAGGCCTGGGAACTGCTGAGGCAGTACAACAAGGACCCCTTCCACCTGCAGCACGCATTGACCGTGGAAGGGGTGATGCGGTGGTATGCCAAAGACCAAAATTTTGGCGGCGATGAAGATTTCTGGGGTATCGCGGGTCTGCTGCACGACATCGACTTTGAGCAGTTCCCCGACCAGCACTGCATCAAAGCGGCGGAATTGCTGCGGGCAGCCGGCTGCAGCGAGGAGCTGATCCGCGCCGTATGCAGCCACGGCTACGGTTTAACCGCCATAGACGTGATGCCCGAACACCTCATGGAAAAAATCCTCTACGCAGCGGATGAACTAACCGGCCTGATATGGGCTGTGGCGATCATCCGTCCGTCAAAAAGCGTTATGGACATGGAACTAAAATCGGTGAAGAAGAAATTCAAAACCCCTGCCTTTGCCGCCGGCTGTTCCCGCCCGACTATCGAAAAAGGCGCTGCGCTGCTTGGCTGGGAACTCGACAACCTCATCGAAAAAACGCTCCTCGCCATGCGATCCTGCGAAGCCGAGGTCAATGCCGCTATGGCGGCGTTGCGGTAAGAATATGCAAACCTTGAATATGTCTGCATCCGAAAGAAAAGGGGTAATGGCTTCAATGAGTGACAACTTTGAAAACCAGGAAAACCCAAAAGTGGGTATATTCTGGTATGACGAAGCCAGCGATGATCTTTTTGGAGTTTCTGCTGTCAATGCGCAAGAACTTTCATTTAACGAACATGGAACAAAAACTATTGGAACCCTTCACAAGGCTTGGTGGAAAAAACAGCATGAAAGGGCAAAGGCAAAGAATCAGCTTACCAGCATATATTTGAAAGACTACACACAGATACCGAGAGGAAGAATCTTTCAACGTAAAGACGAAACATTTGAATTGTTTTGCGGGAGTTGGATCAACGAACACATCGTCGAACTGGTAAAGGATGAATTCAACCTTTGGAATGTTTCCTTTGAAGTGAAAGTGGACACCCATTGGGAAATTGGGCATGGGTGGAGCGAAGAGTACGCCTGAGAAAAAAGCCATAATCGCCATGTCCGGCGGGGTGGACAGTTCCGTTGCCGCCGCCCTCATGCTCGATCAGGGCTATGCGTGCGAAGGCATTACGCTCAAACTGGGCTTCTCCTCCCCGCAGGATATTGACGATGCGGCAGCCGTCGCCCGCCTGCTGGGCATTTCCCATACCACGCTGGATTACACCGAAGAATTTAACGAGCAGGTTATCCGGCGCTTTGTTGAAACCTACGGGCGGGGGGAAACGCCCAACCCCTGCATCGACTGCAACCGCCGCATCAAGTTCAACCTGCTGTTGCTGCGGGCGCGGCAGATTAACTTCGAATGCATCGCCACCGGCCACTATGCCCGCATCGGGCATGATCCGGCAAGTGGCAGATTTTTTTTACGCAAGGCCGCCGATGCCGCAAAAGACCAGAGCTATGTGCTGTACAGCCTGAGCCAAGAGCAGCTTGCGTGCGCCCGCTTTCCCCTGGGGGAACTTTCCAAACAGCAGGTGCGTAAAATCGCCGAAGAGAAAAATTTTTCCAACAGCGGCAAAGGCGAAAGCCAGGACATCTGCTTTGTACCCAACGGCGACTACGGCGATTTTATCGAAGCGTATACCGGCCAAAGCTGGCCGCCGGGGGACATCGTCGACCTTGAGGGAAAACCGCTGGGCAGGCACCGGGGCATTATCCGCTACACCATCGGCCAGCGGCGGGGGCTGGGAGTCGCCGCCAATAACCCGCTCTATGTCGCCGCGAAATCCGCATCGGCCAACACCGTTACCCTTGGCCCGGATTCCAGCCTGTACAGCAAGAGCCTTACCGCCAAAGACATCAACCTTATCGCCTGCGACCACATCGACCGCCCGCTGCGGGTAACGGTAAAAACCCGCTACCTCCAGGCCGAACAGCCCGCCGTTGCAGAACAAACCGGCGATGACGAATTGCATATCGAGTTTGATTCGCCGCAGCGGGCCATCACGGCCGGCCAGGCCGCGGTGCTGTACGACGGCGACATCGTAGTCGGCGGCGGGACGATTAGGTAACAGGCATTTCTGTTGAATCGCCCGCCGAAAAAAGCTATATTGAAGCGGTGACAGTCACAACAATGAAAGCGATTGAACTCGAAAAAGCCTATGATCCCAAAACCTTTGAAACCAGAATATACAGCCTCTGGAAAGAAAGTGGCGCGTTTAAGCCCGAAGCGGCAAAAGGCGGCGGTACTCCGTATGTCATCGTAATACCCCCGCCCAATGTTACCGGCGTACTGCACCTGGGGCACGGACTGAACAACAGCCTGCAGGACATTATCATCCGCTACCACCGGATGCGGGGCGTGCCCACGCTGTGGGTGCCTGGCACCGATCATGCGGGAATTGCCACGCAGCACGTGGTGGAACGCAAACTGAAAGAGCGGGGCACGAGCCGCCGCGAACTGGGCAGGGAAAAATTCCTCGAAGAAACCTGGAAGGTCAAGGGCGAGCACCACGCCATCATCACCGAGCAGCTCAAGCGGATCGGGGCCAGCGTGGACTGGGACCGCGAACGCTTTACCCTGGACGAAGGGCTGGTACACGCCGTGCGCGAGGTGTTTGTCACCCTGTACGAGCGCGATCTTTTGTACAAGGGCAATTACCTGGTAAACTGGTGCACGACCTGCGGCACGGCG
>Ga0082212_10009649_pt1 | contig 12425 bp, 12 predicted proteins | sample TergutNt197P3_FD_71548 | JGI IMG/M metagenome (GOLD analysis project Ga0082212, IMG submission 71548) | Neocapritermes taracua P3 segment gut microbial communities from Petit-Saut dam, French Guiana - Nt197 P3 | ecosystem: Host-associated > Arthropoda: Insects > Digestive system > Gut ... | reverse complement strand
CGACAAGGGTTTAACCCTGTGCACATGATGCGTCACTCCGGCGCTCGTGGATCTGCTGAGCAGGTGCGTCAGTTGTCCGGTATGCGTGGTTTGATGGCAAAACCTACCAAAGCAAGCGCCGGCGGTGGCGAAATTATTGAAAACCCCATTTTGTCGAACTTTAAAGAAGGTTTGTCCGTGTTGGAATACTTTATCTCTACGCACGGTGCGCGTAAAGGTTTGGCAGATACCGCGTTGAAAACTGCGGATGCCGGTTATCTTACCCGTCGTTTGGTGGACGTTTCGCACGATGTAATTATTACGGAAGAAGACTGCGGCACGTTGCGCGGTATGGTTATCAGCGCTTTAAAGAAAAATGAAGAGATTGTGGAAACGTTGGCAGACAGACTGCTGGGACGTGTTACCCTCCACGATGTGTACAACCCGCTAACCGGCGAAATTATTGTGAAAGCCGGCGAAGAGTTGAACGAAGAATATTGCAAAAAAATCGCAGAATCGCCAATAGAAGAAGTGGAAATCCGCTCGGTGCCTACTTGCGAGGCGAAAGTGGGGGTTTGCCAAAAATGTTACGGCAGAAACTTAGCCACCGGAAAAATGGTGCAGATGGGCGAGGCAGTGGGTATTATCGCCGCACAGTCTATCGGCGAGCCGGGTACGCAGTTAACGCTCCGTACGTTCCACGTGGGTGGTGTTGCCGGTAACGTGGCTGCCAACAGTAAGATAGAAGCCAAATTCGACGGCGTGCTCAGCATTGACGAACTGCGTTGTTTGGATAAAATTGATGAAAACGGAACACCCTTCTATAAAGTCATCGGACGTTCTGCAGAGTTGAAAATCATTGACTTAAAAACAGGTGTGGCGTTGTCTTCTGCAAACATTCCCTATTCATCCAATTTGTACTTCAAACACGGCGACCACGTGAAAAAAGGCGATGTGATTGCCGAATGGGATCCGTTTAATGCACTTATCCTTTCAGACGTGCCGGGAACTATTGAATTTCAAGATATTATTGAAGGTATAACCTACAGAGTGGAAATTGACGAACAAACCAATATTCGCGATAAAGTGATTATTGACAGTCGTTTGAAAGTGCGCAACCCCGCTATCCTTATTTTAGATGACAACGGCGAATTGATTAAAACGTTCGACATTCCGGTGGGCGCTCGTTTGGCTGTAGAAGTAGGACAAAAGATTGATTCAGGTGAAATTCTCGTTAAAATTCCGAGAGCGTTTGGTAAATCGGGCGACATCACGGGAGGTTTACCGCGTGTTACCGAGTTGTTTGAAGCGCGTAACCCCTCCGATCCCGCAATCGTTTCCGAAATTGACGGTATTGTTCAGTTCGACAAGAAGTTGAAACGCGGTAATCGTTCGGTGAGAGTAGTTTCTAAAACCAATGAAGAAAAATCGTATCTCATTCCTACTTCAAAACAGATTTTGGTGCAGGAAAACGACTACGTGAAAGCCGGTACACCGCTTTCGGAAGGCGTTTTAACCCCCGCCGACATTTTGAATATCAAAGGCGCGATGAAAGTTCAGGAATATATTGTGAATGAAATTCAGGAAGTATATCGTTTACAAGGTGTTAAAATTAATGATAAACACTTTGAAGTGATTGTACGCCAAATGATGCGCAAAATGGAAATTGACGACCCGGGCGATACCAAATTCTTACAGGATGAGTTAGTGAACAAAATTGATTTTCAGGAAGAGAACGATATGATTTGGGAAAAGAAAGTGGTTGAAGATGAAGGCGACTCCGCCCAATTCCATAGAGGCGAAATTATCAATGCCAAACATTTGCGCGATGAAAACTCTGCGTTGAAACGTAAGGATATGCGTTTGGTAATCGTGCGCGATGCGCGTCCTGCCACAGGGCGTCCTATTTTGCAAGGGATTACCCGTGCCTCTTTGCAAACCCGCAGTTTTATTTCGGCAGCATCGTTCCAGGAAACCACTAAAGTATTGACAGAGGCTGCTATAAACGCCAAAACCGATACGTTGGCAGGTATGAAAGAAAACGTAATTGTAGGGCACCTCATCCCCGCCGGAACCGGTTTGAAAGAGTACCAAAACATTCAGGTGAGTTCCAAAGAAGAATACGAAACACTAATGGCTTCAAAATTATAATTATGCAACAACAACAAGAACAAAAAATTGATATACATTTAAGTGAAGAAGTGGCGCAGGGCGTTTACTCAAACTTAGCCATAATCACCCATTCGCACGCCGAATTTATTTTAGATTTTGTGTCGTTAATGCCCGGTATGCCGAAAGGTACCGTGCGTTCGCGCATCATATTAACCCCACAAAACGCCAAACGTTTACTATTTGCTTTACAGGATAATATGCAAAAATTTGAATCGAAAAACGGCAAAATTGTGGATTCGCAACAAGAGGTTATTCCCATTTTAGGGAATGTGGGGGGGAAGGCGTAAACTGTACACCGGTAATGGCGTTGCACGCAACGCCATTACAAAAACACTCCAACTTTTCTTATCTTATTAAAGCGATTGATAAACGTTTTATTTTGTTTTGCTATTTGAATATTATAACTTGTTTGCATTCGCAAAAGTGTATCGGCTTCAATATCTAATGCGGCTTCAATAAATAATGCAAATTCAGTATTAACGGGACGTTTACAATTAAGTATTTCATTAAGAACAGTATAAGATACTTCCATTTGTTCTGCAAGTTTTCGTTGAGATATTCCTCGATATTCTATTTCGTCTTTCAAAATTTCTCCCGGATGTATAGGGCGATAAGGCGAAAGATTATTCGCAATCATTTTTGGATCAATTCCTTTAATTGTAATCATAATAGTTTTATTTATAATGGTTTGATAATTCTAATATGTTGCATATTGTAATAACAGACTCTATTCCTTCGGTTGTTTCAGTAAATTCGATTCTATATTTTTTTGTTGCTCTAATAGATGAAATTCCTTTTTTATCACCTTTTAATTTTTCATAATTAAGCGAGTTAAACTTATATAATTCTTCTGGTTTTGATACTTTTTCCAAATGATATACACCTTTTACATAACCATCAATAACATCCGGTTGAAAGCGATGCTTCTTATTATTAGTTTTTCCGGTAGCATACAAATCGCGTAAATAGTCTTTGTCAAAAGTAACAATCATATAAAAATGAATTTCGCGGCAAAAATAAAAACTTATTTTGATTATTCGCAAAAATGCGAATATTTTACAATCTCATAATATGCCTTTGTATCTCCATCTACCCGAAACCGTTCATCCGCCCGCTCATTCACAATCCAAACAATTTGGTTTTGAGAGCAAAGCAGGCGGATTTTCTGTTTTGCCAACACATCAATTTTATTATCTGTAAAAAAATCACTCAATTTCTTTTTCGTTTTCATTCCGAAGGGGTAAAAAAAATCGCCTTTTTGCCATTTTCTAAGGGTTAAAGGAAATTGCAGTTTTTCAGCATCTACGTAAATGGTGTTAAGGGATTTACAGGTTTTAAAGTTTGAATGATATGTTTTTTTTTCAACAGAAAAACCATAGTTTTCTAATTCTTCAATACTATGAATAAGAATAACATCCTCTTTGTTTTCTTCAATTTTTTCAAGAATAAAATGGGTTCTGTCTTTTACCAAAATATGCGTTTCGGAAAAGAATTTTTTGCCGGAATTAGAGTTAATACTTTTCAACACATTTTCAACATCATCGGCATTAAAACCGAAGAGATTTAGCAATTCGTATAAAACAATCGGAAGGTTTTCAATTTTCTGTAACTCATTAATTTCTACAATAATTCTATCTTCTTTTTCTTGTAATAATTGATTTTTATATTGTTGAATATGAGTATCAAAGAATTGTGTTTGTTGTTGAAATAAGTTACTGTTTTTATAAAATGTTTCAATAACATTAGGGTTAATGTTCTCTAATTCAGGAATAATATGATGCCTGATTTTGTTTCTTAAAAAACAGTCTTCCAAATTCGATGAATCAATACAAAACTCAAGATGATTTTCTTGCGCATAATTTTCTATTTCTTTTGTAGTAAATGCTAATAATGGTCTGATAATTTTTCCATTTTTTGCAGGAATGCCGCACAAGCCGCGCACACCGGTTCCGCGCAACAGGTTCATAATCATCGTTTCCGCATTATCGTTAGCGTGATGCGCGGTTACGATATAGTTGTAATCTTTTCCTATTTCATCAAACCATTGGTAGCGCAACTCACGCGCAATCATTTCAATAGATTTTCCGGAGTTTTGTTGTAACGAAATAGTGTCAAATTCTTTTACAAAAACCTTTTGCCCAGTTAAAAAAGGGAGGTTTTTCACAAAAAGCATCTCTTTATCAGATTCTTCTCCGCGCAAATGAAAATTACAGTGTGCAATATCAAAATTTAATTTACAAACCACAAAAAGGTGCGCCAACACTACGGAATCGCGCCCACCGCTCACTGCAAGCAAAAAACGAGATAATGATGTGTTGGGTGCAAAACGTAATAGTTCTTGATAGAACTGATTGTCAATAATTTGTTTTGATAAATTGGCAGTTTCTATGTAATTCATTCTTGAGCGTTTATTATCCAATCCCCTGTAGGATTAGTAGTAAAATTTATTTTTATTTCACATTCTGTTTCTTTAATGTATTTAAGGAGATTATCCTCAATGATAAATTTCTCATTCATAAAAAGTACATAAGGATCATTAAATTCAGGTTTACAACCTTTTATTGAAGTTCTCGATTCAAAAGTCATTGAATCTTTCGGCTCATAAATGACAAAGTCATCTATATGCTCGCTATTCCAAAATTCCGTGTAGTAGTCATCCTCTTCTTCTACCATTTTTAACATTACACATTCTCCAAATTCAGAAATATAATAACATTTTTCCGGCATAAGACTGTTAAGAATAAGTGTATCTCCATTCAGCATCCAATTACCTATAGATCCAAAACTCCTAATACAAGCGCGACCTGCATAAAGAAATTTATAATTTGAATCTATTATTAAAATCGCATCACCCGGAATAATACTCTCAACAGCATACCATTTTCCAATAAATTTATTGTTATTTATCAATTCTGTATGATTGTCTTTTGATATATCTAAATTGCTCTGTGCATAACTCGCAATGAATGTGAAGATACTTAATATTAAAAGGATATCTTTTCTCATACGTCAATCTATTTTTCTTTGTTTCTGTTTTTCATTGCCAAAAATTGCCATTAATTTATTTCACTCCGTAATTCCTAATTTTTAATTCCTAATTACCTCACAATAACCCCTTTTACCACCTCTCCCCCCAACTTTTCATTTATTTTATTAACAATTTGCGAACGGCTACCCAGCACTTCAAAACGCAGTGCTGCGTTAGGAATCGTTACATACAAAACGCCTTGTTTTACAGATATTTTTGTAGTTTGTTTGGCAATAAATTCGCCTACAATTTGCCCCCACAACTCAACCGCCTGCTGCTCTAAAAACAACGAGAACTTTTCATTTTTAACCAAAAACTCTTGTATTGCTTCGCCTACAATCATATTTATTTAAAATTTAAGATTTAAAGATTTAATATCTAATATCTAAACTCTAATATCTAATAACTATTTAACTGCAGTTTCACATCATTCAACACATTCATATAATTTATAAATGCTTGATAAGGCGAAGGGTAAACCTCGAAATGTTTTTTTACGGCGTTTTGCGGAAACCATTTTGTACTCATAAAGTTGTAGTAAAGTGCGTTTTGCAATCGTAGCCAGCCTTGTTTTGCTTCTTCATTTTTAGATTGTAAATACAACGGCTCTAATTGGTACAGTTTTTCAAAGGCTTCCTGTTGCAACTCGTTGCCCAGCCATTCGTTAATATCTTTTTCATCGCCGGAGCAGGATACAGGCCAAGGCGTGTGCATTGTGGAGGCAGTGGCTTTCGATTTCAACACATTTTTCGGCATCATAAAATTAAACTTTTCCGATTCGGCTAACTGACTGAACAGCGCGTGAAAGAACTCGAAAATGCCCGATTCTTTGGTATGATAATCGCCAATGGTTTCATAATCAAGATACAGATTGATGAACTGCGCATCGGAGGCAATACCGCTTAAAAACCGTATAAACTTTTCTGCGGTAAGCGGGTGCTCGCTCCAAGAAGTATCTGAAAAACGCAAGGTAATGTCATCGCAAAGATTGTAACTTCTAAGCAGCAATTTTTGCTCCGGATGAGCAGGGTTGCAGTATAGGTAGCAGGGACTTTTCCAGCCCAGTACGTGCTTGGCGCCTTCGGTGAGCACTACGCGGTAGCCCAACTCAAACAGCCATTCGCCGATGTCGTCGGAATAAATAATTTCGGTATTACAAAACGTAGTGGGCTTAATGCCAAACGTTTCGAGCAACAGTTTTTCTTGCAACTTCACTTGTTCAACAAAAGTTGTTTTATTATTGAGGGCGGCTAAACTGTGCGAAAACGTATTGCCGGTAATTTCCACACGACCGGTGGCAATCAATTGTTGAAAACTTTCGATCATTTGCGGACAATAATCTTTAAACAGTTGAATGGTTGTGCCCGAAATGCTGAAACTGAACGCCACCTCGCTGCCATATTTTTCAATGATATTCAACAACATCTCGTTAGCAGGCAGATAACTTCTTTCCGCCAAACGATTGATCCAATAATTATTTTGATAGATATCGAAATAATCATGTTTTTGGTTGATGTCGAAAAAACGATAGGTACGCAGGATGTAGGGCTGGTTTACTTGGAAATGGAAACAGAGGTTGTGCATGGGATTAGGAATTAAGAATTATACAAAATTACTTAGGTTCCAGCTGAATATCTTTTTTTATCAGTTCATCTTTTGAGACTGTAAAATATTCTGTTTCGCCGTAACACTGCCCGATATCTTGGATATTGCCGCTACAAGTTAATTTGTAATCAATGCCTTTATAAGCGCCGTCGAACTGAAAAACACCTTTATCATTGGTTTTTACCGTTTCAAAATATTGCATTTTGTTATTTTTTGGAGTTAGAATAACCTCAATATTTGGCACATAACCTTGCCCTTCGTCAAGTGTTATAAAAACTGTTCCGGTAATTTTGCAGTTATACTGTGTATCGCCGCATGATAACAAACTGGTAACAAAAACCAATAAAATTAAGAATAAGTGTGTTTTTTTCATAATGATTTTTTTAAGTTAATAATTTTTTGGTGGAGCCGGCGGGATTCGAACCCGCGTCCAAACGTGTTGCAAAGATGCTTTCTACATGTTTAGCCTGAGTTTGATTGTCGGCGAAGGAAAAGTACTCGGCAAACTGCGCCTTCGCGTATCTTCAAAAGTTTCGCCTTTGCAATGAAGCGTGCATTGGCTATCTTTTCATTTACGATGCTTCGTACCGGACGCCGAAAAGCGAAGCTTCCGGGGAAACACCCGAGGCTATAAACCTGGTTTATGCGTCGGGAACCGCGGCTGTTACGCAGCGATTGCATAAGTGTTGCCTTTTATTGGCTAAGAGAGTTAGTTTTTAACGGAACCATCTCACAACCTCCGACATGCTTACAAATCCACATACATGCTGTCAAAACCATACGACCCCAAAATAGTGATTAGAGTTTAGATATTAGAGTTTAGATTATTATCCGTTGGCTTCAGCCAACGGATTGTTAGTGTTTTTCAGGCGGCGAAAATAGTGAAATATCGTTGCAGGGATTGTGTTGCAATAAAAAAAGTGTTATTTCGCACGTATTAAATCATCAAATATGAAACAACTTATTGCCTGCTGCGGGATTGATTGCGAAGTTTGCGATGCCCGTATTGCTACGTTAAACAACGACAACGCATTGCGCGAAAAAACCGCCAAAGAATGGAGCGTAATGTACAATGCTCCGGACATTACTCCGGAGTCTATCAATTGTGTGGGATGCCGCGAAGAAGGCGTGAAAGTAGCCCATTGCGATTTTTGCGAAATTAAGGTTTGCACCGCATCGAAAGGATTTGAAACGTGCGCACCTTGTTCAGAATTAGAAACTTGCCCAACGGTGGGCTACGTGCTGCAACACGTGCCCGGCGCAAAAGAAAATTTGCTCGGTTAAGTCGTTCTTAAATAAAAATAATGTCGGTATTTGAATATGTTTTGCTTTTACTGGCAGTAGTGTGTTTGTCGAATGTGGTGAACAGATTTCTCCCCATTGTGTCTGTTCCCATTGTGCAAATTGCGCTGGGTGCGCTACTTACGCTATTGCCTTCTTTTAATTTTTTTGAGTTAAAACCCGACCTCTTTTTTGTGCTGTTTGTGGCGCCGCTCATCTTTTATGTGAGTATGACGGCAGACAAAAAAACGCTGTGGGCGCAACGCAAACCCATACTGAATATGGGCATTTTGTTAGTGTTTGTAACGGTGCTTTCGGTTGGCGCTTTGGTGCATTGCTTAATTCCAACCATTCCGCTTGCGGCTGCCTTTGCGCTCATTGCAGCGCTGGGACCCACCGACGACGTTGCCGTTGCTTCTGTGGGCAAACGAATCAATGTGCCGCCCAAAATGATGAGTATCATTCAGGGCGAATCTATTATGAACGACGCATCGGGCATCGTAAGTTTTCAGTTTGCGGTGGCGGCGGTTTTAACCGCAGATTATAAGTTTTCTTTAATCGCTGCTACCGGTAGTTTTCTACTTGTGGCTTTGGGCGGAATTGCCGTAGGTTTGCTCCTGTCGTGGTTCAAATACCTGTTCGTGCGCTGGCTGCGCTCGTTAGGAATGGAGAACGTTACCCTGCATCTTTTGCTGGGGATTCTCACGCCCTTCGTCATTTACTTAATTGCCGACCGGCTTGGCGTGAGCGGCATTTTGGCAGTTTTTGCAGCCGGCATCGCCCACTCGTTCAACAAAGACAAATTTAACCCCGAAAAAGTAAGCCTGAACATCGCCTCCGAAAGCACGTGGTCTATGCTCACGTTTACCCTTGAAGGTATGGTGTTTGTGATTTTGGGAACACAACTGCCCAAAATTCTGTCTTCCATTAACCAAAATATTTTTTCTATTTCTGCCTGGAAAATAGGGGCTTATATTTTGTTAATCACCTTTTTGTTGTTGCTGATACGCTTTTTGTGGTCTGTTATTACCATAAAAAAGAAAAACTATGCAGAGGAACGACCGGCTTCACGATTTCGTGCCGGATTGATTTTCAGTTTGTCGGGGGCGCGCGGCACCGTTACGTTGGCGAGTGTGCTCTCCATCCCGCTGCTAATGGATGAAGGCAACCAAATACCATTTCCGGAGCGCGACCTCATCATTTTGATTGCCGCCGGCGTTATTGTGGTTTCGCTGCTCATTACCAGTTTTATTTTACCGCTTTGCGTTGAAAAAAATAAAAAAACAGATAAATACGCAGAAAATGAAGCGTATTTGGAAATTTTGCAAAATGTGATTGCCGAACTGAAACAAAGCATTACGCCCGAAAATGAAGAGGTAATTACCACAGTTATTGCCAATTATTACAATCGCATTGCGAATTTGCATCGCAAGCAAAACGCCCGTCTTTTTTCTCATATTGAAGAAAGAAAAACAAGAAAACTTTTCTATGAATATGAAAAAGAGAATATTGCATCCCTTCTTGAACGTGGTGAAACAGACGTACAAACGGCTCAGCATTATTTAGATGTTCTCGATTCGCTCATTGCCAAACCATTGAAAAGTAAGTTTGCTTTTAGAAGAAACTTTATTAAATTTTTCAGACGTTTGAAAACTATGCGGCAAAAGAATGAACGGGTAGCGTTGCGTGCCAATATTGTTAAATTAATGGAAACCAATGCGAGGTTTATTCTTGAAAAAGTAAAACAGATGAAAAACGCTGAGGATAATCCCATTATAAGAAAAATAACGGCGGAGTATCAATTTCGACTTTCGATGTACCAACGTGGCAAACAATTTGGTAAAATTGACGACGAAACACTTGCCGCCGCTACCGCCATTGCTTTTCAGGCAGAGCGCGACCACATTCAAGCGATGCACGAATTGGGGCGTATTTCAAGGGAAACTGCGAGAGAATTGCGGCATAATATTTCGTTGCTGGAGGTGCAGTTGAGGAAGGAGAATATGTGAAAAAAAAATATATTTTCGCCACACTTTTTTAAAACCATCTATAATGGTTTATAATTATTAATATAAAATTTACAAAAATGGACGACGGACCCTATTCGTGTTGCTGTAAAAACAACAAAACAAGAGTATTAATCTTTCCGTAGGGAGTGTCCGGTTTGGGTTCCTTTCGGAATTAAAAAATTGAAAGGAGACCAAACAATGAATGAAATCGAAACCTTAATCAGGCAACTTCTTGAGGATAGAAGTTGGAAGGCTCTAAAAAAAGAGTTAAATAACATTGAGCATTATCAAATTGCAGATTTGATAGAAATTCTTCCGAAACAGGAGCAAATAGTACTGTTTCGGCTGCTTTCGCGCGATTATGCCAAAGAGGTTTTTGAACACCTCTCGCACGATACGCAGGAAGATATTAGTGAAGGAATGGCAGGTTATGCCTCTAAATTAACGGAATTGCTTAACGACTTGGACCCGGATGACCGTACCGCATTTTTTGAGGAACTTCCGGGCGAAGTGAGCCAGCGCCTATTGCAAATGCTTTCGGCGGAAGAACGCCAGATTGCTACGCAACTGCTCGGCTATCCCAAAGATACTATCGGGCGTTTGATGACCACCGAATATGTGGCAATTAAGCCCTATTTTACCGTGCAGCAAGCGTTGGAACATATTAGAAAATTTGGACACGATTCCGAGACGCTAAACGTAATTTATATCGTAGATGACCATTGGAAACTGATTGATGATATTCGCATTAAAGAATTGATATTGGCATCGCCTGAACAGCAAATATCGGATATTAGCGACACCCGTTTTATTGCCTTCAACGCTTACGATGACAAAGAAATTGCCGTCAAAGTGTTTCAGGATAACGACCGCGTGGCGTTGCCCGTTATTGGCACCGACGGCATTTTGCTGGGCATTGTAACGGTGGACGACGTGATGGACGTGATTGAAGAAGAAGCTACCGAAGACTTTCAAAAGTTCGGGGGTACGGAAGGGTTGGATTTGTCTTACACCAAAACCTCTTTGATGGAAATGGTGCGAAAACGTTCCGGCTGGCTTGTCATTCTGTTTCTTAGCGAAATGCTTACCGCCTCGGCAATGGCGGTTTTTGAAGAAGAAATTGCGAAAGCAGTGGTGTTGGCGTTGTTTATCCCTCTTATTATTTCAAGCGGCGGCAACTCAGGCTCGCAGGCGGCATCTCTTATTATTAGATCGTTAGCGCTCGGTGAATTAAGATTAAGAAACTGGTGGTACGTGATGCGCAAAGAAATTTTCTCAGGCTTACTGTTAGGCTCTATTTTGGGAATGATTGGTTTTTGCAGAATCTATGTGTGGCAAAAAATCGGATTTTACGACTATGGCGATTATTGGATATGGATTGGCGCCAGCGTAGCGCTGTCGTTAATTTTGGTAGTACTTTGGGGCACCTTAACCGGCTCGATGATACCATTCATTTTGAAGAAGATAGGCTTAGACCCTGCCACCGCTTCCGCGCCGTTTGTGGCGACCCTTGTGGATGTTACGGGATTGGTTATCTTTTTCACCGTAGCGGCTTTGCTGCTGACGGGGAAGTTGTTGTGAAGAAAAGATTGAATTTTATCTTTTATTTTTTGTGTAAATCTGCGAAAATCTGTGGACAATTATTCAAACAGCGCCCCAACCTCAACCTTGCTCATTTTCTTACCATTTTTGAAAACTCTGGCGGAGCCGGGACCAATTTCATCAATAAGAATTAAATTGCCTCTTTGATTAGCACCGTATTCAACTTTGAAATCATAGAGTTCGCAACCCAACTTTTCAAATTCGCTTTTCATAATTTGGGCAATTTTTTCAGTGTAATCTTTCAATATGGGATATTTATCAATGCTTAGAATGCCCAGCACATCAAGGGTATAATCGTCAATATAGGGGTCGTTGCGTCCGTCGTCTTTCAGGGTGGCGTGCACAAAGGGTTTGGTAAATTGATGTCCGTCTGTAATATATTTTCCATAATGAGAAACGAAAGATCCGGTAGCAATCCAGCGCGCAATCCATTCCACGCCGCAACCCTCTTCCAAACGAGCATTTTCGCCAAGTGGGGCTGCCCGTTCCACTTCTATTTGATAATCGGCTACGTCAATATTGATAAGATGCGTGGGAATGCCTGCTTCTGCAAACAATTTGAAAAAGTGTTGTGTCATAAGGATACACGCACGACCGCTACCTTCCACTGACTTTCCAACCAAGTTCCCTCCGGGGTCTTCTTCTCCCTTTTCGTTCATCGTAGTTTTATCGGTGAACTGCAGCAAAATATTGCCATTAGGTAATTGATAAACCTCTTTTGTTTTTCCTGCATACAGCAGAGTTAGATT
>Ga0082212_10009648_pt1 | contig 12428 bp, 11 predicted proteins | sample TergutNt197P3_FD_71548 | JGI IMG/M metagenome (GOLD analysis project Ga0082212, IMG submission 71548) | Neocapritermes taracua P3 segment gut microbial communities from Petit-Saut dam, French Guiana - Nt197 P3 | ecosystem: Host-associated > Arthropoda: Insects > Digestive system > Gut ... | reverse complement strand
CGATTGCGGGCAAAACGGTCACATTTATGGAGGAACCGCCATTAAATGAATATGCCCCAGAAGCAAGACCCGTCAGTTGTTCGTTTGTAAAATCTATATTTGCATTGGGCATTGTTTCTTTTTGCATATCTGTTTGCCATTGCGCTGTGAGTGTAATGTCGCCCGTGACACCGTTAATTGTATCCCCGTCGTTGTAATTATCGGTCTTGTCGCCGGAGGCAACCCAGCCAGTAAAAGTATAGCCGATTCTGGTAAACGTGTTGGCAGAGATTTGATAATTGCTTCCGTGGTCTACGTTTCCGGGATTCATCGTGCCTGTACCGCCTACGCCGGGGGCGAATGTCACGGTATAGGTATTTATTGTGTATTGCGCCGTGACTGTCAAATCGTCCGTCACGTTGCTAAATGCTACATCCCAGCCCGTGAAAGTGTACCCTATGCGTGTGGGATTTGCCGGAGCAGTGGCCGCATTGCCGTGGTTGACAGTTTCGTTTTCGAGGACAAAACCGTCCCAATCCTTGAAAATGACGTTATATCTTTTTATTTGCCACTGAGCTGTGAGTGTAATATCGCCCGTGACACCGTTAATTGTATCCCCGTCGTTGTAATTATCGGTCTTGTCGCCGGAGGCAATCCAACCAGTAAAAGTATAGCCGATTCTGGTAAATATGTTGGCTGGAATTTGATAGTTATCACCATCGTCTACACTGCCGGAGTCCATAGTTCCTAAGCCGTCTGCACCGGAATTAAACAATATGGTATGTTTCGTTGCAGGACTGTCCAAATATGCGGGAACAGGGATGCCCTTTTCTACAAGGAAGGCTGCTGCATCGGCAGTAGACATATCTGCACCATTGTTGTTGTCTGATTCGCCAGTTATAACAAGCTCATCATTAACGAGCATACCCGACCAGGCATAGTTGTTAGTTAATGTGGCGGCGTTGTCGGTTACTCCGGTTATCCTCCCGAAATCATAATTTTCGGTTGCTGTCACGTTTGAGTTCAAAGCGACACAGTTTTGAACTATACCATCATTAAGTCCTGTTATGCCGCCTACCCAATGGTTGCTCGTAACATGACCAACACTGTAGCAGTTCTTTATTTCGCCGGAACTGGCATTTAGCCACACAATACCGCCGACACCTCTGTTCCAACCAGTAACATCGCCTGCGTAAAAACAGTTTTCAACAGTACCATAATTAACTCCCGCTATACCGCCGCCATCCCAGTTGCAATTTACATTACCTTCGAGTAATCCGACGTTTCTCACTGTGCCATTAGCACCAATCACGCCAAACAAACCTTGAGTTTCCTGATCATAAATTGTGAGATTGAAAATAATATGACCATTCCCATCAAACGTGCCGACGAAATGATTTGAACCCGCACCTATTGCCACCCAATTACTTTCGCCGTCCGCCACAGTGGGCAGCGTGATGTCCGTCGTCATTTTGTAATGCTTATCCAAATCCCAACCGTCAACACCTGTGCCAACCTTTTCCAGCGTTGCCACATCGTAGACGGTGAATGGGTTATCCGCTGTGCCATCCCCTCCGACTGCCTTCACGTTCGGTGTAACCACCGGAAGCAACATGACAAGCATCAGCAACGCCATCGCCAACGACGCGACACGATGTAACGGTCTGGCCTTATAGTGTCTGACCCTTGTCATTTTGTATATGCGGTTGCCCGATAACGACGCAAGTTTCATGCGCGGCGAAGAGATTAGGAGTCGCCTTTCAGCTTCTAATTGACCTGATATGTGGTTGCCTGACGATGATACTATTTTCATGGGATACCTCCTGAATGATATTATGTATTGGCGGCATATCGAATAAAGCAGACTTTTTTCGACAGAGGAGTTTACACCGTTTTCACTTTGTGCTATAATTTACCAAGATAACTGTGACGCCCTGTATATGGGCAAAAAAGATACTATGACCGCCACGTAAACATTTCTGAGAATGCTCTGTCGAAAAAAGTCTAAATTTTTCGACAAGATTTGTTACCGCCCAACCCATGACAGAAATGTCATGCAGTCAACCTGAAGCCGCCGTCCCGCTTCCCGAGCGGATATTTCCTTGCGTTCCCACACTTCGCGCACCTCATCAAACGACACCGGACGTTCTTTGAGCGGTCTGCCAAACCGAACCCCTCGCGCTTGAGCCGCCGCGATACCTTCCGATTGCCGCTGCCGTATAAACTCCCGTTCTTGCTGTGCCACATAGCTGAGAATCTGCAAAACGAGGTCGGCAATAAACGTTCCCGTCAAATCGCGCTCCTTCTGCCGGGTGTCCAACAGAGGAATATCAAGAACAACGATGGCTGCTTGCCGCTCTTTTGTAATGCTTATTTAAAGAATAAATCAAGGCAAATCAAAAAACATTGCAGCCATGCGGGTTTGCGGCGATATGCTCCCTCCAAGAGAACCGCCTGAAAGCCTAAAATCACGAAGTAACCCTAAAAATCTATCTTGAACAACGGAAAAGCGGGGGGATGCCCTGACACTTCATTTGAGGTGTCAGGGCATCCCCCGCTCAGCCTGAAGACAAACCACTTGAGATTGTTGAGATTTCAAGTGGTTTGTGATATAATATGGTTGAGTGATGTGAGATGCTGACAAGAGAAAAGAAACTGTGCCGTGACCAAGTACAAATGCTAAGTATAGAAGAACTGGTACCGAAAGACCACATACTGCGGGACATTGACCGCGCCATCAGCTTTGAGTTCATCTATGATGAGGTCAAGGAATTGTATTGTGAGGATAACGGCCGCCCAAGCATAGACCCCGTGGTATTATTCAAGATGATTCTCGTAAAATATATCTTCGGTATCCGTTCCATCCGTCAAACCATCAAGGAAATCGAAGTGAACATGGCGTATCGTTGGTTTTTGGGTTATGGAATGACAGAGCAGATACCGCACTTCACAACATTTGGAAAGAATTATGAGCGCCGCTTTGCGGACAGTGATATATTCGAGAAGATATTCGAGCATATCCTATTGGAGGCGGTGCGCTGCAAATTCGTGGACGCCACGGCGGTGTTCATTGACGCGACACACATCAAAGCCAGTGCCAACAAGAAAAAAGCAGTTAATGAAGAAGTGAAAATCAAAGCGAAACATTACCATGCCGAGTTGATTGAAGAGATAAACAAAGACCGTGAAGCACACGGGAAGAAGCCATTCAAAGATGATGATGACGATGACACTTCACCACCAACTAAGAACATCAAGACAAGTACAACCGACCCTGACTGCGGACTGTTTCACAAAGGCGAACACGAGAAAATGTTTGCGTATACAACCCATGTGGCCTGTGATAAGAACAACTTCATACTTGGCTGCGACGTATCGGCGGGGGATGTGCATGACAGGGTTATGTTCGACGGACTGTACAGAAATGTGTTGGCAAAATTCCCTGAAATAGAGATGGCGGCATTAGACAGCGGATACAAGACGCCGTGGATAATGAAGCAAATATTCGACAGTGAACGAAAGGCTTCTACACCCTACAAGCGGCCAATGACTAAAAAAGGGTTCTTCAAGAAATATGAATACGTTTATGACGAATACTATGATTGCATACTCTGTCCTGAGAATCAGGTTTTGAAGTACAGCACAACTAACCGCGATGGATACCGAGAATATAAGAGCGACCCAAAGATATGCGTGAACTGCCCTTCCAGACACCAATGTACCGAAAGCAAGAACTTCCAAAAAGTAGTAACCCGGCATGTGTGGGAAGAATACATAGAACTGGCTGAGGATGTGCGGCACTCGCCGGAGGGCAAAGAAACCTATACCATGCGAGGGCAGACGATAGAGCGGGTTTTCGCGGACGCAAAAGAGAAACACTTCATGCGATATACGCACTACCGCGGACTGGCAAAGCTGAGGATGCAGGCTTTGCTCACTTTCGCCGCCATGAACTTGAAAAAACTGGCAAAGTGGAAGAAGATGAACGGGCTGTTGCCTGACTGCTTGCCCTGCTTATTGCGATTTTGGCGAAATTATCCGAAAATCGCTTGTGCCGCATAAGTTTTGCCCCCATTTGATTAAATCAAACGGGGGCTTAGTCTTCAGGCTGAAACTCACGGCGCAAGCCGTGAGTTTTTTTGTTTCAAGTCAGTCACCATACATTACGTGTAGTCTATTGACAGTCAAGTTTTAAGCTGTTATAATTATATCGTCATCCGATATAACGGTAACGGTTATAACGATAAGGGATATAAGGATGTGATGTAATGGCGGAGAATATTGCGCTGACCGAGGCTGTTTATTACATCCTCTTGTCGCTTATAGAGCCTAATCACGGTTATGGCATTATGCAGAATGTGTCGCGTTTAAGCGGCGGCAGGGTGAATCTCGCGGCGGGGACATTATACGGGGCGATTACGACTATGCTTGAGAGAGGATGGATTACGGCTCTGACGGGCGAGGGAGGTTCTCGCAAGAAAGAGTATCTAATAACACCATTGGGGAAGGCGGCGGCGGAGAATGAAATCTCACGTTTGCGCGAACTGCTGCTGAACGGCGAAAATATTCTGGGGAGGTGAGATACATGAGGCACAAAGTTTGGAAAGCGTTTTGGTTCTGGCAGCATGAGAAAGAGGAGGCGTGGCTCAATGAGATGTCGGCAAGAGGTATGCGGCTTGTACACGCAGGGTTTATGAACTATACGTTTGAGGACGCTCCGCGCGGCGAGTATCTCTATCGAACACAATTATTAGGCACTTTTTTTAACAGTGCCGAAGATGCCGCGTATATCCGCTTCTTAGAGGAAACCGGGATTGAGCATATTTGCACATTTGGAAGATGGGGATATTTCAGGAGAAAGGCAAGCGAAGGGCCGTTTGAGATTTACTCTGACAATGCCTCGAAAATCAAGCACTACAAGCGGATAATACAGTTTATTATAATGGTCGGCTCGGGAAATACATTTATGATACCAAGCAGCATTCAAAGAGTTATGGACAACAGGCTTACCGATATGTACATCATCATACTCGCTATACAAGTTTTAATAACAGCACTTCTTGTAATCGGGGTAACAATCCTTTTCAAAAAGATACGGAAACTGAAAAAAGACAGCAACATTATTGAGTAGGGGCGGTCATTGGCCGTCCGCAGAGGTATATTAATTATGCGATAACATCCCGTGAGGGATTAGAAAATATAAGGAGGGCAACAAATGCTATCAATCAAAGGACTGTCAAAGACCTTCGGAAAGGTCGAGGCGGTGAAAAATCTTAGCCTAGACATCGAACGCGGTGAAGTGTTCGGGCTGCTCGGCGCGAACGGCGCGGGTAAGACCACCACCATGCGTATGCTGGCGACAATGATTTCTCCCACGAGCGGAGGAGCGGAAATTAACGGCTTCGACTTGCTCAAAAACCCGGAGGAAGTGCGCCGCAATGTCGGGCTGCTGTTCGGCGGCGATACGGGGCTTTATGAAAGGCTGACCGCGAGGGAGAACATCATGTATTTCGCGGAGCTGAACGATGTCGATCCCGAAGCGGCAAACGAGCGTATTATTGAGCTTGGGAAAGCGTTCAATTTCACGGAGTATCTGGACAAGCCCGTTGCCAAGCTGTCAAAGGGTACGCGGCAGAAGGTCGCTCTGGCGCGCGCGATTGTACATAGACCGCCGCTGATGATGCTCGATGAGCCGATGGTCGGTCTGGATGTCACGGCGCGGCGCGATGTCGAGGAATTTATCATGTTCCTGCGCGATCAGGGGCAGACGATACTTGTATCCGACCACGCGCTTAGTGTCGTTGAGCGTCTGTGCGGGCGCGTGGCGATTCTTACCAACGGCGTTCTGACGGAACTTGGAACGATTCCCGAACTCTGTGAAAAGTACGGCACGAACAGCTTAGAGGAGACATTTTTCAAACTGGCGGCAAGGGAGGAAGCGAAATGAGAAGCCATATCGGAATTGTATTAAAAAAAGAACTGCTGGATATTATCCGCGACAGGCGTTCAATCATTACCGGACTTTTGATACCTATTTTATTATACCCTATGATGTTCGGGCTGATGGGTACGGTTATGAACTCCGTAAACAGAGAGGTCGAGGAGAATACGACCGTTGCCATACAGGCATCGGCGGACGTTAAAAGTTTTATAATGGGAAATGTACTTAACATGAGCGGAATATCGCTCATCGAAACCGATGATGTGTACGCCGCGCTTGAAGACGGCGACATAAAAGTCGCGCTTGTATTCGATGACGGCGCGGAAAGCCTTTTATCAAGCGGGGTTCAAGTCGGGCTTTCGTTGGTATACGATGAAAACAGGACTGCTTCGACCGCAAGCATGAGCATGGTATATACGGCAATCAACGCATATAACGAAACGGCGGCTGAGAGACATTTGGCTGAACTGGGGATAGTGCTGTCGGAGCTGAAGCCGCTGGCCGCGAGAGTTGTATCGCTTGCCGAGATTATCGGTGAAGGCGCGGGCGGCGCGGGCATGATGCTGTCGATGCTACTGCCGATGCTTGTAACGATCTATCTCTCGGTCGGCGGTCTAAGTGTGTCCACAGACCTGTTCGCGGGCGAGAAAGAACGCCACACTATGGAGGCGTTACTCTGCACCCGCGCGGGGCGGAATGATATTTTAGTCGGGAAGTTCCTAACGGTTGTTATCTATTCGCTTGTATCCGTGGCAACCAGTGTGTCGGGGATAGTTATCGCCTATGCCGTATTCCCGGACTTAATGAACATGGGTATAGACGAAGGTATAAGCGGAGGGTTCAATATTCCGTGGCAGGCGGCGGTATTTACCGTTGCGGCTATTGCCGTGCTGGCAATGACCTTCGCGGCGGTTCAAGTCATAGTAAGCTGCTGGTCGCGTTCGGTCAAAGAAGCGGGTGCGTACAGCACGCCGATAATGTTTGTATCATACGTCCCTGTTTTTGCCACTATGATGATGCAATCCGGCGACTTCAGTATTAAAAGCGCGTTTATTCCCGTTTACAACACAATCGGGTGTATAAAAATGGTGCTGGCGGGCATAACCGATTATGCCTACATGGGTACGACACTGGGTGTGTCGGCGGTGTTCCTGTTCGCGGTACTGATAGTTACGCGGATGATGTTCAAGAACGAGAACATTATGCTTAGAGGGTAAGATTGGTTATACGGTTTATAGCGGGACGCTGAGGACAGCGTCCCCTACTCCATTTTTATCTGACCTTCAATCTCTTCATCATCGTCAATGCCTTTATCTCTTAATCTTCGCTTAAAGAATTTGTTTATCAGTATATGCTTTATCGTCACCACCACGGGCACACCCAGAATTATACCGGGGATACCGAACAAATCGCCGCCCACGGTTATTGATATAATGACAAGAATCGGGCTCATACCGAACGCATTGCCTAATATCTTCGGACCTAAAACAGCACCGTCAAGCGTTTGCATGGCAATGCAAATCAAAACGCCGACTAACATCTCAACGGGACCGAACCCAAGCAATATAATGCCTGTTATAGCACCTCCGGCTATCGGACCGAAAATAGGAATCATGTTTGTGACACCGGCCAAAAAAGCCAAGAACACAGGTACGGGAAGTCTGAAAATAAGATATAATATGAGGCTTAATATACCTACGAGAACCGACTCCCAAAATTTTCCTATGAGGAAACGCGAGAAGTTATGATCCGCGTCTTTGCAGACCCCTACCGCGCCCTCTACCCTGTTGTTGGGGAGAATAGCATATAAGAACCGCTTCATCGACTTCATGAGCTTCTCTTTATCCCATAGGGCATAGAATGATATAAACAACCCGAACATTATATTCATCAGCGTCCTTACGGAACTGCTGACTATGTTTGTTAAAGTGCTGCCGATATTATCCATGCTGAGTAATGTACTCAAGTAGTCCATTATACTCTTTGAAGCGTTGACCAATACATCATCAACAGTTCCTCTTGCCGACTCGGGTATCGCAACGGATAAACGGTTGAGCAGTTCCTGTATCTGAATGTAATATGTCTGTCCGGTGCTGAGAATCTGCCTTACGCTGTCAACGAGCGATGGTATGACGAACCAGATAATCAGGGTCAGGAATCCGAGCGCGATTATGTAGGTAACAATTATGGAAAGCCAGCGTTTGAACTTGAATGTCTTTTCAATAAAGCGCATTGGGAAGTTCAAGAAGTATGCCACTCCGAAGCCGATTAGAAAGCGCGTTACAAGATAAAAAAAGCCCCCGAACACATCGCTGAAAAGGGCTATTGTCCTGTCATACTGGGTGACAAAAGAATAGATTAACACACCCAGAGTGAAAGGGATTAAGTATTTCAACCAATTTTTAAGTATTTTCATAAAAGTTACTCCGTTGATGGCGCGCCCGGGGGGACTCGAACCTCCAGCCCCTAGCTCCGAAACTCACATTAATTTTGATATCATTATACGTCATTTGTACTTGATTGTCAAATTACTTTCAAAGGCTTGTGTAAATTTGAATGTAAGGGTGTAAATTTGAATTTCAAGTTTTAAATTGTAATATTAGAAGTAAAATAATGGATGATTCGCACAAGGGGATTAATCACGTGAGAAATACCATGTTGATTGTAATGTTAGATTAGCTTTTATGTCGGTGAATGTCTTAAATTACTTGTTTATAAAAAAATTGCTTGACAATGTGAAAATGTGTATTTATAATAAGTGAAAATGACTTTTTACGGCATCGATTTACTCAATTCATCAGCATGGGAGCATGGCATGAAGGAATATACTGGTTACCATGGTCTATCTTTAGGCAAAGACGCAGTTTTACAATGTATGCCTAAAAGCGACTTTATTCGAGAGCAAGGTCATGGCAAATGGTTCGGAGAGGGAATTTACTTATTTTCAAATGTTAATACAGCTTATCATTATTCGCGGTATCATGTGACACCTAATGAATACCCGATTGTTGCAACACTGGTTGTAAGCGGAGAGGGATTGGATTTAACCACGGAAATCGATGAGCAAAGATTAAAAGCACTGTTAAATTTGCATGAGATTTTTTGCAATGAAAAAAATAAAGCAAGTACACGAAAAGGATTTTGCGATTTTGTTGTCAAATCAGGCTTTAATATCATTAAAAACCGCGTGACGAAATTGGATGATTTAAGTGAATTTATTGAGTGCGTGCAAATTTTTGCGTCAAATATAGGATGTATAAAAAGCATCACTCAAGCAATAATTTAGTAAGGGGCATTATATTTATGAAAAATGAAGAAATAGCGGCTTTGGGATTGAACTATGATAAACTGGAAGAAGCATTTGATAGTATGTGCGTGGAAAGAGAAGCGCGTGGAGATGTATTTGAACAGTCAGTGACTCTGGAAGAATTAAAAAACATATTTTTTCCAGAACAGCCATCTGCAATTACAGAAGATGATTTTTGGGACATTTGTAGCTTTTCTTTTAACTATGTGCCTTCGGCATCAGTTAATATTTTTCAAGTACCGGATACTAATATTTATACATTAGCCATAACCGATAAAAAAAATAGTTCTCTGCATATGAAAAATGAAGGAGTGGAATCTGGTGCAGCTTGACAAAAGGCACGAAAGTATGTTTACGCAGGACAAGCTATACATAAAGAAATTTGAATTTACACGTGATGAAATAATAGGAAATACTGAGCTCTCTGTTAGATTTATTCCTAAAATTGAATATGGCAGTGAAAGTGAAAATTCCGCAAGAATTACTATTGAGGTTTCTATATATGATTCTCGCGATGAGGAAAAATTAGCACTTTCCATTACTGTGGTTGGTCTGTTTACATTACATCAAACAGATGATGTAAATTATGAGACAATTAAAAAAAGTCTTTTTGAAAAAAGTGCAATTACCATTATGTTCCCTTACATTAGAAGCACAGTATCATTACTAACAACCCAACCTGATTTACAACCAATTATATTACCTGTATACAATATACATAAAATAATTCAGGATTTTAATGGAGAAATATAACAGGTATAGAGTATAAGGAAGCCCCCGCACTCCGATTGTTAGTCCGGTGCAGGGGTTTTCTTATTACATATTTTTTGGCGCGCCCGGGGGGACTCGAACCTCCAGCCCCTAGCTCCGGAGGCTAGTGCTCTGTCCTTTGAGCTACGGGCGCGTATGAATCTAAGCGTTATAACAAAGCACAGTATATCACTGTTTATAAACACAGTCAAGTTTTATTTGTTTTTGAGCCGCTAACCATTTGACAAACGCCCAATCTATCTGTATAATTACAATATAAAATAAAATAGGGGGTGTTTCGGATGAGAGCAGCGTATACAGGGTGGACATGGCTTGTCAATCACGGCGACAAACACAGGTGGGAGTTCGAGCAGTCACTTAAAGAGGCCGCCGACCTCGGCTACGCGGCGGTTGAGAACTTCGCTTTTATAAAAGGTTATTTTGACAACGATGCCAACGCGATAAACGAACTGCTTAAAAAGTATAACCTCGAAATGGCGAATCTCTATTTCCATCTTACGGATGACGGCGAGAAAGATTTGGAGAAAGCGCGGGAGTACATACCGTTCGCGAAAGAGCTTGGAGCTAAGTTTATGAACCTTCAGGCAGTCATGTGGAACGATGAACCCGCCGACCGCCCCACCGATGAAAAGATTGTAATTGATTACGCTAAACGCTCAAACGAAATAGGCAGGATGTGCAAGGAGAGCGGCATTAAGGCCTGTTTTCATCCCCACGCCAACACCCATGTCTACCGCGAAAATGAGCTTGATTTGCTGATGGCGAACGCCGACCCCGAAAATTTATATCTGTGCTTGGACACGGCGCACACGACTATTGCGGGGATGGATCCGGTCAAGGCTTTTGATAAATACGGAAAACAGATTGCCTATGTCCACTTTAAGGATGTTGACCCCGGCGAGGCGGCAGGTTCAACGCCGATGAAGAGCTTCCGCCCGTTGGGTGACGGCGCGGTTGATTTCAGAGGTGTTTACAATGTTTTGAAAAAGCACGGGTATGACGGCGTTATCTGCGTGGAGTTGGACAATCCGCCTGTTTGCAATTACAAGGCGGCGATGGTATCGGCGCGTTATTTGCATGATGTGCTGGGGTTGATTTAAGGGGCAATACATATTTTCAGCATTTTGTCAAGCATTTTTTACGTTATTCAGCTAACGCAACTATTCCTTGAAAATTTACCTCTTGTTCTATAAAATTGCTGTAGGGCGCGATGTCCACATCGCGCCGCCGTATGTAAGCGGACGCAGCGTGCGTCCCTGCAACGCAATATTACGGTTGAATCGTAGGGACGACCTGTGGTCGTCCGCAGGCGGGGCAATACGGCGATATTTAATAGCGGTGCGCCGAGGGCGGCGCACCCTACAGAAATTGGAGGAAAAATTTATGAACGGCAAACTAAAGAAAATTCTGCGAAAATTGGCACTTTTTGTGCCGCTCGCGGTGCTGCCCGCACTGCTGATGATGGCAATCGCCGCCGTTGGCGGTGGTGGTATTGATTTAGAAATAGAAGGCGGTAGCAACAACACTTCAACTCCCGGCATTGTAACCTATGACGGTAGCGAATATAAGGATACTATTGCTACCATTGAAACTTACATGACGTTTGACACCACCTCTAAACCCCATGCTTCTGTTGTCGTTACAGATGACTTGATACTCAATAGCGCGGTAATAACAGGCGGATATGGCAACGCCTTTGGAGACTTCGGCGGCAACGCCTCCCTATCTGTAGACGAAGACTTTACCGCCGAAGCCGTTACGCTGACCGGAGGAGCCGGCGGAAACGCAAGTGGCGGTAATGGCAGTAAAGGCGGCGATGCGTCGTTAACGGTGGACGGCAAACTTGACGTTAAAAATGTTACCTTGACTGCGGGTAATGACGGTGCTGATGATGACCCCTACGATGGCGGTGCTGGCGGTGGAATCACTTTTATTGTAGGCACATATTACGCGGCAAAAGATTATGAATTGTCAGTTAAAGAGACCGCGGTAACTGGAGATGTTGCCTGTGAGATAGGTCAGTTTGAGTTTAATCTTGACGGTGCGGCGGCAACCGATATACTACTTTACATCGATGCACAAGGCGATGCTTGGGAATTTTTCTTGACGTTATCCCATACTGTTAGTCTGACAGGAACACCCAACACACTTAGTATTGGTGACACCATTACGCTGATTGACGGAGTTGACGGTTCATTTACCACCGATACATTACCCATTGCGGGATACACATTTGAAATATCAAAGAGCGGCGATAAACTGATTGCCAAGGTTATATCGGGCGGCGGCAACCAGTCATCTAGCCCATCCCCGACCCCCCGACCCAACTACTACACCTACATACCGGAGGAAGACCTCCACATAGATGTCACCCTTGAACGCGAAACCTTGGAATGGAAAATCAAAGTCACGGGCGCGGGTACAAAAACC
>Ga0082212_10009647_pt1 | contig 12428 bp, 10 predicted proteins | sample TergutNt197P3_FD_71548 | JGI IMG/M metagenome (GOLD analysis project Ga0082212, IMG submission 71548) | Neocapritermes taracua P3 segment gut microbial communities from Petit-Saut dam, French Guiana - Nt197 P3 | ecosystem: Host-associated > Arthropoda: Insects > Digestive system > Gut ... | reverse complement strand
GGCCGGAAAAGACGACACCGGTTGCTGCCGCGAGCGCGGTAAGGCCGGCAAGGGTGAGGGCAGGTCCGGTGGCAAGGTTGGGGGGGGGGGGGGGGGGGGGCGCCACCACCCCCCCCCCCCGCGGGGGGGGGGGGGGGGGGGGGGGGGGGAACCGGAACAAGGGGATAGCCCTCACCCTAACCCTCTCCCTCAGGGAGAGGGGAGAATAGATGCGGTGCTTGACCGGGTTGCAAAAAACCGGTACGGCAACGGTGCCGCCAAAGCGAGGGAAGCGTGGACTCTGTTTTCAACGGGATACCGTGAATATCCCTATCATGGCGGATTGTGTTACAGCGGACCGCAACATTGGGGAGCGGCAAACCTGTTTTTTCCCCGACCGACGGGTTTCAGGGCATCGATGGTCGGTATTCCTTACGACGATGTGCAAAGTTGGTGTGCTGTCTATCCGCCGGAAGTTGCCGCCGGACAGTTTCGCAAAATTGCCGAGCATTTTGCCAAAGGACTCGTGCCGCTTCGTGAAGCGGTTGCCCTTGCTCCGCCGGAGCGAAAGCGGCAAGCGGAAACCGAATATCGCTTTGCGAATGCCGCCCGACTGCACTTTTCGGCTTCGGCAAACATGATTGAGTTCAACATGCTCCGCAATCGTCTGCTTTCCGAAACGAACGCCGACGAAAAGAAACAACTCGCCGTTGCCCTCGAAAAAGTGATTACCGCCGAACTGCAAGTTGCCAAGGAGATGTACCGACTGGCAAAATCGGATGCTCGAATCGGTTATGAGTCATCGAATCACTATTTTTATCTGCCGATAGACATTGCGGAAGCGGTAGTCAGTGGCAGACATACGGCGGCGCGGTTGGGAACGACCGTCAAAGAATAGAGTCATGTTGCTCTTGCGTTCCGAACCTATAATCAATATACTAGAAGGTGGATATCGCTCTTTCCCCTCCAAAACAATGACCCGTTTTTTATGTTTTCCGCTTTTGTTTGCGCTCGCCCTGCCTCTGCGTGCCCAAGATGTACCAGTGGAGCCACCAGCACCGACAACACCGCCTGCGGCGGCAGATGCGTCGCTTCCCCGCGACCCGGCACTGCTCATGCGGTTGAGGGAACAAGTCTCCTTTGAATTGCAGCAAACGGTGCGAATGCTCGGCGTAGTTAATCCCAACGATCCGTTCGTGGAAACTCTGAAAACGCAGCAGGCTGACCAGACGGCACAACTCCGGCAAATTACGCAGCAGTTGCAAGCCGTCCAGCAATCGCCGAGCATCGGTGCGATGCCGCCGGAGTATCCTTCGGTACGACCGGGCATTCCTGCCATAGTGCAGCCGCAACCGGACTGGCGAAGGGCGGAGTCGATGCCGCTGATGTCTCCCACGAATCCGGTGCAACCGGTTCCTTCCTACCAACAACCCTATCAACTGCCTCAGAATTTTCCTGATATGGCACTGCCGACTCCGGCTTATCCTCTTCCGGTTCAACCTTATGCTCCGAGCAATGCGATTCCGCAGTACGGTGCTGCCGATCAGGCTTGGGGACCACGGCTTCCGAAAGAGTTGTCGGAAATGAAGCAGTCCATCGACTCGTTGCAAAAAGAGGTCGGCGAACTCAAAGAGACGATCAAGGCATTGGAAACGCAGATTCAACTTCTCAACCGTCATTTCTTGCAGACCGAAAGAATGCGGGACAGTGGAAATTGAAATCGTCGGATAACAGAGACGCAATCGTAAGCAAGGAGAACAAAAGCCGGAATGAAATGAAGTGAAATGACGGTCGAATCACTGCGTCCTCTGCGGTTAAATTTTACTGCAAAGGTCGCAAAGGAGCGCAAAGTGCGCAAAGAAACATCCGTCATTGCGCTGCGTTCCATTCCGACTCTTATTACTCCAAAGTGCTCGTGTCCCGATGTACTCGCGGCAAAAAATGTTAGAATGGAAACATGTTACTGTTGGATCAAATCAAAGAAGAAATCTGCGACATCGGTCGTCGGCTCTACAATCGCGGTTTTGCGGCGGCAAATGATGGAAACATCTCCTATCGGCTCGATGAAAACCGCGTCGTCTGCACGCCGACAGGCATCAGCAAAGGTTTTATGAAGCCGGACGATCTTTGCGTCGTCGATATGGAAGCGAATCAAATTGCCGGGCATCGGAAAATGACCAGCGAAATCCGGCAGCACATTACGATTATGAAACATCGAAGCGATGTCAAGTCGGTCGTGCATTGCCATCCGCCCCACGCAACGGCTTTCGGAATGGTACGAGAAGCGATTCCGATGTATCTGATGCCGGAAGCGGAAATCAATCTCGGAGAAATACCGATTGCCAAGTACACCATACCGGGCGGACAGGAATTCGCCGATGCCATTCTGCCCTTCATTCACAAGAGCGACATCATCATTCAGGCGAATCACGGGACAGTCAGTTATGGCTCAACGGTCGAACAAGCCTATTTTCTCGTCGAGACATTGGATGCTTATTGCAAAATTGTGTTGCTTGCCCGAAGTCTCGGCGAAGTCAAATACTTTACAAAAGAAGAAGCGGAAAACCTTTTGGAATTGAAGCAGAAGATGGGACTCCGAGACCCGCGATTGGACTTACCGCCGGGTGAACGGTGTATCAAGAGTCTCTTTCAGGAAAGTTGGCAAGAGAGCGGTGTAGGACAGAGAAGGTTCAAGCCCCCGTCATTCCAAAGCGTCAGCGAATCGGCGGACAAGACCATTGTTGAGCGAGAGTGGCTTGTTAAAACGGTTACCCAACAGGTTTTACTGGCTCTCGAAAAAATGCGAGAGCAGTAAGGTTTACCAGAAACGAAAACATACATCCACTACATTTGCCAACGTTTTGAGTTAAATGCAATCACGGCTTGAACCGCTGATACGCCCAAGTCGCCGCCGCGAGCAATGTTGCCAATGCAAAGACCGCCCCGAATCGGTACAACTCATTCACGCCTGCCATGTCCACGATCAAAATCTTCGTGAGTGTACCGGCAAATAATATGATTGCCATCCAACGGAGCGTCGCCGACCGCCAGATGAAACCAATCGCAATCAGTATGCCTGCAAAGAGCGACCATAAAATTGACAGTGCCATCTGTGCCTGCCACATTTGATCCGCTTCCGCTTCCTGCAAAGAAAGCAAGAACTTTACCGACTGGTAACACTCCACCGACATCGTGAACCAAAGGAATACCACCCCAGCAAAGGAAAACACCCGATAAATTCCCCGCTCGACGGCATCTTCTTCTCCCAGTCGGCGTACATAAAGGAATCCCACCGCTATCAACACTGCCGCAAAGACGAACATCGGCAATGAATACGGATTCAAAAACGGCATCGTGAATTCCGGGCGAATTGCCAAATTACCCCATATTTTCAGTGCCGTGAGCACAAGCAGGAGCATTGACATGATTCGCAACACTTTCGATTGGGAAGAGACCGCCACTGCCGCCAAAACCATAGCGGCAAGCGTCCAGAAAATCGTCAACGCCGTCGAAGCAAGGAAAGGCGTTTTTATCGACCAGTTCGATTCCATGATGGCAAATGACCGATAACACTCGACCGACATCGTTAGCAACAGAAAGACCACTCCGCCGAAAGCGAGGACTCGATAGACATCCCGCTCGCCGCGATTTTGTTCGGTCAACCGACTCGTCCAAAGATAACCCAGTGCAATTAACACGCCTGCAAAGATGAACATGGGCAGCGCATACGGATTCAAAAACGGCATCGTGAATTCCGGTCGGGTATCCAAGTCGGCAAAGACCTTTAAGACCGTGAGTCCCAGTACCGACATTGAAATGATTCGCAATGCTCTCGATTGGAAACTCAATGCCAGTGCCGTCAAAATCAGGGCGGCAATCGTCCAGAAAACCGTCAGCGATGTCGAAGCGAGGAAGGGCGTTTCGAGCGTCCAGTGTTTCGTTTCCACTGCGTCGAAAAATTGATGACATTCGATGGAAAGGTAAATCAGCAGAGCGACGAGTCCGATGATGCCCGCCGTTTTCCAAGCGATCCGTTCTGGTGGAGTCAAATCAGAGCCGCAATCTTTAGATTGCGCAGAGTGCATCCAGCGCAATCTAAAGATTGCGGCTCTGTTCGTCCACGTAGCAATCGCCATTGCCGGGATGACCGGACAGAGCATCGTCAGGAAATAAGGATTTGCCAACAGCGTCCAATTTTCGGGATCGTAACCAGTACCCCATTCCCACGAGCAATAGCCCCAAGAGACGGTGGAGTCGAGGAACGTTTTCGCCAATGTACCGAACAAAATGATTAACCCGCAAACTCGCAGCGGCATGTTTCGTACCACAAAACCAAGCGTAATCCAAAGGAGTGCGTAAAGCGTCCAGAAGAGTGTGACGGAACGTACCGTCGGAGTGTTTCCGGCAAATGGTACAAAGTAATAAAACCATTCGATGGTCAAAATGGCAAGGAGCGAAAAGAGACCGAACCCACCGAGGATTTTCATAAACTTTATGACTCCCTCTTGCGTTCTTTGCGCATCCTCTGCGTCCTTTGCGGTAAAATTAACCGCAGAGAACGCAAAGTTAACGCAAAGTGCGCCAAGCGAACCTTGATAACCTATCGCAAGCAGTATCAAACTTTCGGCAATCAGCACGATGCTGAATGGATTGTTAAACGCTTCTTGGTATTCCAGTCGAAAGGCAAAACCGGCAATCGTCCACAGAATCGCAATCGGAGCAAGTCCGCCAACGGCAGTGGCGGCAATCGCTTTACTACGGAATACGAGACCGATTTCCAACAGCAACACCGCCAGCGTAAACCAAAACGCCAGCAGGAATGCCGAGAAGAGATACTCCGGTTGATACGGTTCCCAAAGGTTTTCATGGGCGTAAAAATATCGCGCCGCCTCGCCAGAGAGTACCACGCCGAGTAAGACGTAACCGAGAATGCCGACGAAATGATTGAAGTTGCTTATCCATAAGGTAGGTTGCCGACCGCCGGGCGGCAACGTGCGGTACTCCGCACTGGGTTCCTGTCGGCTATCGCCGACGCAATCGCCCGGCGGTCGATTGCCTACCATCCACCGCCCCGCTAACACCGCCGCAACAATCAGCACGCCCATTCCCGCCAGCATCGGCAACGCAACACTGTTGAACACCGGTGTCATTTCCAACAGCGTTTTCGCATGACCCAGTTGGTCGAGCAGCTCGCCCATAAATCGGAACATACCGAGAGCGAAAAAGATGAGTGCCATCACGACGAACGTCTTGTTCGTTTGGCGATGTCCGAAGTACCAGAGTCCGCCGAAGACGGTGAGCCAGCCGAGTGTGATCCACATCGCTTGGAAGTGCAGCGGAATGCCGATGGCAACGAAACCGAGGGCAATGACCGTCGCCGCACTCGGAGCCGCTTGCCAGTAGATGGTATCCGACACAGAGCCCGACGCGTTAGCAAGGGACGAAACGTTCTCATCCTTGCTTACGCTGCGGGCTCTGATAGCGCAAACCGCAAGCAATGCGTACCACGCCGCTCCGATGAAGGCGAAAATGCCGAGGTTGCTATACAACCATGCATGCAAAACATCTTCAGGAACAAGTGCCTTACCACCGGCGGCAATGACGAGCATAACTTTCGATTTTGATATGATATAAATGGTTCCAAAGAAAATAATCGGTGCAAGTACCGCTCGCATGGCATCATCCCAAGTTGGAATCAACTTTTTCCCGATAGGTTTCCGTGCTGCAATGACCGTGTCCGCCAAATAGACCAAGTAAAACGCCGATTGGAAAGCCAATACGGGGAAAATATGATGGGATAGATAATTGTTGCTATGCCACATCCAGAACAACGCTTGCGTACCGAAGAAGGCGATCCACGCAATCGGGGCGCGGCGGAGTAAATTGATGAGAATGAGCGTGCCAATGTTGAGCGACATCAAATAAATGAAAAACTCCCGATGATGGTCGTCAGGACTCGACACGAGAATCGGCACAGCAAGACCGCCGAGAATGGCGACCGTGCCGAGCAATTTGGAGCGGTAAAACCACGCCAAGAGAAATCCGCCGAAAACGATCAGCGGCATCAACACGCTGGCAGTGGAAAAACCGATCAATTTGTAAAAAGCAAAGGAAGCGTAACCGGCTTGGTAAATGAGAATGATCCCGGCACTGGACATCATCGTCGAAAAGCGGCGAAGACCAGTACGTCGGCAGTAAAATCCAATGCCGAGCAGACCGGCACCGAAACCGGCAATACCGGCAACTTTGAGCGTGTTGGTGATCCAACCTTCGTTGATGGCATAGCGAATGAACAGCGCACCGGCAACGATAAAACCGATGACGGCAACCCAGCCGAAGAGTTTCTGACCGATCCAGAGTTCCCACTGCGTCGATTCCTTTTGCTCATGCAAGCCGGGAACGGAGCGGAGCGGAGTAACCGGATTCTTCGCGGGTTCATCCGGTCGCTCCACGTTGTTGCGCTCCCGGCTTTCATTAGCGGAGCGAAATCGCACGCCGGAGTCGTGTTTTTTGGGAGCCGGCGACTGTGTCGCCGGAGGCACGACAAAGGGCGCAACCGGCGGCGGTGCCGGACGCGCCGGCATTTCGGCGGTGAACGGCGAGGGAGCCGCCGACTGCGTCGGCGGTTGTACCGGTTTTTCCGCTTCGATGGTGATGATTCCCGATTTCGTACCGCTGGGTCTGTCCGATTGCACGTCCCGCTGGAGTCGTTGCAATGATGCTTCGAGTCGGGCATTTTGGTCGGTCAGGTTTTCGAGTCGTTTTCGCATGAAAAAGAGCCAAATGATTGCTGCCGGTCCGCAAATGCAGAGAACGAGACACAGAAAAAAGAGGAAAAAGCCAAGAATGACATCAAAGGGACTCATCGCAGATACTCCGAAAGGTTTGCGCAACACCACTCGGCAGTATAGGTTACGGAATCGGAAAAGTCAAATAATTTACGCAAAGAGAAACAGACATCTATTGACGTTGCACAGTATGAAAAATCTTTTCAAGATGGGGAACACTTGCCACTCAACAGGACTCCTCGTCCTCATTGAAACGAGTCTCGAACATCGTTGTAATCACATTCACGACTTCCTCTGCATCCTCGCCGGTTACTTCCAAATGTACCGTCGTTCCATTGCTGGCTCCCAAAGAAAGAAGATCAAGCACACTCCGGCAATCCGCAACCGCACTGCCATTGCGCAAACGAACCTCCGAAGCGAATCCCCTGCACCGTTGCACAATCATCGTACTCACTCTGGCATGAATTCCACTACGGTTCTGAACGACGAGTTCTTTTTTCAACGTCGTTTTTTTTGATAACACATGAAAAGTTTGCAAACCGTTCCGTCTCCTATTTTCCAAACATATTGTTGTCGGCTTCTTCAAGCAACGAAAGAATGTCCTCCTTCGTTTTGGACTGCTTCAAAAATCGGCAGAACGTGTCATCTTTCAACTGCCGTGTGATATGTTCTAATGCACGTAAATGATCACCGGGAGCATCCGGCGGCGAAATCAACAGGAAAAAGAGTTGCACTTTTTCGCAGTCGAGACTGTCAAAATCAATTCCGTCGGCACTGACGGCAACACAGCCGACAAGCCGCGTTACACTCGGATGCTTGGTGTGTGGGACAGCAATTCCACGACCAATACCGGTCGAACCGAGTTCCTCCCGCTTGATAATCGCTTTTACAATTCCTTCGTATTCTTCCTTTTTTGTCCCGCCTGCGTCCAGTATGGACTGAACCATTTCACGGATCACTCCTTGCTTATCGGACGCTTTTATTTCCGCCTTGACGGCATCGGTCAAAATAAAATCGGCAAACTTCATGCACCAACTCCTTTACGTTTCTAGGTTATAATGATGTGTTTCAAAGTGTGTGGAACCGCATTTTTTGTGCGTTTCCTAATCGGCAAGAACATCTACGGGGACGTTTTTGCCGCGTTCCTTCAATTTTTCCTTGTGTTTTTTAATCTGCTGCTCCAATTTGGACATTACTTGATCGAGTGAGCCGAACATATCGTTGGAGCGGTAACTGGCAACGAATTCGTCTCTTTTTTCCGAGCGGACGATGATTTCGATGTTCGGTTCATCGGCTTTGTCCAGATCGACGGTTACATCAACGGAAGTCAAACGTTCGAAAAAACGTTGAATTTTTTCAACTTTTTGTATTATTTTTTCCTTAGTGGTATCGCTTATATCGCCGTGCCGCGTGGAAATGTTGACTTGCATTGACGGAAATGAGATAGGAAAATAGTAGAAAACCCGTGTTTTGGCAGTGGGGTTCCCCCGACCACAAACCACGCCCCCCCATTTTACCAAAAAAACGGGGTATAACAAGAGGGCTAAAATCGGCAAATACCTCCGGGCTTACGAAATCTGACTTCATCCCGGTTCTTTGGACGGAACGCCTACTAAACATACCATAAACGGTGAAAAATTGGATTTTATTATCAGGAGCGTAATGTCTTGGCGAAGTTTTGTCATCGCCGAACGAAAACGAAAACGCATCGCCCGAAGAGGCATTGATTTACAAGAAATCTATCCTTGTAAATGGGCATAATCATTGCGCTGTCGTATTAGCAAATCACAGTTACTCTCTTCCTTCGCCGGTTTCCGGCGGAAGAGCGAACGCTTCGCTAAGGCTTTCGCCGATGGTTAATAGCCATCGGGAGCCGTTGCGGTCAAGAACTACATCCTGTCCGTGAATTTCTACGATTTTACCCGAAAAGGAACCGGAATGAATCGTGTCTCCTAACTTTGCCTTAATAGTGGAATCGTTTGTCCGTACCACAAACCAAACTTCTTCCTGATCGCCGAACCCCACACTCCCTGTCATAAAGGTGTAGTCCGCCAGATCAATCCCCCCCTTCGCCGTTTGCAGAAGGTTGCGTCCGGCGATCACGTTGTATGCTGTTGCATCAGTGGACTGCAAACGCATGAAGTATCCTTCCGGTAACTGATTCGTCGGCGGATAAGGATTGTAACGGGAATCCAATGCCAACGCATTGACCGTCATGGAAAACGTTAGTTTCTCTGGATTTCCGTCGGTCGGAGTCAATGTCATGGATGCGATCCGATGCAAAAAAGGTGCGCAGTAAAATTCGATCAGAAAGTTGGAGAGTTGCGAAAGCGTGCCGGTACACTGGATACGGAATCGGTACTCCGCGCCGAGCAACGGAACGAGTGTGTAGGTGCCATCCCTGACATCATTATTTTCAAATCCGCTGTACTGCATCAATTCCAGCAACCAAAAGGAATACTGCGACTTGGCTTCGTTCGGAACTCGCGGCAGTGAACGGTAAAAAAAGAGTTGGTTTGCCGTACGAAACTCCGTCATGGTAGCGAGGCTCGTCCGTCCTTGATCAATTTCGGCGGAAAGTTGAGTGATTTCGGCTCCAAGTTCCTGACGAGGGGCAAGATACTGCGTATTGTAAGCCCAATAGCCGACGTAGCCGATGAGAAACAAGGACAAACAAACTATCAGGATGATGTTACGCAGAATCATAATGTTTACGGCGGCGATTCGGCAGGGATTTCTCCGTGGCACGACCATCGCAAAGATACGTTATACTATTTACCGCTATCAAAATCAAGAGAGTTGCTTGATTTTCAAAATTTGGTCGATGAGATCACGGACGGCACCATATCCGCCGAGACGCTGAGTGATATACTCGGCGGCGTTTTTCAATTCCTGCGGAGCATGCGGAACGGTAACGCCAAGACCAACAGCACGAATTGCTGGCAAGTCAGGATAGTCGTCGCCAATGTAGGCGATTTCCTCCATCGATAAATTTTGTTCGGCGGCAATTTCGATCACTGCTTCCCACTTGGCAAACGTTCCGGTTCGGACAATTTCGATGCCGAGATTCTGCGCCCGATGATAAATGCAAGGACAATTTCGACCGGTAACGAGTCCGATGCCATAACCGGCTTGCTGCCACATTCGGATTCCATAACCGTCGAGTGTGCTATACCGCTTCGATTCGTTGCCGTCATGGTCGATTTCTATTGTTCCGTCGGTCAGGACACCATCGACATCAGAAAGAATCAACTTAATCGGAGCCGCTCGTTTTTCCAGAGACATAAGTATTTGCCGAATGACTTTTACAAAGGATACCATTCTTATTCGGCATTTTCAAGTACCGCAGTGTGTTATCGGCAAAAATTTTATGTGAAATACTGCAATAAGTTGTACACCCAGGGCATCGACCAGGGATTCCAAACAGGATACGACGTTGACATTGCCGACACGATAAGGAATACCAGCGCAAGCCCTCGTAGAAAACCGATCTTGCTGCAACGATCCGCCGCCGTAACCAGCGCAACCGACCAAAGCGGAGCAAGCCAAAGAAGCCAACGAAGAACCGATGTCATGCCGCCGTAATTACGTTCATGCAACGGTTGCGTCATGAAAAACGCAAAAACCACTGCACTCGTCAGCAAAATAATTGCCGAAAGACTACGATATTTACGGTCGAACAGCCAATAGCCAAGTCCGACGAAACTCAATATCCAAACCGGCGTGAGTGAAAACAACCCATGATGCCCAATCGTCGAATGAAACACGTAATCCGCAATTTTCTCTTCCCCTTTGTCCAGCCCGGACGGATTGCCCCAGTAACTCTGCAACACTCTTCCGCCGCGTTCATATTCGTACAAGTACCAACTGTCCTCCGAATACTTCTTTGCATACGCCGGTGTGAAAGTTTTGTGAGCGATGTAATTCGTTGCAAAAAATGCGGTGGCGACGATCAAAGCGGCGGGAACAAACAGGAGTACCGTGCGTTTCCATTGATGATAGACAAGCCAAAGTCCGATCAGCACGCAAAAGAGCAGGGCGGGCAACTCGCAGGCAACGGCAAAGGCACCGAAAAAACCGGCGACCGCATAGTACCGCCATCGGAGTTCGTTGTCATAGACAATCCGCACCGCACAATACAACGCAATCGTTACACTGACCACGCCGGGTAAGTGATTGTTGAGCGTGATCACGAACGTCGAGAGAAATGTTCCGAAACAAACGAACGCCACGCTGAATAGTCGTCCCCAGTCGGTCGTACCGAAGCGTTCGATCAATCGTGCCAACAAAAACCAGCAGAGAACGAGCGGCAAAAGATTGCACAGAACCAGCATGATACGGACGACCAAAAACGGTTCATTCGCCAACGAAAGTTTACCGTCGCTTCCCCAATACATAAGAGCGTAGGGAACTGCCATGAGCGTCGGCAAGAGCGGCGGCTTGGAAGAATAGAGGTATCCTCCGCCCGGTTGATTGCCTTCGTCGGGTTGGTCGGGCAAATCATGTTTGACCATATCAATCGTGTCCCAGCCTCGGACGCTTTGTGCTTTATCGATGGCGTACCAGACGGTTTCGGTGCGGTCATTGATCGTCCGTTCGACCCGGAGGTCAGGTTCGACGAGAACGCGGATGGTATTCCATCGGCTTCGGTCATTTGCGCTGAAGACGGGCAGTTCGAACGTTGCGTCAATCAGGAGTTTTTCCCTTGTTTTTTCCAGTTCGGCTTGCAGTTCGTCTTCGGGGATAGGAACTTCGGCGGCGCGGAGTCGTTTTTCTTTATCGGCAAGCGTTTTGGGAATCTGTTCGATGCGGTTCTTTTGAATCAGGATCGAGTCCGTCCGATTGACGGCGATGATTCGACCGAGCATCAATCCTGCTGAAAGGATAATCAACAACGTGTAAATTTGTTTTCGAGTGAACATGTTTCGATGGAAAAAGGCATCAATACCCATTATAACACAAAATAAAGAGTCGTGACGCTCCACTCCCTTGACTTTTTGTCTCCGACCTGTCAGAATAAGTGCCCATCTTGATACAAGCCCGCACATTATGAGCAATACAACGGCAGAAGTTACCCGGCAACAACTCGAAGTCTTTGCCGAACGTGTTCAGGCAATTCGCCAAAGTCTGCATCAAGTCGTCGTCGGGCAAGACGAAGTCATCGACCAGTTGTTGGTCTGCGCATTGACCGGCTCGCACGCCCTCTTGGTCGGCGTTCCCGGTCTTGCCAAAACCCTAATGGTCAAAGCACTGGCATCGGCGTTCGATTGGAAATTCGCCCGAATTCAGTTCACCCCCGACTTGATGCCCGCCGACATCACCGGTTACGAATTGCTCGGACGCAGTCAAGGAGACGACGGACCGCAGATGGTCTTTCGGCATGGTCCGATTTTTGCCAATCTCGTATTAGCGGACGAAATCAACCGGGCGGCACCGAAAACGCAGTCCGCTCTCTTGGAATCAATGGCGGAAAAACATGTTACCGTCGGCGGAAAAACCTATCCGCTTGACGAACCGTTCTTGGTTGCCGCCACGCAGAATCCCATCGAACAGGAAGGAACGTATCCGCTGCCGGAAGCCCAGTTGGACAGGTTCATGATGGAAATTCGCATCGGTTATCCGACCCCGGAACAGGAACAGGAAATCGTCATGAAAACGACT
>Ga0082212_10009646_pt1 | contig 12430 bp, 4 predicted proteins | sample TergutNt197P3_FD_71548 | JGI IMG/M metagenome (GOLD analysis project Ga0082212, IMG submission 71548) | Neocapritermes taracua P3 segment gut microbial communities from Petit-Saut dam, French Guiana - Nt197 P3 | ecosystem: Host-associated > Arthropoda: Insects > Digestive system > Gut ... | reverse complement strand
ACCAACGACGATGGCTCCAAAACTCACGTAACTAAAATAATGTTCATCCATTGATACAACATATTGATAATATGACTATACTTGCGAGTTTTATTTGTATCGTTCATTTTAATTTTATGGGTAAAATTCAATAAAAAATCATTAATCAAGTATATTTGTAACCTTTACAGAGCGTTTTCGTATATTGTATTTAAGATATAATAAATATTTGTATGAAGAAATTATTTTCATTGATAACGATATTATTTTTGTCAGTAAGTATATGGGGGCAATCCCCTCCGTCTTTAGATGTACAAGCAGTTCAGGTTCAGTGCGCCGGAGAAAATGGAAAACTTATTGTCAAAATATTAAATCAGCCAGTCGCTCCATATTCCTATGCTATTACTATAACCAGATCGGGCTCTTTGTTTTCTGAAACAAAAGATATTACCGATATTGATGAATTTATCGAATTTGAAGTTCCTCCAAATACAACTCCATATAGGGTTACATCTTCCCCTGTCATAACAGGATCGAGTTCGACTTACTCGATCAATATTTCAAATCTTACTCCTCTTGTATTTGAAGTTGATCCGGAAACCGGAAAAGATCATCTCATAGGAGTTGATTGTCCAAAAACAGACCGGCCAACTGCTTTAGGCAAAATTTCGGTTTGGGCAAAAGGTGGACGTCCTGATTACACATTTGTCATCGCGCCGGGTCCAAATGGCGAACCTCAAAAAGAGTTTTCGGCAACAGATACAGATATTAATTATTTTTGTGAATTTACCGGTTTACCGCGAGACGAAAAATATACAGTGTATCTCAAAGATGCAAATAACTGTCAGTCAGCGCCTATTGCAGATATAGAATTTCCGGATTATGAGCCTTTGAGTGTGAAAATTGCCGACGGCTATCCCAAATCTGTTTCCTGTAACGGTGGAAGCAATGGCGAGGTACTCCTTGAGGTTGATGGCGGCGGCGATAATATGGATTGGTATGGCTGGTTTGAGTTGTATGATGAAGATGATTTTTGGGTAGATGACAATAATGACGGTCATTTTGAAGATTTGACACCTTCCGTAAATAACGATTATTTAGTTATTTTTAAAGATAATGAAGGTTGTATGGCAAGTGTACTATTTTCAATCGCAGAGCCGTCCTCTCCATACGCCGTCATTGACCAAATTACAAATCCCTGCCCCGACGAAGCAAACGGAACGTTCGTCATCAAAGGTTTTAACGGAACGCCGGGCTCGGGAATAGCGCCTCAGTTTGACGGATATAAGTTTGACATCGTATCTGTAAGCAAAACTGAGTACGGAACAGCAGTAAACGATCACAAGGCTACTTTTTCGGGCTTAAGCGGAGGAACAGGAACCTCTTACACTGTTACCGGAGTTGATGGCAATGGATGTCCTGTTACGATTTATCAACAATCCAATAATCCCCCCCCAAACCCGACTGTAACACTCACAGATCGTCCTTTAGTTCGCTTCAAGGCAGAACAAGGCGACGAAATTCTCTGTATTGACGGTTCAGATGCAACAATCGTTATTACCAATACATCTGCATATCCTGACAGAGATATGCAGTACAAATTGGAAAAAGTTGGCGATATCAGCGGTAACAGATCTTGGCAAACAGAGCCGCTTTTTGAAGGTTTGTCATCGGGAAGATATATTGTAACAGGCAAGGCTGACGTTTGTGAATGGATCTATCAGGATGAATTTAATATTCCGATAGAAATAATTATCGAAGACCCCGATCTCGTTGAAGTTACCGATGGCACAGGTAATCCGTCCTACTGTAACAATGGAAACGACGGCAGCATAACCGGACTTGAAGCAAAAGGCGGACAAGACCCTGCGACCGGCGTGAAATCATACCGGTTCAGCATTAGCGACGACGGAATGAACTGGAGCGCGTGGCAGTCATCGTCATCCTTTAACAGTCTTACAGGAGGTGTAACATATTTTGTGAGAGCCATAGATGAAAACGATTGCGTATCGAAAGTTCCTCATAAAGAAATTACGATACCCAATCCTCCGGAAGTTACATTCATATTAACTGAAACAGACCCCGTATGTGAAGGCACATCAACGGGAACGATTACGATCAGCAATCCGTCGTATCCCAACACAGATTATTCCGGTTGGGAACTTTTAGAATTAGAATATAAGTTGGAGAAACTTGGCGTTGAAGGCGATTACAGAGTTTGGCAAGAAGAAACATCATTTGAAAATCTTCCCGAAGGAACATACACGATCACAGGAAGGATAGCCGGTAGAGAAGAAGGCAAAGGATGCGACAGGACAATGGAAAAAACATTGACAGATCCTGATCCGGTAGTTATAAATTTGGTAGGCACACAAGATGTTTCTTGTAATAATGGAAGTGATGGCAGTATAAGTTTCAGCATCAGCGGAGGAGCGCCGGCGCCGGCTAACAGTACCTACTGGCAATATCGAAGCACGTATGGATACAGTTATCGCTACCGTATTGATGAAAATGCTGTATGGGGACCTTGGTCTGCTTATACAGGCTGGCAGGTTGCCCCAAATACCATAACCATTAATAATGCTTCTTCAGGCATTTACGAAATAATGGGGCAACAAAGAATAGAACGACAATGGCTTTTGCTTGGATTTATTGGGGTGGGAGATTGGACGCTTTCTCCTAATGGCGAACTCTGCGAATCGGATGCCATAGAGGTTACGATCACACAACCCGATCCTTTGTTCATATTTGCAAATGATACGGTAACTACCTGTTATGGTTCAAATGATGGATTAATAACAGTTAGCGCTGAGGGTGGCACTGCGCCGTATCAATACCGTATCAATCCGGTAGGAGACGGCGGTTGGACTGCCAGTACAAGTTTTTCATCGCTGACGCCTGATTCATATATTTTACAGGTTCAGGACAACAACGGCTGTAGATATAATCCGCCACCTCCTCCTGCCAACGAAAATATACATCAGCCAAATGCACAAACGACAGTTACGGTGGAAAATGCGGCGGAAATAATTCTTGGTACGTTGATTACAGTCCCCGACGACCCGATTACCTGCAACACAGATGTTACCCTTTCAGTCGTTGTTACACAAAGTCAAAATCACAGAAACTTAGAGTACCAACTCATAAAAAATACGGTTGCAGAACCCGGATGGCTATCCGAAGAAGATTTTAATGAAAATGGATTCGTTATTCAGGCAACAAGTTCAGAAACATCCGACGATTATCAAATCCGTGTCAGATATGCAACGCCATATAATATTGCACCTTTAGACGGTTGCCCCGTAACAACAACAGCAAAAACAATTACCATTCCCGCGCCGATAACTGTAAATTTGACAGACTCCGTTTCATTAAACTGTTACAACGATACAGACGGTAAAATTACGGTGTCCGCATCAGGCGGCTATCCTGACGCTACTTTTTGGTTTGGTATTGACAGAAGAAACGGAGCCGGTATCGTATGGAATGAAGGCAACACGGGCATCAGCGACGTCTATGAGTTTTCCGGTCTTGGAGGCGACACCGCTTTTATTTTTTATGTTAAAAAAGTATTTGGCATAGATGAATGTGAAGCGCCGGCAACGCAAACCAAAACACTTGCCAATCCCGAAAAATTGGAACTTTCTTTGATTTTTCCCGCAAGTAAAACTTTCCATATTGACTGTCCCAATTCAGGAAATACGAATATAGAAGTATCTGCACAAGGTGGTGCGGGGGATTATTCATACAGTTTGTACTTATTCGACTTTGACATAGATGATTACGATATTAGCCCTTTCAGAGCGCCTCAGCCCGCCGGTTTATTTGCAGGTTTAGACTCGTCCACGTATAAGGTTAAGGTAACCGATGTAAATCTTTGTGCTGACTCGATATCCGACATCATCATCACAAGACCGAAAAGCATCAAATTTACTGCCACGCCGGATCTTGCAGCGCTTCCGTGTGATAACCTGACCACATACATTACGGTAACGCTTGATGCAGGTATGGATCCATCGAAAACTTACGTTTACAGTTTGTATAAAGATGATCATACACCCTTGTCATCGTGGGTAAGATATATCCCTTCAAGCATCAATCAAACTCCGGCTGTTGGCGAAGGAAATTATTATGTGCTGATGGCATACGCAGGCTTTGAAGCGTCCTGTTCATATCACGATATGGTACCGGTTTCATTAACTGTACAAAACGATGTCGGGATTAGCATTGATGGCGAACCCAATGGTTGTAACAGCGGCAGAACGGCGTGGATTACGGTTCTTGGAAATACAAATCTGCCTTTAGGCGCTGTGTATCATTTATACAAACTGAAAGATGAAAACGCCGACAGCGAAGATATGGACAATTATGACAGGGTTACATCCACATTCACAACCAGCCCTCCTTCGCCGGCGCCTCCACTGAATACATTTGCATATTTACCGGGAGGTATTTACAGGGTAATTGCCACTGTGAATGATTGTGAATGGATTTCTAACGTGATGGAAATTCCTGATCCGGCGAAATTAAGTATGGATTACGAAAACACTGTAGTTGTTCCTGCTTGTTCCAACAATCCGGTGAATGGCGAAATCCGTATCAAAGTTAATGGCGGTACATTGCCAATTAATTATACATTATACTACAGACTTGAATTTGATAACTATCAACCCATTCCGGGAATACTTTCCAATACTGATGGTATATTCGAGAATTTGAATGTCCTTTCGGGCGGAACGTATGATGATATATACTACATCAGGATTGTAGATAAAAACGGCTGCGAAATCAGTCCGCTTGTACGGATACCTGAAACAGGTCCTTTCCCTCTGACTGATCCTCTGGTTGCAGATATTAAAGACGATGATGTAACACATATCTTATGCGAAGGCGGTACCGGAAATGCAACAGTTACCGTAACGGGAGGAAAAGAAACCTATACGTATGAGTGGTTTAAATCACTTACCGGCGAAGATGGCAGTTGGACGTCATTTACTCCCACGCCGGGCGCAACCGACAGCATAGCGCTCGACTTGGGCGTCGGATTTTACAAAGTAACAGTTAGCGATGGATGCAGTGATTTACAAACCAGCAATGTCATTGAAATAAAGGATCATTCTCTCGCCATCACGCTTGATGATCTTAACTCCAAAGGCGGTATAACCTGCAATGGCGAAGCGGATGGACAAATAGTGGCAGAGGTATCGGGAGGTACGCCTTCGGATGGAGCAAGCCGATACCAATACGAAGTAAAGAAAGACGGAGCGCCTTACGATACCGACGAAACAAATTCCCGCATTTCCTATCGTACCGATGATCTAACCGGTGTGGAATACGAAATATTTACCCTGTTTGGTTTGAGCGATGGAGTGTATGAGATAACGGTTAGTGATGGAGTATGTGCGCCGTTATCGGTTACGAAAACCATTATAAATCCGGAAAAGTTTGAAGTAACCGTTGAAGCAAAAGATGCACTGTGTTTTAATGAAGAAAACGGCACTATTACAGTAACTGTTGAAGGCGGAACGGCTCCGTATTCCATCACGGTAAAAGATGACAATACTTTTGAACGCACGATTACGTTTGATCTTGATGACGATGGCAAAGTAGAAGGCGATTGGGATGTAACGGTTGTAAATGAACTGGCAACGGTTACGCTTAAGAATTTGCCCGGCGGAGATGTCAATAAACATACAAAAACATACACGGTTCTCGTCAGGGAAGAAAGGGAAAACGGATGCGAACATCAGGAAACTGTTGAAATCGCCACTCCCGATGAGTTTAAGTTTATGCTGTCGTTATCGCCTTCAACCCAACCTCTTCTCGAAGAAATTTATCTTTGCGTACACGAGACTACCGGTAATTTATATCAAAGAGCCGAAGGAGGAACCGGAAACTTTGAGATCACTGAATTATTTTTGGATGGACTGCCGAAAGATGTTAATACATTTCCTTTCGGTCACGCTCCTGCAGGTACATATTACGCTTACGCGAAAGACGGCAACGGATGTCCTTCGGATGTATCAAATACGGTACACATCATCAAATATGAACCGTTGGGCGGTACGGCAGAACCTGTTGACGCAACCTGCGATCAAAAGGGCGCTATCCAAATTATTAATCCCACCGGCGGCGACAGCAGATACTTTGTTCCCAACTGGAGAGACAATGAAGATTTGGATCCCCTGAAAGCGCCTCAATATGAATATCGGGTATTCTATGAAGATGGCAGCGATGTGGAAGGTTTTGAAGAGTTCCAAACATTTGAGAATGACCTCATACCCGGATTAGCGTCGGGCAATTATTTTGTTGTTATGAAGTATGTTGGTATTGATGAAACTTGTATCCCGTCTGTACGCATACCTTTAGAAACCGAAGATCCCAATTACATCACTGTCGGCACGAAAAGCACCATTGATCTTACCGATCCCTCCATTTGGTTCGAAACCGAAGACCCAGAATGTTTCAACGGAAACGGTAAAATCACGGTCTATAATCCGGTGAGCGACATTACCGAAAATATTCTGTTCAGTATCTTCGACGAAGAAGGCAATGACGTCGTTTGGTTAGCATTGTCGGAAGGCGCACCGGAGGAAGAATTTAACGTACTTCCCGTCGGAAAATACTTCCTTGATATAGAAGACAAAGACAATGGCTGCAAAATCGAAGCCATACCTTTTGAAATTGGAGCGGATTTGCCGCAGGGTGAAATCAAAAACATCAGCGCAACATTGCTTGGTTACGACTGTGCAACCAAAAGCGGATACATTGAATTTGACGTATTCTGGGATGGAACCGCTACGCCCGATGTTACCTGCACCCATACCGAAAACGAAGAGGCAACCCTCACGGGCGTATATGACGGCGAGAAGTGGCAATATCGGGCAGAGTTGATTACCAGCGGCGTTGCGACCATTACGGTATCCGTTACGGAAAACAGCAATACATGTACTTTCGACGCCCGGACAAACGATTACACGTTCCCGACAGACATGACGCTTACTCACGACTATACACAGGGAAAGGGCGAATGCGACGCCTCAACGGTTGACGTTAAATTCACCATCGCAGGAGGTACGGGACCTTACACGCTTTCCGGCATCGGCGACGAAGACGTCATCGTTACTGCGAACAATTATACCGCTAATTTGGAAGCAGATACTTATCATGTTAAAGTAACCGACGATCTTGGTTGCTATGCCGAAGTAAACGATTTATCAATTGAACTTCGGAAACCTGTTGATTTATTGTCCGTAACTCCTCCGATCATCATTCAGGAATCGTGTAAAGATAAAGCAAACGGTTCTTTTGAATTTAAAGATACCAACTATACGTACATTTGGGATAAAAATAACACGCCGGGACCTTTGTTGTCCGGACTGTCCGAAGGCAAATACGGAGTGAAAATTACCAACGCCGATAATTGTTCGGCAGATGCGGAATATGAAATAACGATTGCCAACAAGATTGAAGTTTCCATCACGGGCGACGGAAACGGCGACGGTAAAAATGAATATTGCCCCGGCAGTCAGGCGACATTGACCGGCGAAGTGCTGATCAACGATAATCCGCCCATGTCGGGCGACGCCAATTGGAGATTACCCAATAATGACAGACCTGACTTTATCCCCGATCAGCCGCTTCAACTTACCGCAAGCAACAGTACCGTAAAATTAGAAGCCTTTTATAACGGTTGTTCGGGTAGCGCTGAATTTGAGATAAAAACCGCTCCGTTGCCTGTGATAGAGTTTCCGAAGGACGCCATTTATATTCCTGAGGGAGGAGAATTTGATTTGAATGTTACAGCGGAAAATTTTGTGAGTTGTTCGTGGACTGCGGTACCCGATTTTGGACAAACGCAGGATCTGGAATGTCCGCCGTATGCAGGCATATTAACTTCGCCCGACGAGCGTTATGAATTGACGCTGACTCTGGAGAATGAATACGGTTGTACGGTAAGCAAGTCCATTATTGTGGATCAGCCGCTTGACTTCTTTATCCCGAATGCCTTCACGCCCAACGGAGATTTAGTTCACGATACGTGGGTATTCCGCAACATCGAACAATATACCGATTCATACGATGTTCAGGTAAAAGTGTTCGTTCGTGGAGGATCGCCGGTATTCGAGGGTAAGGGATACAACAACAGCAGCGTGGTTTGGGATGGTCGCCGCAACGGGCAGGATGTGCCTGTCGGAGCCTATTGGTACGTGGTGCAACTCGTGCCGAAATCGGGGAAAGGCGAGACCATCATCCGCACCGGATCGGTAACCGTTATCAGGTAATTGAGCATCAGAAATGAAGAGTATGAAGAGATATATAATTTTATGGTTAAGCGGATGTATGATGCTGTGCGGCAAAGTTTCAGCCCAGCAGATTCCCGTTTCGACCATCTTTGTAGAGAACCCTTTTGCATTCAACCCTGCGGTTTGCGCATCCGGCACCGCTTTCCAGATACGTTTAAACAGCCGGCTGCAATGGTTGGGATTTGACGATTCCCCTGTTACCAACCAGTTGAGCGCCTACGGTCCCCATAAAGTGCGGAATATAGGCTATGGCGCCAACATCGTTTCCGATCAGACAGGTCCGATCAATAATCTCAAATTGAATGGCGCTTTTGCCGCTAATTTTGCTGTTACCGGAGATATACGGGCGTCGCTCGGTTTGAATCTCGGCTTGATTCAGTATCGCGCCGACGGTACATTGTTTGAATTTGACGATGATATTGAAGACCCTCGCGCCCCGAATGCCGTCATGTCGAGTTTTCAGCCCGACGCCGGCGTAGGTGTGTATGTATATCACGTGGATTGGTATGTCGGACTTTCGGCGCAGCAGTTGTTCAACAACAACCTGAAATTAACTTCCGAAGGCGAGGACAGCAAACGCAACCGTTTGAAAACGCACTTATACGGACTGGCAGGTTATCGCTTTATGGATGTGAACAAACACTGGATCATTGAGCCGTCGGTACTGCTGCGCAAAGTGGCGGCAGTCCCTTTCCAGATGGACTTTTGCGGACGGGTGATTTTCAGAGAACAGTTCTGGGGAGGACTGTGCGCACGCAACACCTTTGAGTCGTTCGACGACCTCAGCCTCGTACTGGGCTACATCCACGAACGCAAGATTCGCATCTCACTCTCCTATGATTTTACTTTTGCCAAAATACGCCCATATACCAACGGAACTATCGAATTAATGTTTGGTTATGATTTTGACAGTATCCGCAGAACAAAATAGAATATGAAATTCGCTCCGCTTAACGTCAACGCCCACATCCACACTCCATATTCATTCAGTTCGTTTTCCGGAATGGAACAGGCTTTTGAAATGGCTGTAAACGAAAACATCAGGGTGCTGGGGATCAATGATTTTTATGTAACCGACGGTTATGATGAATTTGCCGCGCTCGCTCGCAGGAACAAGGTCTTCCCGCTGTTCAACATTGAAGCCATCGCCTTGTCGAAGGAATTGCAGGAACGGGGCGTCCGCGTGAACGATCCCGCAAATCCGGGACGCACGTACATCTGCGGGAAAGGCTTGAATTATCCTTCGACGCTTCGGGGAATGCTCGACGACGTAAAAACCGAAAGTCAGCGTCAGATCGTGGAAATGCTTGAAAAACTGAACGCATGGCTGAAAGAAACCGGAATTGATCTGACATTTTCTTACGAAGAAATACGCAGCCGTTTTGCCCGTCAATTGGTTCGCGAACGCCATATCGCTCAAGCATTGCGTACAGCGGTTTTTGAACATTATCCCGACGACGGGCAGCGCAAAAACATTCTGCAAAAGATGTACGGCGGAACACCCGCATCTGTTGATATTCATCATGCAGCCGCGCTCGAAAACGAGTTGCGCAACAATCTCCTCAAAGCCGGTAAAAAAGCGTTCGTTCCCGAAGATGAAAAAGCCTTTCCGACGATTGAACAATTGTGCGGAATCATCATCCGTGCCGGCGGGATACCCTGTTATCCGGTATTATTGGACGACGCCGCAGGAAAAATTACCGAATTTGAAGCCGACCGCGAACAACTCTGTCAAAATCTGATGAATTTGAACATTCATTGCATTGAATTGATACCGCAACGCAACCGCTTGGAAATCATGGAACCCTTTGTGCGTTATTTCCATGAAAAGGGATTTACAGTTACGTTCGGCACCGAACACAACGCCCCCGGACTGATCCCTCTGACGCCCCATTGCAGCGGCAATATTCCTCTTACCGATTTTCTCCAACAGGTAAATTACGAAGGCGCCTGCGCGATTGCCGCTCATCAGTACCTGAAAGCCGAAAGAATGGAGAATGGAGAATGGAAAATGGAGAATAATTCTCAATTCTCAACTCTCAATTCCCAACTCTTAATTCAGTTGGGAGACGCGGCAATCAGAAAGGAAGTGGGGTGATTTTCACGATAGTTCACCAACAACAACAAATGCAGCATATCTTTTGTTTATTAATTTTGTTTACTTTTGTGCTGTTTAATGATTGAATGAAAATATATGAAACGTTTTGGATTTATCTTCTTACTCGGTTTTTTCGTCCTTTCCGGCAGCAAAACAGAAGCGCAAACCGTTGCCAACAAACTGAAATCGGTTTCAACCGGCACCGATTCGATCTTTCTTGTACATAACGTCGGCGAACCCACTAAAAAAGAGGCGGTCAGCCGGTGGTTCTACGGCAAAGATCAGGCAGTGTTTGTCAATGGTAAAATTATGGACATCAGGCTCTATGAAAAAAGTCATAAAATCAAACTGAAAAAAGAAAAGGGTAAAAAAGATGAAACCATTCATCCAATATCTTATCTCAGAATCGGAATGACCGACGAAGAGGCGGTTGAACTTTCGGGCGCGCCCGACGTATCCGTTGATGGCGACGACTGGTATTACACCAAACGGCACAGAGTGGAACTGACCGACGGGAAAGTGGATAAAGTAGAGATACATATTAAGGCGAGCCTCGAAACACTCGACTGGATACGGCTGAATTTCAGCAATGGAAGTTTGATGTTCATGTATATTACTATTGCGTTCGTCATGTTTGGTGTTGCTTTGGGGATCAAACTGAGCAGTTTCAGAGAATTAGCCAAAAATCTGAAACTTATTTTCATAGGATGGACGTCGCAGTTCATCCTGCTTCCAGCCCTGACTTTTATTTTGATCATGATTATTCAGCCCACTCCAAGCGTGGCAATGGGAATGATACTTGTGGCAGCCTGCCCCGGCGGAAATATTTCCAATTTTATATCATCCTTATCAAAAGCAAACATGGCGTTATCCGTCAGTCTTACGGCAATAGCAACCATCATGGCAGTTTTCATGACCCCGTTTAACTTTTGGTTGTGGGGAAGTCTATATTCGAAGGCTTCCGATCTGCTCATACCATTCACTATTGATATCTGGGAAATGCTGAAAACCGTTTTCATTCTGGTTGGCGTTCCGATAGTGCTCGGTATCTGGTTTGCCCAAAAATTTCCCGGTATTACTCAAAAAATTAAGAAACCGATTACGATCATGTCTATCATTATTTTCATCGGATACATTTTTGCAGCGCTGTCGGCAAACATCAACTACTTTTTCATGTATATCCACCTGATATTTCTGATTGTTCTGGTTCATAACATTCTGGCGTTTTCCACAGGATATGGTATTTCATCTCTGTTCCGACTTCCCGATAGCAGCCGGCGCTCCATCACTGTTGAAACCGGCATTCAAAATTCGGGGTTGGGTTTGGTGCTGATATTCAATCCTCTTTTATTCAACGGGCTTGGCGGAATGGCATTTATTGCGGCATGGTGGGGCATCTGGCACATCATTGCAGGATTGACGCTGGGCTTCTGGTGGGCGCGAAGACCGCTGAAAGAATAACCAAAGTTCGTTACTGTAAACGCAGTTCTTTTTTCAATATTTCATAGATTTCCTGCCATGATTTTTCGTAATATCCGGTTTTTTCATCTATCAGAAGTGAAAATGTTTTTGAGTTGAAATAAGTATCTATTGCCTGATAATCACTCATTTCATAATCTACAACAAGCGATTGAACTATAGCGTCGTCAATGGTCATCTCATTTAAATCCACTTTGCTGAATGCTTTTTTGATCATCTGTAATGATTTTTGCGTGCAAAGAGCAATTTGATGAGAAGAGGCATGCTTAAATTTCAGCTCTTCAAGAAATTCAGTTTTTGTGATACCACCTGCAATATAGAAAGTTATTCTCGTTGCAATAGCATCGTCGGCAACCGGACCTTCTACAATATCATAATCGTGTACATTGTCAGGTGATTCGGCAGTTCTATTCATTACAACAAAATCAAGCCACTCTTCCGAATAATCCGTAAATCGCAACACATTCATTCTATAGCTTGTAAAAGCGACATCAGAAAATTGAAATTCTGTCACAAAACCGTTTGTCTGATACTGTCTGCCTTTACGTATTGCCCAATATTCAGCTTG
>Ga0082212_10009645_pt1 | contig 12430 bp, 13 predicted proteins | sample TergutNt197P3_FD_71548 | JGI IMG/M metagenome (GOLD analysis project Ga0082212, IMG submission 71548) | Neocapritermes taracua P3 segment gut microbial communities from Petit-Saut dam, French Guiana - Nt197 P3 | ecosystem: Host-associated > Arthropoda: Insects > Digestive system > Gut ... | reverse complement strand
CTCACTCCATTACCGACGCAGTCTAGCGCATTCGCGCTTTCACCAAGGGAATTGGTAGGTTGCTTTGGCAGTCCACCCACAAATACAGGTTGTTCCGATTTTGAAGGGCTATGACTATACCAAATCAAGCGTGCTGTTTTATCTTGTCTTTGCCGCCAAACCATTTGTCCAGATAGACAACGATTGGAGCTGCGATAAAGATGGTCGAGAATGTACCAATTATCACGCCGAGTACTATCGGGAAGCTCAGGTCGTGGAGGGCTGGCCCTCCCAGGAAGAAAAGACAGAGTGCAACAAACAGCGTAGAAATACTTGTCAGGATAGTCCGGCTCAGTGTCTGATTGATGGAATCATTTATTAGCTTACTAACGCTGACTCGCCTGTATTCTGGTTTTTTCATGTTCTCACGTACTCGGTCAAAGACTACGATAGTATCTGAAGTTGAATATCCCAGCAGTATCAGAAAGCTCGCTATTACAGGCACAGAATATTCAAAGCCAAAGAGTGTAAATAATCCCAGGCCCAGCAACATATCGTGTACCAGGCCGATGATAGTGCTGAGAGAAAAGCTAAAGGTAAAGCGGAACATGATATAGGCCAGGATTGCACCCAAGGCCCAGGCAACGGCTGTGAGGGTTTTCTTTGTCCACTCACCCGCGACTGAGGGCGAAAAACTCTGGGAACTCTGCACACTCAAATTGCCCAATCTGTAATTATTTTCCAGAAATCCTATGATTTCCACAGGCATGTTTTCCAAATCCTTCCAATCGATAATAAAGCCCTGGCCCCTTAGTTTCAGGTCGGAAAGTTTACCCAGGTGTTCTGAGTATGTTTGCTGGATTTGAGTTTCTTCGCTCTTCTCATTCAAGGGATTATTTTTAACCAGCGCATCAAGGATGTCCTTGGTCTCTTCAGCGTTTAAATCCGGGCGAGAGTCGTTCAGGGATTCCGGGTCAGCTTTACGAAGAGCGGCTGTGACCTGTTTTTTAATTTCCACCGCATCTTTTTCGTCTTGCCCCTTCCGAGCAGGAACTTTGACAGAGTAATCGCGGAATAGCTCAGACCCCTTATAGTTGACCACGCTTGCATCTACAAAGCCGCCTTTTGCAAGTTCAGAGCGGATGTTTTCTGCAGTGACATCGCCCTTATATCGGACAACCATGTCAAGGCCGCCGACAAACTGCATTCCCAGTTTAATACGGCTATTCTGTCCTTTCCACGGTTGGGCTACAAACAGGCAGATGAGAATAATCCCCCAGGAAATTGCAAAGGCATGTTTTTTATATTTCATAAAATCGATTTTGGAATCTTTGAACCACTTGCGAGTCCCTATAGAAATCTCTTTGGTATTCGGTCTGCGCTCCAATATCCAGTCATAGATCCAGTGGCTGATATAGATGCTTGTAAACAGCGATGCAGTCACGCCCACTGTCAGGGCAACGGCAAAGCCTTTTACTGGCCCTGTTCCAAAAATGAACAGCAATAATGCCGCAAACAATTGAGTCACGTGGCTATCCACAATCGTCCAGAATACCTTGTCGAATCCGGCCTGTATGGCCCCTGCCACACTTTTGCCCAGGGCAAGCTCCTCTTTAATGCGTTCAAAAATCAGAATATTGGCATCAATGGCCATTGCCAAGGTCAGGGCAAATCCTGCGATGCCGGGGAGGGTGATTACTGCATTAAAGCTGCCCATCAGCCCCAACATGATTATCAAATTTACTGTTAGTGCCACGATTGCGTTTATACCAGACCAATTATAGAAAAAGGCCATGAAGGCAAGGATAGAAATAAATCCAAATAAGCTGGCCCGAACACCGGCGCGGATGGAGTCTGCGCCTAAGGATGCGCCCATGGATCGCTCTTCCAGGTATTTCATTGATGCCCGCATGGAGCCTGATTTGAGTTTCAGGGCGAAGTCTTCAGCGTCTTCTTTTGAGAAGTCACCAGTAATTCGGACACTACCACCCAGAATAGGGCTTGCGCATCCCAGGGCAGAAACCAATTTTTTGTCAAGCATAACGGCAATTTGCCGATTTTCAGAAGATGCAATTTTTGTAAGCTGATAAAAATCGTCTGCACCTTTGCTGTTGAGAGAAAAGTGAATTTCATAGCTCTCAGATAACGGATCAACCCCAGGCATCGCCCGTGTTATGTCCGCTCCGTCAACATACGACTTGAGTTCAACCAAGTGCCAGGCTTTGATGACTTCGGGCTTTTGCTGGCCTCTCGGTAATTTGGCAGGGGCTGTCTGGCCACCCCGTCTTAGATCCCTGTCAGATTCCAGTTCAGGAATAAGCTCTGTGCCTTCAGGAAGCTCTCCGTTAAAGTAGGCATACGCCTCCTCAACAGTAGACCATCCCCTTCTGTTACTCTGATCGGCTAACAACCGCTGCTCAAGCTTTCCTGGAGTCTGGAGAAGGGCTTTGATGCGGTCGATCTCAGACTCGGCCAGACCTGGCAGTTCAACTATGATGCGGTTACCTTCCTCGCCGGCCTGCTTGATTTCGGGTTCGGCTACGCCCGTTGCGTTCACACGGTTTTCAATGATTTGCAAGGCGCGTTTATTCGCATCATCCTTTAGCTCGGCCTGGTATGAGGCCCTCTGGACTAATATCGCACCAGTATCATCAATAGATGCCTGGTATCCATAAAATTCCTTAAGCAGACTCTCTATGGATGACCGGTGTTCGGAGGGAAACCCCACCACAATTTGGTCATCGTCCAGCCTCGCCGTTGCAGGGATGCTCTTTTCCCTGAAACGATCGAGCAGCTTGTCGCGGGTATCGGTGAGGTCATTAGCCAGAGCTTCATGACCCTGAACCTCCATTGTAAATTCCACCCCGCCAGCTAAATCAAGGCCCAGGCGAATTTTGCTCGTCGGCAGAAAAAAATATGAACAGCCCATACAGGCCAAAATTGTCAGCGCTAAGCGCCAAAAGGTACGTTTACTCACAAACTTGCTCCCAGAAAAACATTAATCTCGTATTACTTAAGCACACCCGCTAAATTATGTACGAACCAAACCAGCGGCTAACTAATAATACTGGGGTTTTTTGGCGGAGGGTTAAGGCTTTGGTTTTTTGGTGCAGGGTCATCGTATTCCGTTGCCAGGGCAGCTACCGCATTTCTGCGGGCCTTCACTACTGTGTTGCCAAGTTTTAGGTATAGTAAACCATCAACCACTCTTTCCACGGTTGCATATAGTCCAGACGTGAGGATGACTTCATCTCCCGATTTGAGCTTCGACAACTTTTCTTCCAGGGTCTTTCGCGCCTTGTTTTGAGGCCTGATCATCAGGAAATAAAAGAGAGCGATTATGCCCCCAATCATAATGAACGTACCCAGCGGGTTTTGGCCTCCTGTCGCAGCCCCTTCCTGTATCAGCGCTAATGTCAACATTTAATTGTCCTCCGTTTGCCAGTGCTGACGAGTTTCGGTAGCGAATTTCGACAGCGATTCATTGTTCAGAGCCTCCCTTGCAGCTCGGGTCAGCCCTACAGTGTAGCTTAAATTGTGAATTGTGTTTAGCGTTAATCCTAAAAGTTCCCCAGTTCTCATTAAATGGTGTAGGTAGGCCCTGGAAAAGGTTCGGCATGTATAGCAATTGCAACTTGGGTCAATAGGCTCTTTGGATGCACGGTGGCGTGCATTCTTAATATTTAGCCGTCCCTGGCTCGTGACCAGTCGCCCATGACGAGCCTCGCGTGTAGGCGAAACACAGTCGAATAAATCAACTCCCTGCTCAATCCCGAACAGGATGTCCTCAGGGGTGCCTATCCCCATCAGGTAACGTGGTCTGTCACTTGGCAATTCCCTGACGAGTTCTGACAGAATGGAATTCATTTCTTCTTTTGGCTCGCCTACACTCAAGCCTCCAATAGCAAAGCCCTGAAAGGGTGTTTTTGAATCCAGCTCGAGTATGTCTTCCAGGTGCTTTCGGCGCAGATCCAGATATGGCCCACCCTGATTAATGGCAAATAATCCCTGGTGGGTTTCCAGCGGATAAGCCCTGCAGCGGCGAAGCCAATTTGTTGTTCTGGAAACGCTCCTTTCGATCTCCATACGACCGGTTTGCCCGGGAGGACACTCATCCAGTGCCATAACAATGTCTGAACCGAGATTTTTTTGTATCTCCATGCTGCGTTCAGGGCTGATAAAGTGTTCTGAACCATCAATGTGACTGCGAAAAACGACACCTTCATCGGTAATCTTTCTCTGGGAAGCCAGGCTGTAAACCTGAAATCCCCCAGAATCTGTCAGGATTGGGCCATCCCAGGCCATAAACTGGTGAAGACCGCCAAGGGAAAAAATCAATTTGTCACCTGGGCGCAGGCTTAAGTGGTAGGTGTTTCCAAGAATAATTTGAGGCCCGATTTCTTGCAACTGACTTGGGGATACTCCCTTTATCGACCCCAAAGTCCCCACCGGCATGAAGGCTGGTGTCAGCACCTGGCCATGATGAGTCACAAATATGCCCGACCTGGCAGATGAATTCATTACAAAATTTTTACCCGAAAAAAAATGGAAGGGCTGCATTGCATACCTTGCTAGACCAGGAGCCAAATATTTATATAGTTCCAGGCAAATTGAGAAAGCCGCCAGGGGGGAAATTACTTTCCTGCAAAAAATCTTTGACTTGACATTTTAACATTCAGTCATCATATTGATAATACTTTGGGTGAATCCCAGGTCTTTTTACTGTGCAATATTCAGAACCAAGTCTGCCGTAAGGGGCATATTTGGTCTGCTTTTTTCGGGAGTCCGCATGAACACAAAAGACCCCAAATCTTCAAAAACACCAACGGCTAAGACACCAGCAGAGATGCTGGAGGATGCTGTCTATAGTCCAACTCTGGCGGGAAACAACAGGGCCCTCAAGGGGACTAATCCCCTGATAGCTGTCCCGCTGACGATAATGACATACTCCGCCGTGTCCCTCCTCATTCTCTTTGTCGCAACAAAGACCGAGGCAGGCAAAAAGGTGCTTGAGAAAACTGTAAGCCTTATCCTGGACGATGCTGAGGAAAAGATTCAGGACATCGAGCCTCCCCCTCCGCCACCGCCTGCGGCCCCGGCTGCTCCCCTGCTCAAGATAGAAATCAAAGATCCCCCTCCCCCTCCTCCTACCACTGATCAGGAGGTAGTGCCGGACGAGGCCCCGCCGACTTTGCCAACGAGAGATATGTCGACCGCATTTGCAACCACTGACCGTGAGGCTGCTGGTAGTGGCATTGGTTCATCTGCCACGGGCGTTCCCACCGGCGTGGGCCAACCAGTTGCTCCCACATCGTCAGTGGTGACAGTTCATGAGTTTTCCTTTAACCAAATGGTGGTGACCACTAACCCCCCAGCCCCGACATACCCGCCGATTGCAAGGGCAGCTAAGATAAGGGGGATGGTTAACGTGGAAATGATTATCGGGACAGATGGTGTGCCTGTTTCTGCCAAAGCCGTCAGTGGCCCAGGTATGCTCCATGAACACTCCGTTGCATATGCCTTAAAATGGAGATTCAGACCAGCAACAGAGGATGGACGACCGGTTCAGGCCAAGTTTGTCCTCGGTGTAAACTGGACATTATAAATCCAAAAACTTCATTACCGTGTTTGCTCAAACCTTCATCCCCTGTGGAACCAATCACAACAGCTTGATTGCAGTGTACTTTTTGTCTCATTTCAACCTATTTCTCTAGAGGAAAAATATGACTTTTCTTGCTTCGACCTTCAACTTCGCCCTACTGGCAGGCGGTGCCTTTGGCCCTAAAGAAATTTGGGAGGCCGCTACGCCTTTCAATAAGGGTATTATCATCATTTTGTTGTTCCTGCTGGCCTTCGAGGTGTATATCACAATCGAGCGCATGATCATGTACTGGCAGAGTGGTTCAGCTTCCAGAAAATTTTTGAAACTCTTCATGGATACCCTGCGCCGCGGTGACTTTGAAGCCGCCAAGAAGGCTGCGGCCACCCACAACAAGAGTCACATCGCCCTGGTTCTCAAGCATGGGCTGGATATTTACCAGTATGAAAGTCAGTTAAAATCTAACAATGTCGACCATAATGTGATTCAGGCTGTTGAGCGTGCCATCATCCGCGGAACATCTGAAGTAGGCGAACTCCTTAAGAAGGGAATGAGCAATATGGGAACCATCGCCGCCGCTTCCCCATTCATCGGCCTTCTCGGCACAGTGTGGGGCATCATTGCGGTGTTCTCGTCTCTTAAAGAACACGGTGCCGGCGATATCAATGCGTTAGCGGGTGCCATCGGTGAAGCCCTGGGTGCTACTGCCCTTGGTCTGGTTGTTGCCATCCCTGCGGTGTGGTTCTACAACATTCTCACCGCAAAACAGGATCAGACTATTTCAAATATCAACAACGCTGCCTCACAGATGATTGATGAATTTATCCGCCGGGGGGGCCAGAGCTAGAGTTCCGGTCGGAAGCGGTCTGCGTGAGGATTGTTATCCCGCCAAGAGCAAAAAACAGCAAAAATAAGGAGAAATGTCTATGGGTATGGATGTAGGCCCCAAGGGTGGGGTTAAGGCTGACATCAATGTAACGCCGCTGGTGGATATTGTGCTGGTGCTGCTAATCATCTTTATCGTGATTACGCCTGCAGTTAACGATGCTGTGGCCCTGCCTCCGTCAAAATATTCGGTAAAACAAGAGGTGGATCCAACCGCCAAATACTTGACCTTGATTCTTACGCGGTCTCAGGAGAGAGACCCCGTTACTCAGTTATTTAACATGGGCCACGTCCTCGTGGACGACAGAGACGCTAAGGACAGGTACGGAAATCCCCTGAATTTCCGTTTTGACAACAGGGAAGAGAGAGAGAGATTGCTTGGTTTTGTCAAAACCAACATCGATAGGCTGTATAGCGACAAGCGCGTTTTTATTAAAGCTGATGCAGAACTTCCCTTCGGATATGTCAATGAACTTTTCCAGATATGCCGTGAAGCTGGAGCCGATGAGGCCTCAGTCGTGACCGCAGAAGACAAGAGTGGAAAGGAACAATCATGAGCGCAAAAAATGATATAAACGTCACTCCACTCATCGACATCGTTCTGGTGTTGCTGATCATTTTCATCATTATGGTTCCAGGCATGCAGAAATCTCTGCCAACGGTGGTTCCACAGGTTCGTACAGACCAGCCTCCACCAAAACCCGATCCAACGAATCCGCCTCTTGTTTTGGATATCAATCAGGACAATACCCTCGCGATAAACCAATCTCCACTGGATTTGCTGGATATTCCTGAACGTTTGACTCCATTGGTCATGATGCAGCCAGCCGGCGTAAACATGAGAAAAGTTTTTCTCAATGTTGACCGCGATGTTCCTTATAAATGGGTCGTCCAGGTCATGGATCAGCTCCGGCTGACATCTGAAAGAGTTAAGAGAGAAACTCTGACGGGTGGTATTTTTGCCGAGGGTGAAGATGGCGGTGAAACAAAAATTATCGTCAAACTAAAAAGACGACCAGGTGAAACTGCTTAGTGCATTTGGCTATCGGTTACTGCTGTATCTGGTTCAATTTTATTTAGGCCGCCCAATTTGGCGGCCTTTTTTGACGTTGGAAAGTAGCTGAGAAAGGTTTGTACCGCTATGTACCACTGGAATGTCTATGGTGGACTGCAGTTCGGCTATAGTCATATCGTCTAAAAATTGGCCTGACTGCCATAATGCGCCATTTTGCAGATCGTGCTGGTCTGCCACACGGATGGACGTACCTGGAACTATTACTGCATCAAATGGGGGAATTGTTGAGTTATGCAAATAATTTTGTACCGCCATCAGCATATCTGCCCCACAGAGGAGGCCTGATACGGTCACTGAAGTCCCAAAAATATTGTTGGCTACCGGCACAACTACTATTTCAGAGTTAGTATTCTGATTAAGGGTTTCTATTATACTTGACAAATAGGGAGCAAAGCTGGAACCAGTTAGTGCTAATAATCGAAGGTCTTTAAAACCTTTTGCCTTCTCAGACCTTATGAATCGCCGACTGTGTTCCTGAAAACGACGTATCAGGCCAATGCCATTTTCAATTTGATTCCAATCAGGAGGATAAAATTTTCGCGCGGGCATACGCTGGCCAGCACGAGTAAACCATTCATCCGCTAATAAAAGCCAGGGTCTGCTATCCCATTCTCTTGAGTACTCATATGCCCTCTTCGTCCATATTTTTACCCATTCTGATGCATAACATGAGTCTATTTCCTGTATCAGCGGCAGGTTTTTTCGATGAGCAGTAAGGCCTACCGGAACGCAGGACAGTGAAAGTATCCCACCCCTACTGCCCCCTTTTTTATATGCCCTGCGTTGCCAAAGATCAGATAAAGTACGTTCCCAAATCCGGCCATCATTGAAGCCAGGTACAATTACCGCTTGGGTATGTATCAGAATTCCGCCGGCTATTAATCGGTCAATTTTTTTCAGGATGTCACCCTGTTTCGCATTTCTGACCATCAGCACCCTGGCCCTGGGGTCAGTGGCATGAACTGATACATGGATTGGACTTAACCTTTCCCTGGAGATTCTGTCCAATTCAGCATCATCTGTGTTTGAAAGGGTAGTGAAATGACCATACAGGAATGAGAGGCGGATGTCTTCATCCTTTATGTAGAGACTTTTGCGGAAACCTGGCGGCATTTGCCGAACAAAGCAAAATATACAGTTTTGCTTGCAAGTTCTGATTTTATCTTGTGCTAATTCCAGTCCCAGAGCGTCTCCGCCGTTTTCAAGTTTGGCTATTAACAGGTCACCACTGGGTTTTTTAATTGTAACTTCTGTAATATCACGCTGGCTGATAAGAAACTGATAATTCAAATTATCAAGCACTGCTTCGCCATTGATTAGCATCAATACATCACCGATTGATATGTTTATTTTTTCGGCCAGGCTACCAGGCGTTATGCCAGTTATTTTGATTCCGGCTGTTATTGGCATATTCATCTTTCTGGAACTACTCTACCGTAATGACAACGCTGGTTTTACCCTTGTCCTCCACATATTTGAATAATACTTGCCCCTTCGCTGCTGTAAGTGCCAATTTTGCCAACTCCGAAATGTCGGATATCCCATTACGGTTCATCTGATTCTTCGCATCGTCAGGCAATATTTTTTCAATGAGGCTGATGAAACTTATGGGTATCCTGCTCTCAAAACTATTGTCCTCAGTTTTGACCCTGATAACAAGCATGCGGGACATGGGAGCAGTCCTGTCTCGGGGGCTTGGTTGCCTGCGCAACCCGAGCTTCCATAACCCCAAACCACACTGGTCACCAAATTTAGCGTGGTTAAGTCCTTCTTCGAGTACTCGTCTGCCCGCTTGGTTCTCGTTTTCGGCAAGGGCCAGTGCGGCTAAAATACGGATTTCTTCATTTGGGTCTTTCAATGCCTGCACCAAGCCTGAAACGGCTTTGGGATCTTGCCGGTATAGCGTCTTCCAACAATATATCCTGTCCTCTTTGGCCTGCTGTGAATATGCACGCTGGTCGGGGTGGTTGTTAAGGAACATTGTAAATGCTGTAGCGGCTACATCCCATTTTCCGTCTGCAAAGATTGATTTTGCGTACCAAAACCTGGCTTCAGACAGCCTGGAACTGTTAGGGTATTCTTTAATAAATTGGCTATAAGCACTTGCTGCTTGAGAGTACCGGCCCTGCAAGCGCAACATGCGGGCTGTGGACAAAAGAACTGTTTCCTGGGTTTGTTGAGTAGCTCTTTGGTGAGGCACTCTCTCCTGTATCCATGTCGATTGTGTAAATAAGCAAAAATCATTAGCGCGAAGTGGCATTGTAGAAATAAAAGCGATAAATAGAGATGCAAGCGTGAGTTGGCTCATGACTCAATCTCCCTTAATTTGTGGCTCATTCTTGCAGTCTTGTCTTCCAGATCCATTCGTTGTGCGAGGTCTAATAACTCATAGTTGCGCTCAGTGGTTATGCACCCATCATTAGCCGAGACTTCTGTGAGCCAGTTTTGCAGGTTTCTGCCAGTCTCCAGCAATTCCGGGTCATCCAGATTGTCAAAAGAGAGGGAGTGCCCAACTGCATAAAGCTTTCTCGCCTGTTCAACTTCAAAGCTCCTATCTTCATGGGTTGGGTCACAATATTTTGCCGGAATTTTAACCTGCCTTAATAAATCCAGAGAATCAATTAAGAAATCTGACCAAAGTTTTGCTTGAAGGCGTTTTTGTATTTCAACCTCTACTACGGCTCCCCTTGCCTGCATACGCTTGGTATCCCTCCAGCGGGCAATTGCAATTGTGGCTGGTAAAACAGCGATGGCAATGGCTGCAACAGCCATTAGCCAACCTGAAACAAATCGCCTGAATCCCTTTGGGCCTACAAGTGCAGCATCCAAGTCATCAGCATGAGCCTGGAGTGCAAGGTGAATTTCCAAAAGTTCGGCAAACTCCCCTTGCAAAATTGGATCATCTGGCCACATCTGAGGACTTTCCAATACATCAAAAGCAGCGGAATCATTGATTCCGCCAATTCCAACAATGCCGTTATATGCACCTTCAGAATATCTGAAGCCGTCAAATTGGGCATCATCTGAATCAATGCGGCTATGCTGGGTATTCTTCATGGCTATGTCCTAAAATCTTGCGTAGTTTGACAAGGCTTTGAAAAAGTGTTGCTTTTACTGTCCCTTCGGCACATCCGAAGTCTTCGGCAATATCCCTCGTGTGGCGTTCTTTGATGTAGTAAGCCATTACCATGGCACGTTGCCGCTGAGTTAATTCCTCCAAGGCTCCGCGAAGAGAGTTGAGCTTGCGGTGGTGGTCTATTTGATCCCAGGGTGAGACCTGAAGAGGATCCTGAACGTCAAAGGTCTCGGGAGTTGGTAGCTCCCTTCCTCTTTTACGCAAATGGTCGGTTGCGGTATTAGCCGCCAAGGTAAAAATCCATGCAGCAACCGGGCGGCCCTTTTCAAATCTGTGACAATTCTGTAAGCACTTCAAAAATACTTCCTGGGTGAGTTCTTGCACAACACCAGTTTCACCGTGCAGTCTATTGTGCAGAAACGATAAAATTGGACGTTCAAAACGAGCCATGAGATGGGCCAGGGCCTCTTCCTTTCCCGACTGTAGTTGTTCCATCCAGAATTCTGGACTATGGCTTGAATTTGGCTCAACAGGCACGGAATTCATTTGATCTTTTCTGCGGTTGGAAAACCAGCATCTGCTGGTAGGCGAATGATGTCTTGCAGGTTAAGCGTACTCAGGGCACTGCTCAATTGATCCTGTCTAAATTGACATCTAATGCCCATCCGATTATTTTCCTGAACTGTCTCTGGTTGCCTTGTCCCACCGCTACCAAGGGAAGATACCAAAGCTATAATACGCTGCATCCAAGGCTTTAACGTAGTGATTGCTTCTTCTGTTCCTGTGACAACCAAATCGAAATCAATGATTTTTCCATCCATCTTTGATGGAGAAATAGACCAGGCCAAACCTTTAATCCCAGCAGGGACAATATCGAAGAAACCATTAGCGGCATCCATAGGTACCAACTCAGTCTGCACAAACCCCTGCATAGATCCCGAAGGGGTAATCCACCTTAATGCACTTGAAATGGGGCCACTATCACCGATGGTGTGCCCTTTGGTTAATTCTTTAAGGGCTGCAAGGTCACCAATCCACAACCTGCCATCGCCATCAGAAAGTATGCGCATCTGGATGCGGTTAATATCCATGACAACAAATAGCGGGTAATCACGATTCCCCAGCTTCAGGCTCCCCTCGGGGGGGAAAGACTCTACAATCACTTTTTGAATGGCCTTGGGATCCCTGAATCCAGCTATCTGTATCAGAGCCAAGTCCCTCAGACCATCAAGGAAGGAACCTGAAGTGTGTTCGTCTGGTAATTCGAGCAGATATACAGAAACCCTTCCGGTTTCTGAGGAGGGATCAATTTGTGTCTTGTCCAAAAATAACTCTAAAGCCTGATCGAACAAAGGATAATTGGTAATCAATTTGCGGAGTTCAGGCATCTCCAAAATCCACCCCAAGTCACATGAAATGCCTACTATGGTTTTTTCAGGGGCTGAAACAGCCCAATCCTGGGCCATAGGCCGCATCTCCCTGCAGCTGAAAGTAACGAGGGCCAGTATTATGGCTATCCAAATATTTCGCATAGATCCGCCTTCTGTATTTTAGGATACGTCAATATCAATTTTTAGTTTATGCAACTAATACCTGATAACGCTTTATACCAAGTTGCATCCAAACGGGATCAACTTGGTATAATCCCGTTTATCACTGTACCAGACAATTTTGTCATGCACTTATAGCTATTTACGTTTTTGTTGTTCACTTAACGGCGAGCCAGGTTTGACAAACCTAAGTTCTGTAGTGCCATTCAAGGTTGTCCCACAACCTTGAATGGCGCAGAACTAAGATTTGTCCCTATGAACAACAA